>Ga0209614_1001012_pt1 | contig 22531 bp, 19 predicted proteins | sample BlaSprsedimmetaG_FD_185484 | JGI IMG/M metagenome (GOLD analysis project Ga0209614, IMG submission 185484) | Hot spring sediment bacterial and archeal communities from California, USA to study Microbial Dark Matter (Phase II) - Blank Spring... ... | reverse complement strand
CGCCTAACGCCACGCCACCCGCCACGCCGAACCAGTAAATGGGTACGCCCAACCCTTGCAAGACGGCCGCTAACAACACCGGCACAGTTACAGTCAAAAACAAGCCTTGCAACACCAGATTGCGCAACACAGGATCGGCGCGCAGGGCGGGCCATACCTCGCGGCCTATAGCCTTGTGGTGCTCCGGAGCCGCAAAGGTCTCCACATACCAGCGCACCGCCTGCGGGAAGAAGAAAACCCAGTAGAGCAGGCGCAGGTAGTCCAGCGGATTCCACAACTGCAAGGGCCGCTTGAGTTTGGGGGCCAGGTCTAATCGGGGGACTGTGTTCATGGATCGTTTCCTTCAGAAATAACGTGACGCGAACTGTTCAGTTCGCATTACAGGGCCGCTTTCTGCGCAAACAGAGCATAGGCCGCCTGCACCAACCGTTGCGGGTAGCCACCGCTGGCCGCGACAAGCCGCGCGATCTCCACCTCGGTAAACACGACACCCGTTGCCTCAAGGCGCGCCGTCAAGAAGGCGCGCGCGGTCGCCTCGTCCCACGGGCCTACATCCACCTGCAGGCAGATATTTGCCAGCGGGGAGGTATCGCCCTCGCTATCAGGAAAGAGCACATCGAGCGGCTGCCGGGCAGCCAACAGCAGCTTGAGCGGCGCAGCGCCATCGCCCGCCAGGCCGCGCAACTCAGATCGCAGGCTGCGCGAGAAGCCCTCCCAGGCCATCTTGTCCACCTCATCCACCGCCAACACAATACGCCGCTCACGCAACGCGCTGTGCAGCGGATACCCTCGACACATCGCCACGCCAAGCGCATCGCACAGCGCGGCGAAAAACTCCTCCTCGTTGTAGATCGGCTGCAAATCCAGATAGGCCGTCTCCCACGGCACACCCAGGCGTTCGGGCAACTCGGCCACCAGGCGCGTGAGCAAGGAAGATTTCCCCACCGCCGCCGGGCCAATCAGCGCGACGCTGCTGCCGGCTTGCAGGAATTCCACCACGCGGCGCAGCTCGCGGTCGCGGTCGAAGACCCACGCCGGAGCGGTCACGCGCCCGGTCAGGGGCGTGAACGGATTCTCCGCAACGACGCCCCGCCCACCGCCGGGATTTTGACGCACAGGCGGCGGCGCAGCGGGCGAGAGCAATCCTGCCAGGCGCGGGGCCTCTTCCGGGCGGCGGCGGACGTGATCCAGCAGCAGGTTGACCATCTCGCCGCGTTGCAGGCCGCGCCCGAATTTGTCGTAGACGGCGGGGAAGTGGTCGAGGCAGAGGCTCTCGATCTCGATAACGTCGAGGCGCTGCACAAGCGCGCGGAGGGCGGTGAGGTCCACCGCCTCAGTGGGCAGCGGCGCGACAGGGTCTCCGGCATCGGGGGCGGCCAGCCGCGCTTCGAGTGCGGCCACTTCGCGGCGCTTCTCCTCCAGCTCGATTTGAAGATGGGCCGGGACGTGCAGCGCGCCAAAGCCCGCGGCCTGCGCTTCGAGATGCGCCAAGACGCGGCGCGCGCGCGCCAATACAGCGGTCGGATCGGTAGTTGATGGCATGTGACCTCCAGGTTCCCTGTTGCCTTCAGTATACGAGCAGTTGAGCATTTGAGCAACTTTCCACTCGGAAAAATCGGGATGGGTCATTAGACGCCAAGTGCATCCAGACTATTTTGACGTATCGCTGTAACTGGCGAGATAAACCTCACGGAAGCGCGCGTACGCCTCTCCCAAGGGGCGGGGCTGCTCGAAATGGCGATAACAATCCAGGTCTTGCTCGAAGATAGCCAGCGCCTGCTCATCCGGCCAGAACGCCAGCAAAGCCACTTTGGCCGCTAACTGGTGATACAGGGGAATTTGGGGGCTGAACTCAGTGGCCCTGGAGTACGCCAGGGAGATCGCCTGCTCGCGCAGTTGGCTGGCGAGTGCGGCCCCGGCGGCCCGCAGGGCTTCCCGCTGCTGCCTATCGGCGGCCAGAAAACGGGCGATGAAAGCATCGCCCCGCGCCGCGAGGTCAGCCGTCTCGTCAGGGGGCTTTCCAATACACTGGGGCATGAGTCCCTCACAACCGTTCTATCATCTACTGCATCGGCGCGACGGCAGGATGCAAATAGCGGGCCGGGCAAGTGTTTGAGATACCCCTGCCAGGACTCGAACCTGGAACACAGGGTTTAGGAAACCCTTGTTCTATCCGCTTGAACTACAGGGGCGTGGAGCGTATTATAACATCACGCCCGATTCCGACAAGCACGCCACCTGCAATCGCCCTCACTCCATGCTATAATCAGCCCATCACATGACCAAAGGAGCTTGCATGACCACTTACCACGCTATCGAATGGCGCGTTGACGCGCTGCGGCTGCTGGATCAGCGGCGCTTGCCCTGGGAGCTAAGGTATTGCGATTACACCGATCACCGCGAGGTGGCGACGGCGATCCGCGAGATGGTGGTGCGCGGCGCGCCCGCCATCGGGATCACCGCCGGGTATGGGATGGTGCTGGCCGCGCAACAGAGCGCCGCTACGGACTGCGAAACGCTCCGCGCGGATCTCGCTGCTGCCGCCACGGTACTCCGCCAGGCGCGCCCCACCGCCGTCAACCTCTTCTGGGCGCTGGAGCGGATGCTGCGCCGCGCTGCGCTCCCCGCTGCCGATGTGGACGCACTGCGCGCCGCGCTCCTCGACGAAGCGCACGCCATCTTCGAAGCCGAGCGCCAGGCCAATCTGCGCATCGGCGAGAACGCCCTGCCGCTCGTGCCGGATGAAGCGCACTTCATCCACCACTGCAACACCGGCCCGCTCGCTACCGGCGAATACGGCACCGCGCTGGGTGTGATCCGGGCCGCACACCAGGCCGGGAAGCGCGTCCACGCCTATGTGGATGAGACCCGCCCGCGCTTGCAGGGCGCGCGCCTCACCGCCTGGGAGCTGCAACAGATGGACATCCCCCACACCGTCATCGCCGATGGGGCCGCGGCCCACATCATGCGCACCCGCCGGGTGGATCTCTGCGTCGTCGGCTGCGACCGCGTGGCCGCCAATGGGGATACCGCCAACAAGATCGGGACGTATGCGCTGGCGCTCGCCGCCCACGCGCACGGAATTCCCTTCTACGTCGTGGGGCCGACCAGCACGATTGACATGGCGCTCGCCACGGGGGATGAGATCGAGATCGAGGAGCGGCCCGCCAGCGAGGTGACGCACGTGGGCGAGTGTCGCATCGCGCCGGAGGGGACGGCGGTTGCCAATCCCGCCTTCGATGTGACCCCGGCGCGCTACATCACCGCCATCATCACCGAGCGCGGGGTGGCCTACCCGCCCTTCATCGAGAGTCTGGCGGCGTTGATGGCCGCTGAGGATTAGGTCGGCCAGAGGCGCAACTGCTGCGCGGGCGCTCTTCCCGCCAGCAGGATGAAGGGCGCGGCGCGATGGGCCGCAATCCCCAAGCGCCGCAGCTGACTGAGATCGCGGAGCTGTCCCAGGCGACGAGCTTGCAGCAGGCGGTCGGCGCTCACCGGCCCGATCCCCGGCACGCGCAATAACTGCGCGCGCGCCGCCAGATTGAGCTCCACCGGCTGCTCGCGGAGGTGCTGCTCGGCCCAGGCGAGTTTGGGGTCGGTGGTGAGCGGGAGCAGACCATCGGGCGCAAAGGGCAGCTCCTCCACCATGAAGCCGTAATCGCGCAACAGGAACGAGGCCTGATAGAGCCGGTGCTCGCGGGCGGGCGGCGAGGCGGGCAAAGTCTCGAATGGCGTATCGGCAACGGGGCTGAAGCCGCTGAAATAGGCCCGCGCCAGCCCCGCGTGCGCATGCAGATAGGCCGTCGTCTGCAACAGCTCCAGGTCGCTCTCCCCCACCGCGCCCACCACGAACTGCGTGGTGCTGCTGGGATGGGCGCGCCCTGGCTGCTCGCGGCGCAGCTCTTCGATCCAGCGCAGGCGCGTGAGGAGCTCCTCGGTGAAGATTTTGTGGGGCGCGAGGTGGGCCAGCCGCTGGTCGTTCGGCGCTTCGAGGTTGAGCGAGACGCGATCCGCCAGCCGCATCGCCGCCGCGATCTGGTCGCGCTCAGCGCCCGGCATGATCTTAAGATGGATGTAGCCGGGGAAGCGATAACGTCGCCGCAGGAGCTCGGCGGCAGCGATCAACCGATCCTGGGTGCGAGGGCCGCTGCCCACCAGCCCGGAGCTGAGGAAGATCCCCTTGACCAGCCCGCGCTGGTGCAATTGGACGAAGAGCCGGGCCAGTTCATCGGCGGAGAAGGTCGCGCGGCGGAAATCGCGCCCGGCGCGGAAGGGGCAGTAGTGGCAATCGCGCTCGCAGGCGGAGCTCATGAGCGTCTTGAGAAGCGGCACGCGCCCCTTGGGTGTGGCGGCGTGATAGATGCAGCCCGCCAGCGCATCGGGGATGCCCTGTGCCTGGGGAGCCTGCTGCTGCCCCAACGCGCCCACCTCCTCGGCTGGCTCGTAGGCCGCCGCCGGGCCAAGCAACTGTAGTTTCTGCAATGCGTCCATCGTCTCGCCCCTCTATCTCATCGTGGGTGATAGCTTATGCTTATCATAGAACATATATTCTAAAAGTCAAGCTATTGTCAAGTCCTATAAAGTCGTACCGGTCGAACATTAACAAAGTCTCGAAAAGTCGTACCGCCCTTTGAAAAGCCGTTTCAACTGCTATCCTTGCCGATAGATGAAACCGATCAGTAAGGGGAGGCTCTACTGAAAAAAGCCCAGACCTCACGCAAAGCCGCCAAGTCGCAAAGGTTTTTTGAATTTACCTTAAATAATGTTAATGTTTTTCATAATCAAAATTTATTAGCAACTTAAAATTCTTAGCGTCTTTGCGCCTTGGCGTGAGATTCCCTAGTTTTTTCAGTGAAGTCAGGGGAGCGACTATGAGACAGCAGGGACGCACGACCACACTGGAAGAACGAATCGAAATTGGTGAACGCTGGGAAGCAGGCCAAACAGATGGCGAAATTGCCGCAGCCATGGACCGCTCGAAATGGACCGTCCGCAAGTGGCGACGGAAATACCAGTGTGAAGGCCGCGCGGGATTGGCCTCGCATATGGGCCGACCAGCGACCGGCGCGTTGGGAGGGTTCCCGGAACGGGTTCGCCAGGCTATTCGTGACATGAGAGCGGCACATCCGGGCTGGGGTCCTGACACGCTCCGAGCCGAGTGGAGCACAGCTCCCACCCGTCAGGCCCTGCCACGGCCGAGTCGGTCTCGAATCGCGGCGTTTCTGAAGGAGGAAGGCTACACGCGACCATACGAACGGCACACCGCGCTGCCGCAACCCGAGAAGGAGGACGTAGAAGCGGTGCATGAAGAATGGGAAATGGATGCTCAAGGCGTGATTGACGTCGCGACCCTCGGGTAGGTTTCCATCATTAACATCCTCGACGTGCGCAGTCGGCTCAAGGTGGAGAGTTTTCCCTGTCGGGACACCTCGCATCCGAACACGCAGGACTACCAGTTGGTCCTCCGGCGCGCGTTCCTGCAGTATGGCTTGCCGGAGCGCATCAGCCTGGATCACGACAGCGTTTTCTATGATAACGCCAGCCCGTCGCCCTTTCCCACCACGCTTCATCTCTGGTTGATCGGCCTGGGCATTGATATTCGCTTCATTGAAGATCCCCCACCCACTGAGCACAATCTCATTGAGCGCACCCATCAGACGCTGTATCAACAGGCCGTTACCGAGCAAACGTTCACCGAGGGGGACACCCTTGAGAGGCGTCTGACTGAGCGCCGTCATTTTCTCAATTACGACTTTCCCACCGAGGCGCTGGAGGGCCGTGCTCCCCTGGAGGCTTACCCCGAAGCCACCCACTCGGGCAGGCCCTACCGCCCAGAGTGGGAAAAGGTCATGCTCGATCTTGAGCGAGTCTACGACTACCTGGCTGGGGGACGTTGGTTCCGGCGCACCAGCTCGCAGGGGCAGTTCTCCATCGGCGCCCAGCGCTACACTGCAGGAAAGGATTTCGTTGAGCAGCAACTGGAGATTACGTTTGATCCTCAGACGCGCGAGTTGGTCTGCCGGTCTGAGAACGGAGAAGCGGAGAGGCGGTTTCTCATCCAAGGGCTGACCAAATCTAACCTGATGGGGGAGTTGGCCCCGATGGTTACCTTGCCGATGTATCAACTAGCGCTTCCTTTCACGCCAGAAGCCTGGCGCGAGATGATGTTATGCAGCGACTTGACCGGTACGACTTTGTGAGACTTTGCCCGGTATGACTTTACGAGACTTGACACTATTGCGTAGATTTCAATCCACGCGAAAAACTTGCCGGTGTGCCAGCTTGCCAGACGCCTCAACGATTGTATACTTACGCCAGCTTGAAAATACGCGAGTATGTGAATATCGAGGGTCTGTCGATGGACGAAACACAAACCGCCTGGGCCACTTTGCGCAAGCGCCCCTATGCCGAATTTGATGAACAGCGCCCCCACCTGCAAACGGTGCTGAAGAATTTGCCAGTGCTCTCGCCTGATGCGCCCGCGCTGACAGAGCGCGATCTTGCAACCGCAGACCGGCACACACTGGCGGAATTGTTGGAACGCATCGCCCCCGTGTGGGTCTGTCAACATCCGCCCGACTCGCACGATGGCGCCATCCACGTCGCCGTGGCCGAGGAGCCGACGCTCCTGGCGCTGCATTTCTACATCTTCATGTGGGGGATCACCTCCAATATCGGCAGTATCACCATCGCCCGGCTGGATGAGGACACCTACGCCTACTGGTCCGATGGGCAAATCGGCGACAATGACCGCGCCATCGTCAAATACCACGACGTCGTGCGGCAACGCCAGCCGCCCATTCGCATCCAGGCGCTCACCGCCGACACGTTAGGCGACGTGGATCAGTGCGACAACAGCTTCACCATCCAAAACCGGTTGAGCCTCTTCATGCAGGATGAACAGCTCCACTACAAAGTCACGCCACTCGCCCCACCGCGCGAGAAGCACACCCCGCCAGAGGTGGAGGATTACACGCCCTACCTCACCGATCCCGACAAGGCCATTTTCCTGGCCTACGTGGATAACCAGGTCGTGGGGCAGATCGTGCTACGCAAATACTGGAACGGCTACGCCTATATCCAGGACCTCGCCGTGGAGACGCAATTCCGACGGCAGGGGATCGGGCGCGCGCTGATAGATCAGGCCGTGAACTGGGCCAGGGCACAATCGCTGCCGGGCCTGATGCTGGAGACGCAAGACATCAACGTGCCAGCCTGTCGCTTCTACGCGCGCTACGGCTTTACCCTGTGCGGCTTCAATACCCACCTCTATCGCGGGCTGCCCACGCCCCTGGATGAGGTGGCGCTCTACTGGTATCTGCTGTTCTAACACCTCAATCACAAGGGGTAAGCCATGAATCATACAGGACTACGCTGGAAGGGGCGCATCGGCGCGCTCAAGCCCCTCGCTGTGCTTGCCATCTTGATAACCGGCAGCTTGCTGATTGCCGGTCTTGCGACGGGCATCTCCGCGCTCAAAAACCCCGATGGGACGCCCCAAACCGTCACAATCACGGCGCTGGTCGCCGGCGAGGTAGAAGCCGGGCGCTACGTCTCCGTCGAAGGGCACCCCATCTACCAGGCCGCCTACGAATACTCCGAGGATGGGCGTCTCACCAAGCAATACTACTTTCTTGTGGATAGCGCCACAGGAGAAGCAATCTTGGTGCTGTCCGACCGGCTCTACGTCGAAGTACGACAACGCACCGGCAAAAGCGTCGTGCTCGTCGGCATGACGCGCACAACCAGCAGCGATCTGCGCAATCTGATGGAAGAAGACCTCCCCGAACTACGGCGCGCTGGCCTGGATACCAACGTGCGGCTCTACATCGGCGAGAACCAGACACCGCCAGACCTGCTGACCAGCGCGAGCCTGTTCCTGATGGGCAGTGTGGGAACCCTGCTTGCCGCCGCAGTCTTCTTCTTCCCCAGCATCGTTTTTGGCCCAGCGCAGGTGGATATGACCGCGCCGCTGCCGCCCGCGCCCAAAAAGTCCACGCCGCCTGTCCGCGCCACGGGGCGCTTCCTACAGCTCAACAGCCTCCAACCGCTGGAATGGGGCAAACGCCAACAAAAATTCACCAATGCTAACACGAATATCATCGTCCCCGAATCCGAAGCCTATCTGCTGCTCCACATCCATCACATTGTCAAAACCCAGACCTACGGCATCACCATCAACACGCGCGAAAGCGACTGGGGCCTGTTGTTCACCCCACAAAACACCGTGATGGTCGAAACTGGCAAGGTTTACAGCTGGAAAGAGAAATGGGCCGCCCGGTTGACCTATTGGGATGCGGAACAGGAGAAGCAAACCCTCGTGCTCACCTTCAACCACGAAAGCGTGTTGCGCAACTTCATCGAGCTGGCCCGCGAGCTACGCTTGCCGGTGAGCCGGGGCACGTTTCCCTACTGATTGCGCTACCTTATCACTATGCAGGCGCATCAGGTGTGCTATAATTTGACCCAGCGAGCGACGCCCCCAGAAAACGCGCCGCAGCCAAAAAATCATATCCTTTAGAAAATCCTATCAAGGAGGGATAAAATGAGCGATGTTCACCTGTACCTATCCGTGATCCCTGAAGCATTGATCGCTTCCATGCTCACGCCGGAGGAGTTCGGCATCTACTACGCCGTGGGCAGCGTCAAAAAGTCGCGTGGGCAGGCGATGTTCTTCGAGATTGACCCGGACTACCGCCACGACGACCTGCCCATCGAGAAGGGCTTCGAGCGCTGCATCCCCCACGAAGACGGTAGCCCCAAACGCTCCGTCTACATCTCCGTCTACCGCGCGCTGGAGCACGTCGCCCTGGATGCAATCCGCAAGCTCTATCTGGTCACGCAGGACGGGCGCGTCTTGGGACTCGATCCCAGCGAGCAGCTGCCCGAAGAAAGCCAGGGATTGCATCTATACCAGGAAATTGCCCCCGTGCATCCCCTCGTCGTGAGCAACCTCGGCCCCCAGGAGTTTTACAACCTGATCGTCAAAAACCCGGCCAGCCTGTTGACGCTGCCCGTCGTCTGCTTCGCGGAGCTGCGTCTGGGCGAACTCGCCGACAATCCCGAATACGGCAGCGTGGGCGATCTCCCTTACGCGAACATTGACCACCTGCGCCAATGTCTGGTAGACCTGCGCACCAAGACCGTACACACCAAGATGGTGGATCGCATCAGCCCGGCCTCGTTCCCCTACCGCACCCTGCAAAGCGGCATCTTCATCGGCAACACCGAGAAGCTGCTCTTCTTCCCCCTGCCCAGCCGGGATGAGTTGCGCGCCAAGCACTATCGCTGGTGGCGCTCGGCGAACATGTAAACTGGTTACTGGTTGCTGGTTGCTGGTAATGCTTCAGCAGGCGCCCAGCTTCTAGCAACCAGCTTCTAGCGACCAACAACAAAAAACAAGGAGACAAAAATGACAGAAACAACTTGGCTTATCATCGGTATTGTCTGTGGTCTCATTTCCATTGGGATCGCGATCTGGCTCTTCCAATGGGTGAAGAAGCAGGACCCCGGCTCGCCCGAGGCGCAGAAGGTTGCGAGCTGGATTCGGCGCGGCGCGATCTCCTACCTGAAGAAGCTCTACCGCGCCCTGCTGATGCTGGCGCTGGTGACGGCGCTACTGATTGCCATCGTCTTCGGCATCACCCACGATAATCCCGGCTATGGCTTCACCATGGCGCTCACCTTCCTCGCCGGCGCGCTGCTCTCCTCCATCGCCGGGTACATGGGGATGGCAATTGCGGTCGAGGCGAATGTGCGCAGCGCCACCGCCGCCGAGAAGGGGCTGGTCCCCGCCTTCAACGTGGCCTTCAAGGCCGGCACGGTGATGGGTCTGGCAGTGGTGGGCGTGGGCGTGGTGGGCATGTGCGCCATCTACCTTATCACCAGCGAGCCGGAATTCGTCCTGGGCTTCAGCTTCGGCGCTTCGATGCTGGCACTGCTGGCAAAGGCTGGCGGCGGCATCTACACCAAGACCGCCGACATCGCCGCCGACCTGGTGGGTAAAGTCGAGGTCGGCATCCCTGAGGACGACCCGCGCAACCCCGCCGTCATCGCCGACAACGTGGGCGACAACGTGGGCGATGTCGCCGGCATGGGCGCCGACATCTTCGACAGCTACGTCGCTTCGGCGGTCGCCGTCATGTTGCTGGGCGCCGCCTTCACGCAGCCAGAACTGGCCGTCAAATACACCGTCTTCCCGCTGATCCTCTGCACGCTGGGCCTCATCGCCTCGCTGCTGGGCATCCAGCTGGTGCGCGTGAAAGAAGACAGCAAGCCCGGCACCGCCCTGAACAACGGGACGATCTTCACCTGCATCATCTTTGCGATGCTGGCGACGGCGCTGGTGCTACTCGGCGACTACGAGCTAGGCGTGCTCTGGGCGACGCTGGCGGGATTGGTCACCGGCGTGGTCATCGGCTTCACCTCCGATTTCTTCACCGGCGACGACCGTCCTCCCGTAGTCGAAACAGCCAGGGTCTCCAGTTCCGGCGCGGCCATCAACATCATCACCGGCTTCAGCTACGGGCTGATCAGCATCGTCCCCTCGGTGATCGGCATCGTTATTGCGACGCTGGTCTCCTACTATCTGGCCGAGGCCGGCGGGCTGCCGGGCGTCTACGGCGTGGGTATCAGCGCCGTGGGGATGCTGGCGGTCACGGGGATGATCGTCTCCGCCGACGCCTACGGGCCGATTGTGGACAACGCGCGCGGCATCGCGGAGATGGCGGGCATGTCCGAGAAGGTCGTCGAGACCGCCGACGTGCTCGATGCAGCGGGCAACACCGCCAAGGCGATCACCAAGGGCTTCGCCATCGGCGCGGCGGCGCTCACCGTGCTGGCGCTCTTCGCCGCCTTTGCCTCGGAGATGGCGGCAGCGGGCGCGCCCATCGAGCTGCGCCTGCTCAACCCGCTGGTCATCGCTGGCGTCTTCCTGGGCGCGGCCACGCCGCCCCTCTTCAGCGCGCTGACCATGCTCTCGGTGACGCACAATGCCTTCGACATGATCGAGGAGATCCGCGAGCAGTTCCGCAAGGAGCCGGGCATCCTCGCGGGGACGGTCGAGCCGGACTACGAGACCTGCGTCACGCTGGCGGCGCAGGGCGCGCTCACCTCGCTGATTCTGCCGGCCTTCCTGGCGATTCTGCTGCCCCTGATTATCGGCTTCCTGCTGGGGCCGGAGGCGCTGGGGGCCTTCCTCGGCGGCGCGATCTTCACCGGCATCATCTTCGCCCTCTTCATGGCGAACGCCGGCGGCCTCTGGGACAACGCCAAGAAGTACATCGAATCGGGGTACTTCGGCGGCAAGGGGTCCGAATCGCACAAGGCGGGCGTCGTGGGCGATACGGTCGGCGATCCCTTCAAGGACACCGCCGGGCCGTCGCTCAACACCCTCATCACCGTGATGTCGCTGGTCTCCTCGCTCTTCGCGCCGGTGATCGCGGCCTTCCATCTGTTCTAGGACATAAACCACACAAATCAGCGCCTCCTGTGATGGCACAGGAGGCGCTTCTCTTTTGTCTATCAAGAGCGCCTATATCTCGCTGGCGATTTCCTCCAACCAGCGCGCCCGCTCGCGAGGATTGCGCAACCGCACCACCGCCAGATGCGCCTGCGCCGGATCGCGCAGCAGCTGGGTGTAAATGCGGCGGCGGCGATGGTAGGTCTGCAACGCCCACAAGAAGATCGAATCCCGTGAGAACAGAAGGCACCACTCCTCACGATTGTTCCCCCACAACAGCTCGCCCGTCCACATCCGGCGGAAGGTGCGACGCACCAGCTGGGCCAAAATTACCGGCAGGGGATAATCCAACCACACCACCGCATCCACACTGGCCCAGACCAGATCGCGCGTCTTGGAATAATTGCCATCCACCACCCAGGCGGGTTGGGCCACGGCGTCGGTCACGCGCGCGGAAAAGCTCAATCGGAACGGGCGTCCAATCCGCATCCCAATGAAGCGCATCCAGCTCCACGTGGGGGATGTCCAACAACTGCGCCAGCTGCGCCGCAAGGCTCGTCTTCCCCGATCCTGATGTCCCCACGACGTTGATCCGGCGACACGCTGCGACCGAAAAAGGGGGATGCGACCCCAAATCGCCGGAGGGCATTTCAAGAAACTTCGCCTGCACGCCGTTCTTCCAGCAGCGCCCGCAACTCAACGACCTGCGAATCCAGCGCATTGATGGCCTGCGCCGCATCCAAAGCCCCTTCGGCCAGCTCGTACTCGCGAATCTTGAGACAGGCCACGGCCAACGCCACGTACCCCTGCGTATCGTGGATGAAGGAGCCTGCCGCCCGGCGGAAGTGAATCGCAGCCAACGCCCACATCCCCTGCGCGGCATACTGACGCCCCCGCACCATGTACGCCTGCGCGCTCTGCAGGCCGCGATCCAACCGGAAGAGCAGCCGGTGCTTGTCAAAGGCAAACTCATCCCGCAGCTGAAAGATCAGGAAGAAATAGCCCGCCGAGAAAAACAATCCGAGCAGACCACTGATCACCCCCGGCGAACCGACCAGCGCAAAGAAATTGATCACCGAGAGCAGCGCCCCTAGCCCGGCATTGCCCAGCAGCAGATAGAAGATAAAGGGCCAGCGGAAATACAGCCCCAGCAACACCACCGAGGAAAACAAGGCCGGGAGCCAGCTCAATACGAAGACCCCACGCGGCAACATCTCCAGCGCCAGCGCCGCCGCCTCTGGGGGAAGATCGCTCGGCAGGCCGAAATAGAGGGGAAAGACCTGCCCCACATCCATCGTCCCCAATCGCAGCGCCACACCCAAGGTCAAGAAAAGCGGAAATAATCCGGTGACGATCACGTTGAGGCCCTGAAAGGCGAACAAAATCCACCACGTCATCGAGCGGCTCTCACGCCGCCGCACCTTGACCCACAAGGGATTCCGGCAGGCTGCGCAATGCTCATCTTCGGGGGCGGTGGCAGCGGCGCAATAGGGGCAGAGATATACATCATCGAAGCGTTGCCACCGGCTTACCGTCGCGGTCTCAACAACCTCCGGCTCTGGCGATGCCTGGCTATGCTGCTCGATGAATTCTTCACCCAACACCTCCCCCGCCAGCGATGCGTACTGGGGCGCGCCCGCATCATCTGCACCGGGCGCCCAGGGATTGAAGCCGCCATCCGGCACAAGATCCGCCGCGCGCAACGCGGCGAGCTCTTGCAACGCCCCGGCGTGCTCAGGATCGAGCGTCAAGACATTATCCAGGCAGATATGCCGCTCTTCGGCGTTATCGGCGATCTGGCCGAGCTGCCACCAGGCTGCAACGCATTCCTCGTCGCGCTCCAGCACCTTCAGCAACAGCGCACGCCCTGCCTGGCGCTGTCCTGCCTCTGCTGCGGTGATCCCCTGCTCAAGCAGTCTCTCGGTCACGCGCGGGCGCACCACCGCGAGGCCCTTGCGCGCCGCAGCGTGGTTCGGGTCCAGCGCCACGACCTGCTCCAGGCAGCGTTCCTGCTCCTCGACATCCTCGACCAGCCCGCTGAGCCACAACCACGCGGAGATGTTTTGGGGATCGAGCACCAACACGCGCTCGAAGGTCGTGCGCGCTTCCGCCTTACGCTTCGCTTTCGCCGCCGCGATGCCGCCCTGCAACAATTTGGCTACTTGATCGCGCGCCATCTTGCTTATCCCTACGCTCAGTCCCCCAACAAGGCCCGCACTGCGGCAATCGTCGCCGCGTTCTCCTGGAAATGTACCGCCCGGATGCCCAAATCCCGCGCGGCTTCCACGTTTTCCAACATATCGTCAATGAAGATGGCCTCTTCCGGCGCGACCCGCAGCCGCGCCAGGGCCAGCTCGTAGATGCGCGGATCGGGCTTCGCCAGCCCCACCTCGGCAGAGATGATCATCTCTTCCACCAGCGGCGCGAATCCAAATTCCTCAGTGAAGAGCTGGCGCGCGTTCGACCAGGCATTGCTCAAGATCGCGGTCTGATACCGGGCGTGCAGCGCCTCCAAAAAGGCGAGCAGTTCGGTGTTCAGCCGATCCCCCCACCAGAAGTCACGCATGAGCTGTTCACGCTCTGCCACAGGCAGGTTGACCTGCTCAACGACGTAGTCCCACAACGCCGAAACCGGAACCTCGCCCATCATCGCCTGTTGCGACATTTCCGAGAAGAAGATCAGCTCAGAAAGTCGCCCGGCGGGCAGGCCCAGGCGCTGCTCCCAGAGCGTTCGCCGGCTACTGTCCTCATCGCGGATCAGGACGCCGCCGAAATCGAAGATGATCGCCTTGATTGCCATCAGCACCCTTTAAGCGGGAAGTGATTCGGTGGCGGAGCGGACCTGCACCACCTGCACCGGGGCATCGGCGCGCCAGACGAACTCCACATTCACCGGGCCGCCCCAACGCTCCGCAACTTCGCGCAACAACGCCGCCAGCGATAGCGCCTCCTCCTCCATGAGGGGCGTGCCCTTCGGCGCCGGCTGCGGCTCGATGTACCCGTTCTCCACGTTTGAGACCACAATTTGATCGGGCGGCATCGGCTGCATCTTCACGGTGTCCCCCTCCACGCTGTAGAGATCGCCGCCGCGCCCGCTCACCACCGTCGGCCCCGCGCCAAAGGTCGCCTGGATCAAGACGCCGGGGAAGGTAGTCACCGGCGAATGGCTGAAGGCCACCCCGGAGCGATCCTGCGCGGAAAGCGGCGCCATCTCCTGTAGAATCACCGCCATGCGCGGCAAGGGGGTGTTGTGCTGCGCGCAATACATCAAGACTTCGCGGCTGAAGGCCGAGGCCCACACCTTGCGCACCGCGACCCACACATCCGGCCCGGCGGGCACGGAGAGATAGGAGCGGAATTGCCCGGCGAAGCTGTGATGGGGGTTATCCTCCACCGTGGCCGATGAGCGCACCGCCCAGTACTTCGGCTCCAATGGGAGCCGCGCCAGCGCCAGCGAAATCCGCCCGAACGCCTCCACCTGTTCCAGCTCCGCCACGATCTTCTGACGCTGCGGTTCGAATGAATCGAGCATCCGCTGAATCGCCTGCCAATCCTTCTCGACCTCCAGGATGCTGCGCCAGATGTCCGCGATATCGCGCTCCAGTTTGGCGCGCTTGACCGACTGATCAAACAGCCCCGTATCGAGAACCCAGGTCGGCGGCGAGGGGAAACCATAGGCTGCCAGCCAGTAAAGGCCATATCCCTTTCCCCCCACAGACATCACCCCAGGGATATTCTGTTCACCGGAACCAGGTTCCAGCGGCTCGAACAAGAAACGGTCCGCTATATTTCGTGCCATCTATTCACTCCCCTAAGTCGTTGATGATAAGATTTCTACCACGCCGCGCGTGCCATCCACCCGCAGGCGCTGTCCATTCCGTATCCAGTGCGTGATCTCCGGCACGCCGACCACCGCCGGCAGCCCGTTCTCACGCGCCACAATCGTCGCGTGCGAAATCAACCCACCCAACTCCGTCACCACCGCCGAAAGTCGCCCAAAGAGGCTCGACCAGGCCGGATCGGTGAGGCGCGTGACCAGAATCACCGGCCCCTCTATCTCGAGCAAGCGCCGCCCGGCCTCGACCGGATCGTTGGTGACGAGCGCAATGCCCTCGACCGGCGCAGCCCCCCCACACGCAGCAATGCCCTGAAACTGCCGAGGGGCCGCCTCTTCTGAGGCCACATCCTCGGAAAGCACCGGTCGCCAGTGCTGCGTCTCCGGGTTGTAGCGAAGCAGCTCCGGGGGCGTGGGCTGCCCATCCCGTAACACGAACTCCGCCCGCCGCCGCTCCAACGTCTCCAGCGCCACCCGCGCCTCGCCCTGGCTGCGCCCAAAGGCGAGAAATTCTTCGAAGGTGTAGAACATGAGCAACGGCTCAGTCTCTTGGGGATAGAACTCCCGCGAGAGCCGCCTCGCTACCGCGCCATAGAGCGCGTGATGCAATGAGGTGTAGCTCTTCGAAGCCTCGCGCCAGGCGATCAACTGTTGCGCCCAATCGAGCACCCGCCGCCATAGCGCCCGCGCCACCGGGTTCATGCGCTGCAAGGCTTCGCGGCTGGCGGCCTGCATCTCCTGCGCGCGCACCTCAGGCGGACGGCCCTCCTGGAGCTGGCCTGCCACCGCCACCAACACCTGCTCCGGGCGGTCCACGAAGCGCTCGGCCCCAAAATCGAGCTCGTAGCGGAAGCCGCGATGGCCGTAATCGCGCAAGAAGCGCCGCAAGCCTTCCAGCAACGGGGCCGCTGCCGGGAGCGCCTCGTAAGCGGCCAGGTCGGTGACACCAGAGGTCAGCAGCGACGCGACCTCCTCCCCGCACGCGGCGGCGACGCGCGAGAGTTCCCAGATACGCTGTCCGATCAGCGAGGTGGCCGTCGCCTGCCCCGCGAAGAGGTTCAGCAGCTGCGGGGCGCGCTCGCGCAGGATCGCATCCAGCACCGCCACGGTGATCGAGACCACGCCGTGCGCCTGCGCATCCACGATCAGCCGCTCGACGAAGTCCGGCTCGAAGAGCGGCCACACCTCTGCCAGCGGCAGATCGGGATCGTCGTGCAAGGCCCAATAGCGGCGCAAGGTATCCTCGGTCTGCGCGGGCAATTGCTCCTGGTAGAACGCCTTCGTCCACTTGTAGAGCTCGCGATAGCGAAACGGCAGGCGCAACAAGCGCCGCTTGACCACCGGCTCCGGCGAGGGCACCAGCTCCGATGGGACGCCGACCGAGGCCGCATCGAAAGGCAGGACGCGCGCCATGTTGCGGCTGGCGTAGTCAATGTTGATGTAGACCCATCCCTGCACCACCGCCGAGGGGAACAGGGTCGGGTCGAAATCCGCCGTATCCCCCGCGAGCCGCTCAATCGTCCAGCTCACCGCGATGTTGAGGTTCGCCTCCACTGCGGTTGCCGTCAAGGGTCGGGCCAACGCCAGCGACTCCTGGGTGTTATGTCCACTTAAAAGCCATTCTGTCATAAGATCAATACCTGCCCTTGTTCCAAAAAGCCGATAGCCGTCGCGCCATCGGCGGCGGTGAAACGCGCCGGGCCGAAATCATCCCAGGCCCAATCGCCGGCGCGGGCCGTCGCGCGCAACGCCTCCTGGCCGTGCGCGCCCAGATAGGTGCGGAAGGGCGTTGCCGTCCGCGCCACGGTCCAGGAGAGCGCCTGCTTCGGCAAAGCCAACTGCCAGCCACCTTCCACTTGCGCCATCTCGACAGAGATGAGCGGAACCCATTCGCCCGCAGATGACCACACACGGCCAAAGAAGACCGGCGCACCGTCGCGCTCGCCCATCGTCGCGTAGAGCTGCCCCGGCAACGTCGCCACCGTCCAGCGGCTCGTGGGCGCGCCCGTGGGACGGACGCCCCAGCTGTGGTCGCGGTAGCCGCTCCAATCCACTGCCAGCGTCTCAGCGCCCAACGTCAGTTCGCCCGTGAAGCGCCCCTCCTGCTGCGCCTGCTCATACGCGCCCAGGGGATAGCTGGCGACCGGTTGCGTCGCCTGGAAGGTGAAGGTGAGCGCGGCGTTTACCGTCATCTGGGGATCGGTCAAGGCTGCGAGCAACCCCGTGAAACCGAGCTGCCACCGCTGCCAGGGAGCGATGCACCGCAGGCGGATGTGCGGCCCCGATGCATCCGGGCCGAGTTCCTGCGCCGGGGGCCACAGGCCGCGATGTTGTCGCGCCCACTGTTGCCCCGCTTGCGCTATCGTCACCGTTTATGCCACCTCGCCGCCGCCGAACATCAGCCGCAATAGGCCGAAGGTCTGCCCATCCGCCGCCGTGAAGGCGAAAAAGAGCGTTTCGTGCTCCTCGGCGCTCAGCAGATGGCGATAATCGGTAAAGGGCGGCGGACTTGCAAGCATGGCCTACTCCAAAATCTCCACTACGCCGGTCGCGCCATCCACGCGGACGCGCTGCCCGTTGCGCACCCAGCGGGTCACATCCGCCGCGCCGACGACGGCGGGCAGGCCATTCTCGCGGGCGACGATGGCCGCGTGGGAGATCACGCCGCCCAGCTCCGTCACCACAGCGGTGAGCCGAGCAAAGAGGCTCGACCAGGCGGGATCGGTAAGGCGCGTCACCAGGATCACTGTGCCTTGCAGCTCCAACAAGCGCCGCCCGGCTTCGAGCGGGTCGTTGGTGACGAGTGCCAGCCCGGTCACCGGGCCGCTGCCCGCGCTCGCCGGAATCCCCTCGAAGCGCGTGCGGAGCGCAGTATCCTCAGCGATCTCCTCCCCCTCAAAGACCGGTCGCCAGTGATGCGTTTCGGGGTTGTACCAGATCAGCTCCGGCGGCGGCGGTTGGTGCTTGTGCAACTGGAGCTCATCCCGCCGCAGCTGCAAGATCTCCATCGCGACCCGCTTTTCGCCCCGGCTGTAGACGAACTCCAGGAATTCCGGGTAGGTATAGAAAAACAAAATGTCATCGGACTGGTGGGGATAGAACTCCCGCGCCAGCCGCCGCGTCGCCAGGCCGAACATCGCCTGGCTCAGGGCCAATGTGCTCTTGAAGCGCTCGCGCCGGGCGATGAGCCGCTGCCCCCAATCGAGGGCGCGCCGCCACAGGGGGCGCAGCAGCATGTTTGTCTTACGCAACGCCTCGTCGCCTTGAGCGCGGGAGGCGCGTGCGCGTTCAGCAGGCGGCTGCCCGTTATCCAGCTGCCCGGCGACGGCCAACAACACGAGATCGGGCCGATCCAGCAGCCGCTCGGCCTCGAAATCCAGCTCACGTCCGAAGCCGCGATGGCCGTATTCGACCAAAAAGCCTTCCACCGCCGCCACGAAGGGCGCAGCGGCAGGCAGTGCGCGGTAGGCGTCCAGGGAGACCTCGCCCGCTCGTAAGAGCTGCGTCACCTCCGCGCCGCACGCCTCGGCCTGCTCCCGCAGCTCCCAGATGCGCTGCCCAATCAGCGAGGTGGAGGTCTCCATACCGGTGAACAGGTTGAGCAGTTGCGGCGCTTGCGCGCGAAGGATGTTATCGAGCACCATCACCATCACCGCCGACATGATACGCGCCAGATCTATGATGATGCAGCGTTCCAAGAAATCCGGTTCAAAGAGCGGCCAGAGCTCATCGAGACCCAGCTCATCCGCCCGCAGGCGTTGGTAGAGAGCCTGTAGCTGCTCCTGGGTTGCCGGAAGCTCCTGCTCGTCATAGCGCACCTTCCATTTGTAGGTGCGATAGAAGCGAAATGGCAACCGCACCATCCGTTTGAACGGAGCCTTAGCCATTTCCGGGAAGACCTCTTTGGGCACGCCGACCGATTCGGGATCGGTGGGCAGCACGCGGTTCATGTTGCGCGCGTAGAAGGTCATGTTGCCGTAACCCTGCCCCTGAACGATAGTGATGGCCTCGAGCGGCGGTTCGAAGTCTGAAATGTCGCCACCGAGTTGTTCAAGGAACCAGAGAAGTTGGCTATTGACCGAATTCACCAACGCGGTGATGGACATAGGCGCAGCAACGCCGCTGGACTCCTGGGTGTTGTGGGAACTGAGCAGCCATTCTGTAGTCATAGATTCACTCTCCAAAGTTGATCGAAGAACCCCGTGCAGGTCTCTCCGGTATTCGCTGTGAAACGCGCTGGGCCTGTCTCCTCACGGAGCAGGTCGCCAGGCTGCGGTGCATCACGCACAGATTCTACACCCGCCCGCCCCAGATGCCAAATGAGCGGCGCAGAAAGCCGGTGGAAGTCCCAGACAAGCGCGCCCAACGCCGGATCGGTCACGCGCCAGCCGGAGTCGGTGGCCGTGAGTTGCGGCGCGACCAGCGGGTGTACGTCGCCGGCGGCATTGATCGCCCGCCCGAAAAAGGTCAGGCCGTCCGGCGTCTGCACCAGCACCAGATGCAGGCGTCCGGGGATCGCCACAACCTGGCAGCCATCCACCAGCGTCATGGGCCGCCGCCCCCAGGTGTGATCGCGGATGCAGGGCCAGTCGCCCGTCCACGTTTGCGCGCCCAACGTGAGCGCACCTGTCAGGCGTCCGCCCTGTTCGGCCTGATAGTAGGCTGGGCCGAAGCGATGCCCGGCAGGGGGACAGGTGGCGTGGAAGTCAAAGGCCAGCGTCAAGGGCAGCACATCGGCGCTATCCGTAGCGTGAACGGGGCTATCGAAGCCGATCTGCCAGCGCGCCCAGGGTTCCTCGCAGTGCAGGCGCACCGTCGGGCCGGAGGCGTCCGGGTCGGGCTGCGTAATCGCGGGCCACGGCTGGCGCTGCTGGAAGACCCAGGTACGGCCCCCCGCGCGCACGGTTGCCATCTCCAATACCGCATCGTGGCTGAAGAGCGCCCGCGCGATGCCGAAGGCGTCGCCGGTGGGCGTGGTGAAGACAAAGTAAACCGCTTCGTGTTCGCCCGGTTGCAGAACGTGGCGATAATCGTCACGTGGGGGAAGGTGTATATCCACGCGCCCTACTCCACAATTTCAACGATGCCCGCCGCGCCATCCACGCGGACGCGCTGCCCGTTGCGCACCCAGTGGGTCACATCCGCCGCGCCAACCACGGCGGGCAACCCGTTCTCGCGCGCGACGATGGCTGCGTGGGAGATCAGCCCGCCCAGCTCCGTCACCACCGCCGTCAGCCGCCCGAAGAGGCTCGACCAGGCCGGATCGGTAAGGCGCGTGACCAGAATGACCGGCCCCTCGATATCTAGCAGCCGCCGGCCCGCCTCGATGGGATCATTTGTGACCAAGGCAATCCCCTCAACCAGCCCCCGCCCCTGGCTGGCACCAAGCCCCTGGAAGCGCCGGGTCGCCTCTGTTATTTCTACCGCGTCGTTTTCGGCCCCCTCCGCCAGCGCCGGACGCCAACCGTAGGTGTCGGGATCGTACCAGATCAGCTCGGGGGGCGGATTTTGATTCTTGTGCAGCTCGAACTCGGCGCGCCGCCGGTCGAGCAGGTCGCGGGGAAGGCGCTGTTCGCCCTGGCTCTGTGCGAAGGCCAGAAATTCTTCCAACGTGTAAAAGAGCATCATATCGTCGGGATCATCGGGATAGAAATGGCGCGCAAGATAGCGGGTGGAGAGACCGTAAACCGCTTGCAACGCCGAGACACAGCTTTTGGAATCCTCACGCCAGGAGAGGAGCTGTTGCCCCCACCCCAGGATGCGCTTCCAGAGGGCGCGTTTGGGGAAGAAGAGGCGCGCCAACGCCGCCTCCGCGCCCTGCCGCACCTCTGCTGCGCGCGCCTGGGGCGGCTGATGCTCGTTGAGGTGGCTGCCGACCGCCAACAGGATGTGCTCCGGGTGATCGGCCAGCCGCTCGGCCTCGAAGTCCAGCTCGCGGCTGAAGCCCCGATGGCCGTAGGTCTTCAAAAAGACGCGGACGCCCTCCACGAAGGGCGCGGCTGCCGGCAGAGCGTTATAAGCATCCAAATCGGTGACGCCGCTCTTGAGCAGTTGGCGCACTTCCTCGCCACAGCGGGAGGCCGTTTCGCTCAACTCCCAAATGCGCTGCCCCATCAACGAGGTTGTCGTCTCATTGCCTGCGAAAAGCCCCAGCAGCTCCGGCACTTGCTGACGCAAGGTGCTATCCAGGCCGGTCACGATCATCGAGATGACGATGTGTGCGCGGCCCGGCAGCCGGCATTCCGCGTAGAACTCCGGCGAGAAGATGCGCCAGATCAAGTCCAGCAGGTCATCGCCGCCCGCATGGAGCGTCGCGTACATCTCCCGCAGCTGTGCATCCAGCGCCGGCAGCGACTCCCGATAGTAACGTGCCGCCCAGCTATAAACGCGATAGAAACGGATAGGCAAGCCCAGCATCCGGCCCAGCGGCACTTTGGGCTTCTCCGTAATCAAATCTGGCGGCGCACCCAACGACGTCGGATCGAAGGGCATCACAGAGCCGACGTTGCGCACAAAATAGCTGATATTGAGGTAAACCCAGTCCTGCACGACCGCAGTGGGGCGCATCCGCTGGTCAAAATCGGAGGTGTCTCCGGCCAGTTGCTCCGTGAACCAGGTGATCTCGTTGTTCAGTTGCGATTCAGCCGTGCTCACCGTCATAGGACGCGAGACCTGCATGGATTCCTGTGTATTTTGCCCACTCAATAACCACTCGACCATACCATCCTCCTAAAAAAATAGCCTGAGCGTAGGACCGGTTAACAACCTGTCCTACATTTTCATCCCCGGTGGTGTGCCGAAGGCACAATGTCAACCCCCAGAAAAATTGGTTCACAACGCGCGCGCCCGCTCCCAGAAGCCAAGGCGCTCCGTCCCATCCGCTGTGGTGAAGAGCGCCGGCCCGAGTTCGTCGCGCAGGAGATCATCGGGCTGAGCCACATCGCGCACCGTCTCATGCCCGGCAGGGCCGAGGTAGACCACGATGGGCGGCGCGGGGCGGCGCACCGTCAACGGGGCGAGGCCGGCCTCCGCATCCTCGAAGCGCCACAGATCGTCAACCTGAGACAGCGTGGGCCGCCCCGCCGGACGGAACTTGCCCCCATCCGTTGCCACCCGGCCCATGTAAAAAGGCCCGGTGTGCGTCTGCACCGCCGCCAGGTAGAAGTGGTCGGGAAGCACCAGCGCATCCCAATTCGCCGCCGCGCCCATGGGACGTTGGCCCCAGCTGTGATCAC
>Ga0209614_1001009_pt1 | contig 22613 bp, 21 predicted proteins | sample BlaSprsedimmetaG_FD_185484 | JGI IMG/M metagenome (GOLD analysis project Ga0209614, IMG submission 185484) | Hot spring sediment bacterial and archeal communities from California, USA to study Microbial Dark Matter (Phase II) - Blank Spring... ... | reverse complement strand
ACAGCCGCCCCGAAAGCAGGATCTCGCGCGGGGCGACCACCGTCATCTCGGCGGCAACGCCCTTGACCAACCCCTCGAAAAAGGCCTCCCACGCCAGCCGACTGTGAGGGTCGCCTCCGGCTTGGGCCATCAACGTCTCCGGCTTGGCCTCCGGCTGACCGACGATGTCGGCGACGCCGCCGGAGCAGAGCGTCCCCTTGGGGAAGCTGTCCAGCAGGTAAGCCAGCTCGCCGTCCATTCCACCCAGGGCGCGGTAACCGAGAGGGCCGGCGCTGCCGCCGATGCCATCTACGATCTGCCCGCCGTCCACCGCGACGATGGCTGTGAAAGCGCCGCCCAACTCCACGTACACGAACGACGTTTCCTCATACGTGATGTCGAGGTGACGGGCCTGGTCGTACACGCCCAGCGCGGCGGCGCACAGCTTGTCGGCGGTGCCCATATCAATCCGGTTGGCCTTGCGGTGGGCCGGCACCGTCGGCAGGTGGATCACGGCCGGCGCGAACAGGATCGGCAGGTCGGTCTCCTGCAGTGTCGTGAGCAATTCACGCATGCCACCGATGATGGTGTCTCGCCCTCGCTCCCGGCGGTAGCTGAGCAGCGCCAGGTCCAGCTCGCGCTTCTCCATCTGGGATAGGGGAACCCACGGCAGCCCATAACCGGAAGGCCCTAACACCAACTCGACCGGCGCGACCGAAGCCAGTCGTTCCACGAGGGTCTGGGGGTCGGCGATCACTTGAGCGGTGGGGATGCTCTCGTCCAGGATGAGCCGCTCGCCTGCTATGCCGCAGAGATCAAAACTCGTTGTGCCTGGATCAATTCCAACTACTCGAACCATTGCATCTCTACCGGTGGACTGGGCGGGCCGGTCCACTATGTTGTGATAATCCGGGCCCCATGACCTGCAGCAGGGCTGTGATAGAATACCATCGGCCCTGAAAAATTCCGGATATTTTCTTCCAGCTCACGGGCGGCGGCCTCGCCCTGAACCAGGCCATAGACGGTCGGTCCCCATGAGCTTTGGCCGGCTCCCAATGCGCCGTGGGCTAACAGTTCTGCGATCAGTTTAGCCGAGTGGTCGTTCGCGTACCGGCCGCCCTGTACCGGGGCAAAACTATCGCCGACCAGACGCTGAATTTCGGTTAACGCAGCGCCAAAACTGACAATGTCCCTCTCCACCACGGCTGGCAACATTTGCATCAGCAGCAAGCGGGCCAATTGGCCTACCATCTCCTCAGAGGGCGATGGCAGCTCTATAAAGGCCTGCTTCTCCTGTTCGCCGCTCAATCCCGGCGCTGCTTGGGGCATCACAATGACGAACAACCAGTCTGGGGGCAGCGCGTGTTGAATCAGGATGGGGGCGGGGCGATCGCTCGACAATGCCCGCCCTCCGTCCAGCAGGAAGCCCCCCTGTTGGAAGGCTCCAATGCCGATGCTGGAGCGACGTCCACGTTCCATCAACTGGGCGATTTCGAATGGGCCAGTCTCGACGCCGTGCAAGCGCGCCAGCGCGGTCCCCACTGCCAGGGCGAGCTGTGTGCCCGAACCCAATCCCTGGTGGGGAGGGATCGCCTCGATGACCTGGATGTGAGCCTGACGAGCGTGTCGCAAAGCCGGTGCGTAGCGCGCGTAAAACCGCTCGGCAAACTCTCCGGCTCGCGCGCCGTCCGGGCCGTCCCAGCTCAGGTGGTCGGCCAGGCGGGCCTCCAGGATCAGCGCTGGCCTCTCCAGCGCGACACCGATGCTGCCGAATCGACGCCCTATGCCGCCGTGCAGGTCTATGAACCCGAGATGCAACCGGGCTGCTGATTCAACACGTACTCGTCTCACTTCCAAGAAACCACCTCTCTACGTAATGCTCCAGACATGCCATTGCCTCTCGTTCCTCGTCGCCGCCGGTTTTGGCGACGATCTCTCGATAGTGTGAGAGAGCGGATTGGATCTCGGCGGGAGTGTAAAGCTGGAGGCGGGTAGCGAGGATGGTCGCCTCGATCACGGCATTCTTGCCCCGGTTGAAGCCGACGAAATCCCGTTGCCGTCCTCGCCCCACGACGTGACAGTGTACGTCGGCCCGGCTCGACGCATCATTCTCGATACGTGCGACACGCAGTTCGAACCAGCAGCAGGCATCCTCCAGCGCCACGCCAGGCACGTTCTGGGCAGGAAAGTGGGCCAACGGGGCGTCGAACAGGGCGCTGCGCACAAAGGCGAGCACGTTGTCCGTCACATTGGCCACGCCGACCCCGGTCGCTGCCAGGTTGTGGTAGGTGGTCGTACTGGTGAACGGTCGGACCGTCATCACCGCCTCTCCCCAGATCACGCCCATAGGCGCAAAGTTGGGGTGTCCCTCTGGGTTCACTGTCGAGAAGATGGTCTCGATGATCATTCTGTCCTGCTCCGACTGGCGGTCAGGTGCGACGCACTTGTCAAGTATCCCCAGCGGAGCGGCTCTTCTTGCGTGTACCGTTTGCCCAGTTGGACGGCCAGCGCGGCCCGCTCCAGTTCCCGTCCCAGATAAAAGGCGTGCGACGCTTCCGTCGCGCCCAGTTGGGCGAAAATCTCGCCGGGATCTGTCCCGGTGACGAACACGTCCCGATTGAAGACGTAAACCTGCCGGTCGTCGGCAAAGATGCGGAAATTGCGATCCCGCACCTGTTCGTGCATCCGGCGGAGCTCTGCTTCGGTGTACGTCTCGTAGGGCGGGTCCTTGATCGTGATCAGGCTGTCGTCCACGTGCTTGGGCAGGATACCGTTCTGATGGGCGTAGTGCATCAGCTTGCGGGCCAGGTCGAACTCGCGCACGGCCCCCCTGGCCCAACTGATGACTTCGGTCGTCAGGACGTAGTCAATGTGCAGTTCGGTGATGATCCCCGCCATCAGTGCGTTGACGCCGGTGGTGTCGGCGTCGGTCAGCTCGGTCAGGTTGCCCAGCCCCATCAGCATCTCCGCGTCGGGATAGCGCCGCCGTGTCTCATAGAAGCGGTGCAGGGACTCGGTAAAGCCAAAGTTGATCGGGCTGAGGATCGGGTCGATCACATAGGGCACGCCCCACGCTTCCAGTTGGGCCACGTTGCGCGCCAGCGAGTCCAATCCCTGGTCGAAATCGGGGATGACCACGACTTTGCAGCGCAGACGGGGGGCCAGCTCGATGTTGGTCGCGTTGATGCTCAGCAGCAGGTCCATCCCGGCCTCGTCGGCGCGGAGGATCGTCTCGTGGTGGAAGGTGTCCAGGCTGACGGTGAATCCGTGCGCTTTCAGTCCGGCGACGACGTCTCCCACACCGGGAAACCCCCGCGCCGTCCCGACCGGGCAGCCCAGGTCAATGATATCCGCGCCGCTGGCCCGGTAGTACTCGGCCTGGGTCAGAATTTCTTCCCACGGCATACGGTAGGCTTCTACAATCTCGGCCAAAATCTGGGCGTGGTACGCGCCGTATCCCTCCCGGACCCGTTCCCGGCCGAAAAAGACCGGCAAATCCTTCAGGTCCTTGGGACCGCGCACCACCGGGACGCCGACCCGTTCCTCGATCACGGCCAGGTCGCCCTGGCACCAGCCGGAGATCATCACCTGGCGGCATCCCTGGGCGTCCTTCTGATGCAGATGGCGGGCGATCCAGCCGGTTTCCATCAACGCTGCCACCGAGATGTTGAGCACCGCCACCCGGTACTCGAAATCGGGGGACAGGCGTTCCAGGGTAGCGTGCAGCGCGTCGGCCGCCAGCTTGCCGGTCACAAAGAGATATTCAGGCACGTGGAAATTCCTCCCTGTAGAAGGCGGTCTGCCCCGGCGCTTCCTCCACGCCGATGGTCATCGCCGTCAGGTGAGACGTGTCGTATTCTCCTTCCGCCAGCGCGGCCGCCAGCCGCATGGCGATGTATTCGGCCAGCCGTTCGGCGGTGATGTTGTCCACCGGCAGGGTGAGTACGTCGGCTGCTGGCAGGACGTAGCGCCGGTTCTCGAACCGGATCTCCCACTCTCCCTCCTGTTTCCGCACCTCAAGCGCCGCGCTCTGGGTGGGCAGCAGGAAGTGATGATCGAGTTCGTCGCAGATCTGCCGCATGATGCGCTTGAGGACGACGAAATCAAAGATGTAGGCGTCGGGAGTGAGCGCGCCCTCCAACGCCGCCGAGACCGCATAGTTGTGGCCGTGCAGCCGCTCGCACTTGCCCATGTAGGAGATAAAGTGCGAGGCGCTGAAATTGAGATACCCTTTTTCGACGAGCACGCTGTGCATATTGGACCCCTCTCACTTTGTTTTCATTTCAAGCGGGGGAGAATCCTCTCGGGCGCACCGGTGAGCAGGTGCAAAGCCTGCCCTACCCCTGATTTTTGAGAAGCTGCGCCAATCTTTTGTCTGAGCACATCTCGCAAATATAGTCTCCGCCAGGCATGATACTGTATCCTTCCCTGCCCAGCGATATTTTCCGACCACACTGGGCGCATCTGGTTGGCTCATACGCTGGGGGATTTTGTAGCTTTTCAAAGTTGTATTCATTCGTGCCGTAATAGACGTATAGTTCGGTGGGAAAGGCCTCTCTACATTGGGGGCAAGTCTTCCAATCCCCGGCGTGGCCCTCGGCGTGATGGTAGCCACAGAGCGTGAATCGTCTATGGTTGCGGTGACAGCTGTTGCGGGCGTAGGAAAACAGGACGTACTGATCCTCATCGTCGCAGATCCATTGTCCGCAACACTCGGTTCTGGTCAGGTTTTCCGTATTGCCGCACAAGCCGCACTTGGGCGCTCCGTCGGTCTGGCCGTGGCTCTTGGGTTTTTTGTAGCGTCTCTTTATTTTCCGTTTTGCCATAATTTCTTTCTCTTACACTCTATCGAGATTCGCCTGGTGCGAACCGCCTTGTGTTACAAAAGGGGGCGTATTTCTGCTATGCCTGTAGCCATGCTTCCAAAGTTGTGTGGCGCGGCACGTGCTCGCCGTGCACGATCTCCCGCCGGATCTCGCCCAGGGTGCCGTACCGCTCCGCGAACGCGTTGTGACGGTGGATGCTCTCCAGGTTCTCCTGCCGGGCCAGGACGAAGGCGTCGTCGGGCAGATCGGGGTAGATCGCCGCCACGTCGTAGATCATCTCTCGGACGACGTCTTCCACGAAGCGGGGGTTGCGGTGGGCCTTGTTGACGATGAAGAACTCGTCCGGCCGTTTGAGCAGCTCATAGGTCTCGGAGCTCATCGAGGCCTCGGCGATGTGGAGCAGATGCTCGGCCCGCACCGGCGGCTGCGACCCGATCAGCAGGGTGGCCCGCCCGCGCTGGTTGTGAGACGCCAGCGGCAGCAGGTCCAGAATGCGGGCAGCCTCGTCCGCGGAAAACCCATCTTCCAGCAGCAGTTCCCGGGAGTAGCTCCTGACCATATCCTGCGCACAGGGGCAGACGGTCAGTCCGCTCACCTCGATCCCCACTGCCCGCCGCACGTGCCCGTCGCGGCAGGCCGCGATGCCGATCAGCACGCTCATTTCCTCGACGCTTTTGCCGGACACCGGCGTGATCTTGGTCACCGGAAACTCGGCCCGAATGTGAACTTTGGAGCGAGCGGCTTGCTGACTCTGCACGATCTGCCGGGCCAGACGTTCGGCCAGCGACTCGACGTCAGGCGCCGGTTCCAGCGAGATTTCCTCGACCAGTTCTTCCAGCACGTCGCTGAAACGGGACATGTGCACGCCAGCCTGTTCCGGCCTGAGGTCGGCGAACAGATCGAGGGTGGCGTAAAAGAGCGAATCCCGCTGGGGGCCCGATATACGAATGACGCGGCGCAGATGGGTGACGCCGACGCGGCTGAGGCTGACCGCCACGGCCGGACGAGACTGCTGCACGTCGTGCTCCAGCCGCAGCTTTAGGCTGCGGTCCACCCGCTTTACTCCCTCCTGTCCCACCCGGGCGGACAATTCCGCAATTGGCGCTTTTAGGCCCGGATGGAGCACCTCCGGGGCGATCTCGGCCAGAGGAACCAGCACGAAGGCCCGCTCGTGCATGCGCGGGTGTGGGATAGCCAGCTCGTCGGATTGGAGCACCAGATCGTCGTACAGCAGAATATCCAGGTCGATGGGGCGTGGCGCGTTGCGGAAAGACGCCGTCCTTCCCATCCGCTTCTCGATCCATTTCAAGAACCGGAGCAGATCGGGAGGGGACAGGTCGCTCTCCACCGCACAGACGACGTTGAGAAACCGGGGTTGGTCCAGATAGCCGACCGGCTCTGTTTCGTAGAACGAGGAGACGGCGGTGATGGCGGCGCGCGTCTGGATGTACTGGAGCGCCTGGAGAATGTTCGCCTGGCGGTCGCCCAGGTTCGCGCCCAATCCCAGGTATATGTGGTGAATTTCAGTCATATCACATCTGCGCATTCGAGATGGCAGGTGCAGACCCCGCCATGTGCGTCCCTGCTAGGGTTTCGACTCTTCAATGGACAGTCGGAATTGGGCCACGGCCTGCCGCAATGCCTGGGCCATATCGGCTAACGACTGGGCCGAGGCGGTCACCTCTTCCATCTGGGCGCTCATCTCCTCGATTGCTGCACTGACCTCTTCCGCGGCAGCGCTGTTCTCTTCCGAGATGCTGGCAATGCTTCCGATCTCTCGAGATACCCGGGTGGAGTCCGCATCCATCTGTCGTGTCGAACGGGTGTGGGATTTGACGACGGTCGAGGCCGCGTTCATCGTCTCGGCAAGTTCTCGGGCCATCATGTTCATTTGTTGAATCGCGGCGGCGATTTCCGTGATGTACTGCTCGACTTTGGCGGCGCTGGCGTCTATGGCGGTGACGGCTTCGTTGGAAGCGTGTTCCATCTGCGTGACCAACCGGCTGATCTCGTCGGTCGCCTCGTCGGACTGTTTGGCCAATTGGCGTACTTCGTTCGCTACCACACCAAAGCTGCGACCGTGTTCCCCGGCCCGTTTGGCCTCGATGGCGGCGTTCAGAGCCAGCATGTTCGTCTGGGCAGAGAAATCGTCAATCGTGTCGGCGATACCCCGGATCTGGCGGGAACGCTGGCTCATCTCGCGCACTTTTTGAGCGGACTGTTTCACATTGTCCCGCAGCACTGCGGTGTGTGTCATCTGAGCGGTCATTTGTTCCATCAAAGTGGTGATCTGGGCCGCAATGTCGGATGAGCGGGTGATGGCAGCGGCCTGGGTCTGCGCTCCTTGGGCGACGTCCTCTATGGCATGCGAGAGCTGCTCCTCGGAATGGGCGGCCCGGACGACGCTGTCCAACTGTTGGGCGGCCCCGCGAGCGACCTGCTGGACGGTGAACGTGATCTGCTGCATGGCGGCGTTCGATTGTTCGGCGGCGGCAGCCAGTTGGTGCGAAGAGCCGTGGATGATGGTGGCACTGTCTGCGATTTGCCCGATCAGCAGGCGCAGGTTGGCGATCATGCCGTTCAACGACTTGACCAGCAGGTCAGCCTCCGACTTTTCCGGCACGTGCACCGTCAGGTCCCCGGTGGCCGCCTGCTCCGCAGCGGCGGCGATCTGGGCCAGCCGTTTAGTCATCTGGTTGAACGAGTAGGCGGTCCACGCCAACTCGTCCCGACCCTTCGACGAGACCTTTTGTCCCAACTCGCCACGCGTGGCGAAGGCATCCGACACGTGCCCGATTTCCGTCGCTTGGCGGCTGATGCGCAGGGTCTCTACGATTCCCAACGCCAGGCAGATCAGACCGACCATGGCGCTGACCAACGTGCGCATCTCCCAGTACGATCCGTCCTGCCAGACATCCCAGGCCAGACCGGCGGCCAGGGGAAGGGTCATCGTCGCCACCATCAGCCCGATCAGTCGCACTTTGATCTGTGAGAACCAATCTCGCACGCTCATCCGATAGCTATCCTGTCCCATCATTCGACTCCTTGCTGGTTAGCCCGCCCTCTGTATCCCTTTACAGGCTGCAAATCACCTCTTCAGCGTGGGGCAAGTACTCCGGCGCCACCGGATAGTTCTCGAACGCGACGGTGTACGCGGTCTCGAAGTGGGCGCGCACGTCCGCTTCGATGGTCGGATCATAGTCCGGCGCGACGTACAGCGTGCGCCCCGGCTGCTCGCGCACCAGTTTGCCCTCTCGAACGACGATTTCTCCACCTTTGAGCACGTACCGGGGGTGCGCGAACATCGCCTCCGGGTCGTCCAGAGCGGGGTAAACGGTCACGTCGGCGTCGGCGCCCACGCCCAGGTGACCCTTGCGCGTCAACCCCAGCGCGCGGGCGGTCCCGGCCCGGGTGATGATGGCGATCTCGGACAGCGAGTATTCGCGCTTCAGATCCGGAAGCAGCGTCCCTTTTCGCGCCCGCGCCGGCAGCCGTTCGCACATCTCGGCGCGATAGTCCCGATCCATCAGCAGCTTGATCACCTGAGGGTAGCAGAAGAACGGCCCCGCGTTGGGGTGATCGGTGGTCAGGAAGACCCGCCACGGGTCCTCGATCAGCAGGAAGAGCTCCAGACCGGTGATCCACTGCACCGCGTTGAACAGATTATTCCGCTTGTAATCAATCGGCACGACTCCGCCACCGGTCTCGCTCTCCACGTCGTCGTTGAGCCATTTGTGTCCGGTGAGCTGTCGCAGCCGGTACTGGAGCGGGCCGTCGGACGTCATCGTGGTCGCCGGCCCAAAGATCACCTGTCCCACGTCCACGGTGAGATAGGGCTGGGCGTTGACCGCCTGGGCCACGGCGGCCGCACCGGAGCGAGGCAGCCGGTCTGCTTCGCCCTCGTAGCTGAGGAACTGGAGATGGCACAGGTGGGCGCGCCGCCCGTCCAGTGCCTGGATCGTCTCCACCGTCGTGCGGGCGTTGCCGGACTGCCCCAGGTTGATGCAGTGGATGTGCGGCGGGTGGGGCAGCCGCAGCGTGTCGCTGATCCAGGTCAGCGCGTCGAGAATCTGGCGTGGCGTCACGCCAAACCCGATTACCTCGTCGTCCAGCTCGCCGACGTTTTTCCCCCACTTCCAGTTCTCCACGCCGCCCGGGTTGACGACTTTGATGGCGTATCCCTTGGTCGCGTTCAGCAGCCATGCCACATAGTCGCGGGCCTTTTCCCGCTCTCCTGCCTGGATGGCGCGCATGATAAAGTGATTGTTGCCCATCGTGATGTACGCGCCCTTGTCCAGTAGTGGGGTGTCCTCCAACTCCTCGTGCGTGTGGCGGGCCACCAGGGGCGCGGTGGCGGCCTCCATCACCGTGGTGTATCCCATTTCGGCGTACAGATAGCCGGTCAGGTGGGTGGTCGGCACCGTGTAACCGGCCCCGGAGCGGCTGAACGACGTTCGGGAGCGGACGTGGTCCCGATGATCCTCCGGGCGGAACTTGCGCCCGGCGTTCACCTTTGCCCCGACGAAGTGGCTGTGGATGTCCACCCCGCCGGCCATCACGACCAGGCCGGCCGCGTCCACGATCTGCGCCTGGGCGCGATCCACGTCCTCCGCCGCGACGATCCGCCCGTCTTTGATCCAGATGTCCCGCACCTCGCCGTTGATCCCGTTCGGGGGATCGTAGACGGTCCCGTTGACGATTCCTAACATGATTTCACCGCCTCGATGATCTGCGTCAGCACGTCGGCGTCGGTGGGACGGGCTGTCCGGAGCACCGGCCGCAGCCGGAGCGGCACGCCGTCCATCCGGTACGCCGTCCCGGCCGCGTCCACGCCGTAGCAGGCGGTGGGAAAGACCACCCGTGCGGCCTGTGTGGTGAGCGACGGCACTGGGTCCAGGGCGATGGCGGGGATTTGCGCCAGGCGGCGGGCGGCGGCGGCGGGGAAATGGGCCAGCGGGTCCGATGCGACGATCAGCGCCGCGTCCGCCTCGCCCCGCGCCAGCACGTCCACGGCCGAAAATTCCCCCGGCCCGTAGCTGGGATAGCCCCGGGCGAAGCTGACCGCGAAGGGGTAGCCGCTCAGCCACGTCATCACCTGGTCCGCGCCGGTGACGTTGCCGTGGCCGCGCATCGGGAGGACGGAGAAGCGGGTGTACTGGTTCAGCTCGGCCACCAGCGTGAACAGCTCGCTCACGTTCATGTCCCGCCCCCGGCTCTGGGTCAGCCCCATGCCCATGAAGACGACCCCGAAACGGCAGCTCTTCATCTGCTCGGCCAGGGACGCCAGTTGGGATACCGGGACGGAGCCCACGGCGTCGGCTGCGACCGTTTTCCCCTGAATCAGCGCCCGCAGCGCCGTCAGCGCCTCGAAATCGGCGCCGGGCGCGACCTGAAGGAACAGGTCGGCGGTGCGGCTGCTCGCCGTCGGGCGCACGTCCACGACGACGACGGTGCGGCCCCGCCGCCCTTCGGGGGTGTAGGTGCCTTTGGGCAGCGCCGAGTAGCGGGCAAAGTGGCGCACGTGGGAGACGGCCGGATTGCAGCCCCAAAAGATCAGCAGGTCCGCCCGGTTGCGTACCTCGCCCAACGTGCAGGTCGGCTCGCCGACCGCCTGCATTGCTAGGCCGCTCGGCCCGTGGCAGACGGAGGAGGTGGTGTCCAGGATGGCGCCCACCTTGTCCGCCAGCTCGACGACTTTGCGCTGCGCCTCTGTGGCCGTGGAGCTGAGGCCATAGATCAGCGGGCTGTCGGCCTTGTCCAGAATGCGCGCCGCCTCCGCGACCGCCTCCTCCCACGAGACCGGACGCCCGTCCACGGTGGGCGGCTGCGGGGTCGGGTCGTAATGGGTGAACAGTCCACGTCCGTTGGCGCACGCCTTGCGCATGCGGGCAATGCGTCCGCTGTTCCCGTTTTCGTCCTCGTCCACTTCGACCACAATGTCGTCGCACAGGCAGCCGCAGAAGGTGCAGACGACGTTTTCGATGGTTCTGCTCATATGTGCTTCACCCCCGCCGTCAACCCTTTGAACGGGGGCATGCCGGTGCTCTCCGTCTCGACGCCGATCAGCTCGTTCGCCGTTGGCCCCATTGGGACGAAGATCATTCCCGACGGCAGCGTCCCCGCGTGGGCCAGCGCCGTCGTTTGCCCGCTCGCTGTCTGCACCTGGACGGTCTGACCCTCCGCGATGCCGAGACGGGCCATGTCCTCCGGGTTCATCTCCACCAGCGTCGTCGCCAGACGGTACGCCTCCGAGTCCTTGCCCTCGTGCAGGCCCTGCCCCTGGTCGGCGGTGCGGCCGGTGATCAACGTGAAACGCTCGCCCAATTCCAATGTCGTCCTCCCTCCAGGTGGACTTGTTGAGGTGCGACGCACTTGTCAAGTGCGTCGCACCTACTCATCGCCGATGTCGTGGCGGACAGCCTCCGCGCCGGTCAGCAGCCGCTGCCAACAGTCGGCGCGGCTTGCTCCTTCCGCCAGCACCGTGCAGACCGGGTGGCCGGCCTCGATCGTCTCGCCAGGGTGGGGAACGTCCCGCCGTCCCTGCGCTGTCCACGACGCCGTCTCCGACTGTGGCACGGTCACGCTGCGCCGGGCGTAGACGATGCCCTTTCCAAAGTATGGCCCGGCGATCCGCTCCCTCGAGTCAAAGTCAGGCAGATGGCCATCCAGCGCCGCCAGATGGAGCGAGAACACGTTCAACTCGTAGGCCCGTTCCACCAGTTCCATCGAGGCCGTGTAGCGCGGGTTGACCTCGATCAAGTACGGGACAGCCTTCCCTTCTGGCGTCTCTCCGATCACCAAATCTATCCCATTAGCGCCGCGCAGATGGAAGCGGCGGGTGAGCCGTGCGACCATCTCCTCGACGGCGGTCAGGATGGCATTCCCTCCGCCGGAGGGCGACGTCAGGGGCAGGATGTTGCCGCACCAAGCGAAGCCACGTCCGCCCAGTTCCCCTCGCCCGATGAGTTGCTCCGTCAGGCCGATCACTACGCTGCGCTGGCCGTCCGCCACGAACGCCGCCGACGCGGGCCGTCCCGCGACGTAGGCTTGCAAGATATGGTGTGTCGCCAACGGTTGGCCGTCCCAGCGACCGATGCCGTGACCGCCGCCGCTGCGCCACGGTTTGCGCAGCCACTCTGTCTGCGGGGCGGCCGCGGCTTCGCCCTCCTCGCCGGGCAGCAGGGTGGTCGGGAACGGGATTCTTTCCTCGAGACACGCACGGCGCAGTATATCCCAGTCTCGCACCTGTGTCAACGTCTCTGGCGAATTACCCAGCAGCGTCTGTCCCTGCGCCAGCGCCGCGACCACGTCGGCGTGATTCTCCAAGTTGGAAATGTAGACCACGGCGTCAAAGTCCAGGCCGCGGCTGGCTTGCAGCAGCCCTTCCGCGCTGAATGGGAGGTCGAAATCCCGCAGCAGGGCGTGATTTTCCACCAGCGCCCGCTGATCCCGGTCGCCGAAGTAGTCTAACGTGACGACGCAGTCCCCATAACCACCGCGCACGGCCGATTCGGCGACCGCGCGGGTGCTCAGGCCGGCGATGAGGATGTGCACTTACTGGTCGCTTTCCATTCCTTTGGCCGTGGCGTAGACTGCCTCGGCGTCCAGCACCAGGTCGTTCTGCTCGAACAGGCGGGCGACGCAGCCGCGATGGAGTTTCATTTTGCGCCCGCCGATGCCCAGCGCGCCGAAGATGACCTTGCCTTCCCGCTCCTTGCCGTTCCAGTGCGGCTTGATCCCCTCGATGCCGAGCGGGGGCACGGCGTTGACGTCGCCGAGCACGCGCAGGGTGGGGTGGGCCGTCCATGTGGCCTCCGGCAGCAGTGTGACGCCGGCCGCGCCAGCGCACAGCGCCGCATAAGCGCCGTCCAGGACGCGTCGCACCTCTTCCTCGTTTGCTGCGCCAGCCGCGCTGACCTCGACTCCAAACCGTTCTCGAATCGCCGCGCAGGCCGCCTCGGCCCGCTCCAACTTGCGGGAGGTGATCGTCACCTGGGCGCCTTCGGCGGCGAAGAACGCCGCCGCCCGCAGGCCCACCGGCCCGGTGCCAGCCAGGATGACGACCTTTTGGCCGGTCACATCGCCGACGGCGACCATTTTGGCGACGGCGGCCGCGGCCGTGGTGTTGCAGCCGTTGGCGTCCATCATCACCGAGACGCGCACCGGCCCGAAGAACGCCTCCGTCGCGGCCTTGAGCATCGCCTCGCCGACAGCGACGTCGGACCCGCCGATGAAAACGGCTGAATTCTTGAGCTCGTCGCCGCCGCGAGTGAACATCGCGCCGTAGACCAGCGCGCGCACGTCCTCTACCGCCACACCGCCGATGGTCAGCACATGGTCGGCCCCGGCGTCGTAGGCGGTGATCGCGTCGAATACGCTGGGATGTTTGTCACTGTCCAGTTGCAGTAGAATCTTGTTCATCTCTTGTCCCTCGTTTTACGTGTCTGTATATTCCAGGCGGACGTTCTGGATCCCTTCACTCTCGCCTGCCATCACTGTCTGTTCGATCCATCTCTTGAGCATCGCCAGGGAGACAGCGGCGCCTCTCTCTGTCAGGTGGCGCAGGGCGGCTTGGAGGTCTGCGTCTTCCGCTTTGACGAAGACGACCTGATTTTCGTGATTGAACACTTTTTTAACCCGGACACGCGCTGACGTATCGTCTGGATGGCGAGAGTCAGTCAGATGGATGTCCACGGTGGCCGTCTGGTACTCAAAATGGATATGGCGCGGCTCGAAGGCCCGCAGTCCCAATGTGCCGATCTCGGCGGCCAGAAATGCCCCTAACGTCTCGATCTGCTCGGCGGGCGCATCTATGAAGAGCAGGAACCCGGCGCGGCCTTTTTTGGTCAGCGTTTGCACCACGTGGACGGCCATCGCGCCGCGCGCCGTCAGACCGTCAATGACATAGGGAATGGCTTCTCCCGACAGGTCATCTACATTGACCAACAACAGCATCGTTGACTCCGTTGCGTGGGGTAGGGAAGATATAGATTCCCTACCCCAATTTTCACCGTTACGCTGTGTCACAGCCCAGACCGAGCAGCTACTCCAGGTCCCTCAAAATCCGCATGGCTACCTGCGCCACCTCGCGGGCGGTGTCCTTGGCGCCGGGGATGGCGCAGGTGATCCGGGCGCTCTTTTCGGCCTTTTTGCCGGCGTCCTTCCAGGAGTACTTGCCCATCGCGGCGGCGACGACGGCCGGCACGACCGCGTCAATGGTGCAGCAGCCGACGTACATCAACTCTTGGGCGACTGCCGCGGCCACGGTGATGGGCAGGGAAAGCTCGGATTTCTTGTTGAGCACCGCGTCGGGGATCACCTGGTGGCTCAAGCCCTCCAGTACGAACTTTTCGCCGTCCACGGTCACTTCGCAGTCAATGTCGGCGTCAAAGCCCCAGAAAGACTGGGCGAAGGGGTGGTCGCGCCGCGCGCCACCCTCCAGCTTGGTGAAGTGGATGGTGATCTGCCTGCCGAAAAAGCCACTGAGGGCCACGCCGGCGTTATTTTCGACTTTTTCTTTGCGGGCCAAGTCCAACGTCTGGCAGATCTCCTCCAGGCTCTTGCCGGCGCTGAGTTGGTCGTAGGCGAATTTGGCCCGCCGGTAGATGGCGTTGGCGCGGATGCCGTCGGTGGCCCTGATGATCGTCTCCGTCACCGGGCCGCGTCGCACCTGCTCGGACTTGCGGGCGATGGTGTTGGCGGAACAGGCGGCGATCTCACCGTCAATCCATTGGGTCATCTTGATCTCGCGGATGGCGTCGGCTGCGGCTTCTACGTCGCCTTTGTGGGCGATCAACAAGTTCATCGCCACCACACCGTCGGCGATCAAGTGAGCCAGAGGCGGGTTGACTGGCCCGCCGCCGAATCCGGCGCCGATCATCGGCGCTTCCATGAACGCCGCCAACATTTCGTTCAACGTCATCATACCGATCACCGAGGGCGCGCCCACGTCTTTGAGGATCATGCCCAGGCCGCCGACGAGGGAGGCCGTGTCATATTCCTTGCCGGTGCCGCGCAGGTGGAGTTTTTCCGGCAGGCCGGCGGCCTGAGCTGCCCCCTTGCCGGCCAGGTATCCCGTGCCCTGGAGGAAGAACTCGCCGTACTCGGCCCCGATCATGCCGTCGGGGTTGATGATCTCCAAAATTGCGGCGGCGGCGAGGATGGCGCACTGGATCGGGCTGGCGCTGATGCCGACGCCGTGATACGATTTCATCATCGCGTCCACGGCGATCTTGCCGCCGTTCATGCACAGGTCCACGTAGACTATGTCCTCGCCCAGGGCGCTGTGGCCCATCGGCGCGCCGCCGGCCACGAAGGCGGGCACTGCCGCGCCGTCCACGCGAACCAACTCGCCTTTCTGCATCGCCTCGTAGAGCGCCTGCACGGCGGCGAAGCCGGATACCTTGTTGGTCAGTTTCGAGGTGGGGATAGCGATCACGCCGGCCCGGTCGGCGCCAGCCTTCATGCGCGCGATAGCGCCTAATTTCCGGTTGCCGGCGGGCACACCAGCTCGGGACTCGGTGCCGGCGATCAGGAGCAGCGCAGCGGCGATCAGGGCTGCGTTGGCTGGCATCGCGCCCGCCTCAAGCGCTGCCTCGACGCCCACTTCGATCACGTGATCGAGGGGCAGGAATTCCAGATTCGCGTCCGTCAAAGAAATATCGCGCCCCTGCAATATCTCCCACGTCATCGCGTTGGCGGCGCTGAAGGCGGCGATGTTCAACATACCGTGCCCTTTGGTCAGCGCCTCGATCCGGTCGCTCGTGGTGTACTCCACGTTGGACGTCACCGCCATAATACTTGCCAGAATTTCCTTCTCCATTGTTGACACCTCCAGATGTTTGCGCAGCCTGTCATAGGCCAGCGCTTGCTTTCAGTATGGGACAAATCTTGTGATGGTCAGTTTTTTTGTGAATGAAGAGCCAGTTGTTTGTTGATCGTATCACCTTCCTTGATTTTGATCTCGAGCTTCATATTTGCTGCGTTCAGGATATGCGAGGACTCCCGCCAGCGGCGATGATCGCCTCGATCTCGGATGGGTGCGCCAGCACTGTGATGCCCTCCATCTCCCGCAGCCGCTCGACGTTCTCCACGTCAATCCGGCGGGTGGTGATGGTGATGCGGCGCCCGTCTGGCACCGTCGTCTCCTGGCTGCCGACGGCCTGATCCACCGGGTAGATATAGACGGGCGTGTCCCCTTTGATGGCTTGCGCGACACAGTTGGTGATCAGGCTGTCCGCAATGCCGAGGGCGATCTTGGCGACAGTGTTGGCCGTAGCCGGTGAGACGAAGAAGAGCGCATAGTGGCCCACCTGGAGCGCACCGGCGGCGAAGGGGTGATTCGGCCCTTTTTCGACCTGGACTTTCTTGAAGGAGGTGCTTAGGTCGTCCCACAGCCGATACCATTTGACGACCATCTCGCCGCTCTTGGAGAGCAGGACGGTGACCTCGACGCCTGGCGCAGCGCCGACCCGTTTCATCGCTGCCAGCGATTCGACCAGGTAGTCCCCGGCGCCGGTGATGCCCCACGCGACCCGCGTTGGCGTCACGTTGCTCGCTCCGCTTTCAATATCCGGGCCAGCTCGACCAGCCGCTCCACCGTCCGCCGGACGCTGCGCCGGCCGACCTCGTCGGCCTCGGCGCCGGCCGCTTTTTGATCGTGGGACCAGACCGCGCCGCCCAGGTTGTGGGTGTCCATCAGGTGGGCCTGGGCTGCGATCGGTTCGCGGTAGACGAACTGGAGCATGTCGACTTCGGCCTGCTCCGCCTCGGCCGCCGTCTTGCCCGCCTCCAGCGCCGCTCGGAAGGCGCCGCCCAACCCGTAGGAGGTGTTCATACTCCTCCCAGCGCCAGCCCCGGAGCCCGCTGGGAGGCCGGAAGGCGCCGCCCAACCCGTAGGAGGTGTTCATACCCCAGGACTTGCAGGCCAGGATGGCCTTCTTGTGGTCCGCCGGGATGTCCATCTCCCGCAGGATGCGGTTGACGACGTTGGGCACCGAACCGACAGACATCGCGAAATCCACCACGCACGTCGGGCCGTACATCCCGCCGTAACGCCGTACCGCCTCCCGGCCGATGAGCGCCTTGTTCGCGACCAGCGCGTCAATGAACTTCCACATCGAGGCCTTGAACTCGGGCACCTCGTCGTAGAGGACTTCCAGGATCGGCGGGGTCTGGTAGTGCTCGACAAACGGATCGTCCTCGGGGCGGATGGTGTCCGTCAGTCCCACCAGGATGTCGTAGTGGGCGTTCACCGACTGAACGTGCAGATCAATCACCTCCGGCGATTGCCCGTCGCCCGGCTTCATCTAATTGACGGCGTCCACGTACGGTTTGGCATCGGTCAACTTGAACGTGCCCCCACGCTTCTCTTTGTTCACGCCGAAAACCGCCTTGGTGGCGCCAACGGCCTCGTTGATCATCTTCTCGTAAATTGACATTTTAGTTTCCCTCATGGTTTCTTGGTTTGTGAATCTTGGCGTGTGTTGTTTCTAGGCAAACCTGCTTGTTCTCTGAAACTGTGGTGTCGAAATCTATTCTCTCTGCTGGCCTCCTTTCTTGCTCGCTTGTCCATCTGTACATCCCGTCAGGCTCGTCAGGCGACGCTGGTTTTGCGCGGGCTTTTCGCGCAGATCGGCGCGGATGCACGCAAACCGTGTCCAGAAGAATTCTTGAACCAGCCGTTTTACAGCGACGAGATGATCGCCCCTCCGCTTTGCGCTGGACAAGCGCTCGCGTTTCATCGTGTGACACGTGTGACAACAGAGCAGAGGGTCGCCGGCTTCGAGCGGTCCCGCTGGTACCAAGTGGATTAGCAAGTTTTCAATTGTCGAGTTAGTTCGTGTGTAATGACAAGACGGAGATTGTAAACGGTGTTTCCCCCCAGTCAAGTGAGTCTGCAACTAACTGTCGGACTTGTGAGTGTGGCAGTGGTTTTTTGCTTGGACACAAAAAACCGACCTGCTGTAGAGTCGGCAGCTCGGTTGAACGGAGACGGATCGTTGCTCAACCTTGCAGTCCCATCCGTTGGGTAGCCAGCCTGATATTGAGTACGTGTGGGCCTGCCCTGTCATAGGGCCAGGTCAATGACTCGACATACCAACCAAGGCATGGACGTTGCATTTATATTGTACACAAAATGGAGCTAGTGTCAAGTAAGCAATCTGGTGAAATTCTCCCGGCCTGGGTAGTGGATGCCGGGTGGCGCAGGCCAGCGCGGTGCTGGGGGAATAGTGGAGCGACGTGCGTGAAGGGAATATCCTTACCCACCTTTGGTCGACTCGACTCGCTGCCATAGGTCGGAGAGGGGGCGGTGGAGCACGCGCACGTTGATAAAGACGAGCAGCCATAGATGCAGCCGAGCGGCAAAGAGGAGCAGCGTCCAGAGAAACTCGCGGGGGTGACGGGGATAACGGAGCGCCAATTGGGTGCCATACCATATCTCGAGCCAGGCCGAGCGCATCCGCAGCGGCGATTTGCGGATATAGTCCTGAGCATAGCCACCAGCAGAACGCACTTTTTGTCGCAGCCAGTCCTGGTATGTGGTGGGATATTTGACGAACACGTGGGCTTGAGGGGCGTAGCGGACGCGATACCCCTGCTGGGCGATGGTGTGCGAGATGACTGCGTCCTCGGCCAGGGCGTCTTCGGGCACCTGGGTGATCAATGCCCGCCGGAAGGCAAAGAGATAGCCAGAGCAGACCAGGAACTTGGCATCTCGGTCGCGGTTCAGGCGGATTTGGTGAATGCCAGCGGTGAGCAAGTAGGACCAATAGCCCATCATCGTGTCGCGGGGGCTGACGCTGACGGGATGGGCGCTGACCGCGCCTACCTGTGGATCCGCAAACGGGGCCAGTAGATGGGTCAGGGCATCCTCAGCGACGACGACATCACCGTCACTGAGCACAACGATGTCCCCCTGAGCTACCTTCAGCCCAACGTTCAGCGCTACCGGTTTACCCCGCTGGGGATCGGCCACGTGTCGGATGACCGGATAACGGGTGGCATACTCGTCAACGATGGCGGTCGTTGCGGGATCGGGACACACGATCAGCATCTCGGCCTCTGGCGGCAGTTGAGGCAGAAGTGCTTCGATCGCCCGTCCTATGGTCGTCGCTTCACGGAAGGCGGTAATGAGTACACTGAGCATTGGCGAGATTATATCAGAGAGTGGCGTATAAAGTCAAATAGGGTGAGGTGCGATGTGGTTCAGTCAATTCGTCACCAGACAGGCAAACCCGGTCGGCAATCCGCCCTGCAGCGCTCGACCGCATTGGTCTTACGTGCTCTCCAACACGGTACGCACCGTGTTCAACAGGTCATCGGGATCGAAGGGTTTGGTGATGTACCCCTCGACGCCCAGATCATGCCCCCTCTGAATGTCCTCGTTCTCCGCCCTGGAGGTCAGAAAAATGATGGGCGTATGGGACCATTCAGGCCGGGCGCGAATCTCTTTGAGGAGGGCGTATCCGTCCAGGACGGGCATCATAATGTCCGCAATGACCAGGTCGGGGAGGGTTTGGTTCATCGTTTGGAGGGCCTGTATCCCATCGGTGACGCTGAGGACAGTGTACCCCTCGCTCTCCAGGATATCCCGAATGCCCTCCAGGAGGAGGATGTGATCTTCAGCGACCAATATCCGTTGTTTCATACCGTTCACCTCTTTGATCTAGAGCATCGCATCCACATCCAGCTCCCAATCCCGACTGCGATGGTGAGGAGCATCAGCAGGCTGACGATGACTGCTGCTACGTCCATCCAGAAGCGGACGGGGAACAGGCGAATCAGGGTATCGGTGTGGAGAAAGAGCCAGCTGTCTCCCTCGAAGAAGAGATGGTGAAATGTGGTGAAAAAATCGTTCCAGTTCAGGATCATGTACGCTCCGACGGCTGCCAGCAGGCCGATGGTGAGCAGGCTGCCCTGGAAGAGGGCAGTGGGGGCGCGGCGGCGGGAGTGGGGGGAGGCGAGGAGGGCGGCCGTTACGCCGAGCAGGGCTGCCAGGGCGATGATGCCGCCGGCGGTCAGGCTGTCGTATACCGCCTGCACGTCGGCCATGTGGCGCAGTTCCCGCGCGTTAAAGGCCGGTCCGCCGCCAGGGAGGCGCAGGTCGGCCAGGAGGGAGAGGGGCGCGCTGGAGGATAAATAGTCCACGCATACCTGGGCCAGGCGGACGCGCTCCGCTGTGGAGAGGCCATACGGATCCGGGGGAAAATCCGGTTTGTGGTATTCCCACTGCACGAACCAGTGACCGGTCGTGGCGCGGATGCTGAACACGAGCATAGCGATGGGCAGGGCCAGCACGAGCAGGCCGTGAACGAGGCGCGGCCAGGTGGCGGATTTCATTGCCCCCCCAGGTTCAGGATGTACTCGATGACCAGGGCGTTGGTCATCCACTCGATGGCCGCGCGGTCGTCGGTAAAGACCACGTCTCCGGCTTCCATGGGGTGCAGATTCTCTATACCGTCCAGCGCCGTTTCGTACAGGAAGGGGTGTTCTGCCAGGAAGGGAAGATTGAGCGCCAGGTTGTCCGCCTGGGTGGGCTGCACCGTGGCGACGACGACGGCGTTCAGGCTGTGGGGCACGCGGATGACGTGGGCCGTGGGAAAGACGCGCAGCAGTGTCGCCAGCATCGCCTCGACCAGCCGGTAGTCGCGGCCGGCGCGCCCGACGTTGATGACGACGACGCCGTCGGTAGTCAAGTGGTCGCGCACCTGCCGAAAGAACTCGACCGTCGTCAGGTGAGGGGGGATGTAGGGCAGGCGGTAGGCATCCAGCCCGATGACGGTGTACCGGCGGTCGGAGTGGGCCAGGGCTAATCGTCCATCGGCGATGATGACGTTCAGGTTGGGGAGGGCGGCCTGTTCCAGCCCCAGGTATTCCCGTCCCACGCGCACGATCTCGGCGTCAATCTCGATGCCGTCAATCGGGATGGAGCCGTAGACGGCGGTGTATTGGCGGGCCATGGTGCCGGCGGCCAACCCGACGAGGGCCACGCTCTCGACCTGCTCGGGGGTGTAGGGAGGCGGGTTGAAAAACGGCGCGATGAGGAAATAGTCCCACGGCCCGTCGGTGCGCAGCTGGTCAGGGCAGTAGATCGAGTGGATGCCCTGGCCCTCGTTCAACAGCAGGGAGCGGCAGCCCGTCTCGTCTTCGATGACCTGGATATAGTTGTAGGCGGATTCGGTCTCATAGATGGCGTTCTCAGCCGCTTTGACCGGCTGGCCGCGCAGGAGTACGGTCAGCAAGAGGATGAGGAGCGGCATCCAGAGGTAGGCGAGCAGGCGGCGTGGACTGTTAAAGCCCAGGCCGACGAAGGCGATGGCGACCAGAAAGAGGGCCAGGAGGACAAAGGTGTTGCGCGTCCCGATGGTGGGGATCAGGATCAGGCTGGGCAGGAAGGCGCCCAGGAAACTGCCGGCGGTCGAGATGGCATAGATATGGCCGGCCGTTTGGCCGGAACTGGAGACGTCCGCCATCGCCAGGCGGATGATGAACGGGGAGATGCAGCCCATGAGGGTGACCGGTAGACTGAATAGGATCAGGACGGAGAAGAAGGAGCCGCCGAGCATCAGGACGTTGTAGGTCTCGAAGCCGGGCGTGGCGAGTTGGAGCACCGGATGGGCCACAAAAGGGATGAGACCGGTGAGGAAGCCAGCCCAGGCCACGATTTGGTAGAGGGTCATGGGGGAGGGGGATCGGTCGGCCCAGCGACCGCCGAGGAAGTAGCCAACCGTCAGAAAGAGCAGGATCAGCCCGATGATGGTAGCCCAGACCGGGTTGGCAGTGCCAAAGTGGTTACGGAGCAGGCTGGAAGCGGACATTTCGACGGCCAACGATACCAGTCCGCCAGCGAACGCGGTGACGTAGAGAAAGTTTTTCTTTTGCATAGGATGGATTATACAGCGTTTGGGCGTTAGAGCCAACTGGAATGGACGGTGTTGGCAAAATCGCTCTACTGGGCTGCGTTTGCCTGCTCCAGCAAGGCCATGATTTCCCGGTAGACTACCTGGCCCTCGACGGTGGCCAGGGCGGCGGCCTCCTCCAGCGTGGCAATGGTTTCGTTGTACCAGCCGCGCTGGTATTGAATCCACGCCAGGGTATACAGGCAGCCGGCCCGTTCCAGGTCGCTACGGGCGTTTTTGACGGCTTGGCGGGCCAACTGCTCCGCCTCGAACAGATGCTCGGGCTGGTAGCGGGCCAGGATCAAGGCCCGGCCGTTCAGGGCGATGGGATCGAACGGCGCGGTGCTCATGGCGTGACTCAGGTTGGTCTGGACGGCCTCCACGTCGCCCAACTCGGCATAGGCCAGCGCCCGGCCGGTGTACGCCTCCACGGAGGTGGCAAGGTCTAGCGCGGCCGAGTATTCCCTGACCGCTTGGGCGGGGTCGCCGCTGCCCAGCAGGGCCCAGGCCAGGCGGATGTGCTTGACCGGATCCCCGGCATCGAGGGCGACGGCTTGGCGCAGGGCCTCGATCGCCGCTGTGTATTCCCGACGTTCGGCCAGCAGGTGACCGCGCCAGGCGTGGGCGTCGGCCAGGGTGGGGTCCAGGGCCAGTGCTTGGTCCAGGTCCTGCAGAGCGGCGCTCCACTCGCGGGTGTGGAAGCGGGACACGCCCCGGCCCAGGCTGGCTGCGGCCCGCGTCTCGTCCGCGTCGGCGGCGGCCAGGGCGACGTTGAAATCCGCGATAGCCAGCGGGTAAGCCTCCATGGCGATGTATGTTTGTCCGCGTTGTATGCGCAGCGGGGTGTTCTGAGGATCGTTGGTCAGGGGGTCGTCGTAGGGAGTGGCGGGCGCGCTGGGCGTGGGGA
>Ga0209614_1001008_pt1 | contig 22725 bp, 19 predicted proteins | sample BlaSprsedimmetaG_FD_185484 | JGI IMG/M metagenome (GOLD analysis project Ga0209614, IMG submission 185484) | Hot spring sediment bacterial and archeal communities from California, USA to study Microbial Dark Matter (Phase II) - Blank Spring... ... | reverse complement strand
CGCAACCAGATGCGCAATGAAATTGCACAGCTTGAGGAGGAAGAAACTGACCCACAAAATTCAGGGCCGCATGGGGATTTTGATCTGCATGCAAGTCCTTAACCGGAAATTACTGAATGAATTTATCTTTTTGTTTTGCGATATGCATGTATTTTTCAGGATAAACAAAGCCTGAATCAAAAAAGAAATCCCACAGGGCGTTCAGATCCACATTCGTGCAGCCGATATAGGAATGCCTGTTTTTGGCTTTGTGGATCAATGAAGCAAGCTTGATATGATCCTGTATATTCATATCAAGAATCATCATCCCGCACCTGACCACATCTTCACTGGAAATACGGTAGAGTGCCTGGGCTCTGCAGAAAATGGAAAATCCTTGGAAAAATTCGATTTCAGCCTCAGGGATTATCAATCCGGGCAGCAGGACTGAATTTTCGCAGTCTTCTTCGACGGAAAAACCCAGGCCCGAGATATCATTCAATCCGAGCAGTATTTTTTTCTGGGTCAAGGGATGTTGAAAGATCAGGGTGGGGAGAGGTGACAGCACCAAACGTTCGGTTCGGTGCTCCTTGGATTTCATTCGTCTGATGTTGTCCTTTTCCGGCTTGAAGACCAGGATGGAGGTGTTGGGGTGTTTTTCCTGTCGAACTATTGTGCACTTGCCGGAGAAAAGAAATTCCTTGTTGCGGATCAGAACCACATGGGCCGGAGCGGCCTGATTCATGGCAAAGTTGACTTCGGTTGAGGCGGTGCAGCATTCGACGGCAAAGGATTCAGCACAGAAATTGATCAGGGAGCCGGTTATCACGCCTCCATCCTGGCTGATTTGCGCCGAAACTTCTGTGCATGGATGTCTTTTGACGGCCCGCAGTTTTATTTCATAGGAACATTCAGGAAGTTCAACAATGAGCACTTGGTCATTGTAGTCAATGAGACGGGCGTGCACCTGGATCTGGCTTAACCCGTCGGTGAAGCTGAAATACTCCAGCTCATAAAATTTCAGTCTGGTTCCCATGCGGAACGGTTCGGACCACAGGCATTCCAGGGTGGTTTTGTTGCATGTCTGCGGTTTGGCATTAAGTGTAAGGAAATTATTGTATTTCTTATGTTTGAATTTGAAAAGGATGTCCCCGTTTTTGAAATTGATCCGATTCAGGGAATTGATCAGGCAGGAAAGAGGAATTTTTTTCCGCCTTTTTTCAATTTCATCCGCATCGATGCTGCTGGTCAGACTCCAGGGTATTTTGGATTCCGTATTTTCCATGAGTTGCCCGACCCGAGGGATTGAGGTGATAAAATTCTCGTTAACTATCTGTTATATGTATCTAATGCAAAACTGCATATGAGCGGCAAGAAAAACAACATTGTCTTTCTTGTAAATTTACTTAGTTATATCATCAATTTATTTTTTTCAAAAATAAAAAAATGAGATTAATTACGGTTGCAGGGGCAGCCGTAATTTCTGATGCCGGATTCGCGGGCGATTATTTCCGGAGTATGGAGGTATGGGGCACCCGTGACGCGGCACCGGCAGCAGGACGATGTGCGGTAAACGTCGGCGGTCCGGGTGTCGGAACCTTTGTGAGATCCATGACTGACCGGTGCAGATTATTGCCGATCCCGGGGCCGATCGATTTATCGGAACTGAGACAATGCCGAAGAAAAATCGCTGATGGCAATTATGGTGATTCTTCTTCCGGAGGGATGTCGCCGCCGGCATATTGAATAAGGAGTTCGACCCGGGTGACCTCTCCGGTCTGCTTGAGGGATTGGATAAACCCCTTGACCGTTCCGGCCAGGGCATCCTGCACGAAACCCTTCATGGGAATTTTTCTGCCGTTGACAAACAGCAGGGCCCGTTCCGCATATTTGTTTTCTTCGATAATGAATTTTCTGGCGATAAATTCGGCCAGCTTCCCGCTCTCATCAGGGCGGAAAACGTTTTCCCCGGTCAGCGGCTGGTCGGTGACGGTGGCAATGACACGGTGGACCGTGTCGGCCATCGGTTCAAATCCCTTCCGTGTCACCTCTATTTTCGGAATTTTCCTCTCGTGTTTGAATCCCTCGCCGATGACGATGTCGTATGGGCTGAAATAACGGTGGATAAGGGTGAGAACGTTTTCATTCTGGGGGGCGGTCATCATGATGAACTGATCGGGTGCCATGAGCGTTACGGCGTCGGCTCCGGCCTGGCGGAAAACATCCGTATCGGTACCGGGCCGGTCAAATTCGACGCCGCTGTGCTTGGTGGACTTGATCACCGCGACCCGCAGATTCCGCTGCTTGAGATGTTTGACGACTTCCTGGATGATGGTTGTCTTGCCCGAATTATGCCAGCCGATGAAAGTGACTATGGGTACCATGTTCTCCTTCCTGAAAAAAGCAAATCCTTGTGATATGCCTGCCGGTCAATTTGCCGGCAGAAAAGTATACCGTGCGATATTGTTTGGTTCATTGTTTCCGCGGAATTTGGTACAAGAGCATAATCGATCAGGAGCAAAAAGCATATACATGTTTTTCGTTTTCTCCTTTCTTTTCCTGACATTATCGAGTTGCACATCGAGGGCGGGACAATGAATTTTCTCATCAAGGACCCTGGGATCATGCCGCTGAACTCCAATGTTCAATGGTATCGTATCATCTCCGGCCATGATTTTTTTCCGGCCGCCGCAGGAGGTTTGTCATGAAGCCCCATAATGCCACAGGTCTGACAAGACTGTTCAGAGCGTTCCAGTGGTCCTGGAAAGGAATCAAGCATGCCTTTGTCAACGAAGCCGCGTTCAGAGAGGAAGTCCTGGTTACCTGCCTGCTGGGTCCCCTGGGCTTCTGGCTGGGAAATACGCCGGTCGAGAAAATTTTACTTGTCGGTTCCCTGTGCCTGGTGTTGACGGTCGAACTGCTGAACAGCTCCCTGGAAGCGGTGGTCGACAGAATAGGGGAGGAGCCCCATCCGCTTGCCGGACATGCCAAGGACATGGGGTCCGCCGCTGTTTTCGTTTCCCTGTTCAATGCCGCCGTTGTCTGGGGATGCCTTCTTCTCCTGTGATTCTGTCCGGCGGTCGCCTGAGCGAAGGATCAGCCGGAAGGCTGTTGAATAATTCGTTTTCTATTGCGGTGCGCTGTGTTATACAGGCAGGAATGAAATCCCGGGGAGTGCGGGGGTTTCAGATGTTTGCATGATTCAGGAGAGGAAGAATTCGTTCAATGAAGCGAGTTGAAAACACCACCCTGTACCAACATGATACGGTTCTTGTCACCGCGAAAGGAAGGGAGTGCGCCCGGGAGCTGCTGGCGGTGGAAAAACCCTATCGGGTAGCCCTGAACGACAGGGAGATCGGCTCATCCATGGTCCTGGAAACCGGTCTGGAGGAGTTCGGGGCCGGTTTCCTGTTCGGACAGGGATATATCGAGAAACCGGGTCAGGTCCGTGAAGTGCTTGTCTGTCCCGACGGGCGGATATCGGTCCATGCCGACGTCGAGGAGGACCTGGAGCCCAGGGAGGTCATCATTACCTCGGGCTGCGGCGGGACCGGCAAAATCTCCCGGGAGATGCTTGAAGGCAAGATCGAGCCGTTGCAGGAATATTCCATGGCCTTTGCGGAGATCGGCGAATTCATCCGCCGGGTCCTGCATGAATCCGATCTTGGCCAGAAAACCCATTGCGTACACGGCTGCGGTCTCTGGTCCGACGGCGGGCTGCAGGTTTTTTTCGAGGATATCGGCCGCCACAACGCGGTGGACAAAGTTGTCGGCTCCATCCTGCTTGGCAGGGCAAACCCCCGGGGAGCCGTTTACACGACCGGGCGCCTGACTTCGGACATGGTCCTGAAATGCGCCCGCATAGGGATTCCCATCGTCATGTCCCGCACCTCCGCCTCATCCCTTGCCCTTGCCATTGCCCGCCGGGCCGGAATGACCATGGTCTGCTATGCGCGCCCGGGCAGGCTCAATGTCTACCACGCCCCCGAAAGGATCACCGGCTGACCCTCCCCGCCGTTTCCGTATTGTGTCGGTCCGTTCGGCTCCCCTTGTTCACGTGCAATGGTCGGAGCGCTTCCGCACCTGGCCGGTGAACAGCTTGGAACTGATCATGGTCATGGATATGGCGAAAGCCGCCGCGGCGACGCCGAGCAGGACGTTGTAGTAGGGAGGCGCTGCCAGGGCGAGCCGGATGATCAGGGTGGAAAGGGCAAAGCCTGAATTGCGGAACACGGAATAAAACGAAGGCTGAAAGCACTGCGCAATCAGCACCACCAGGATGTCGGTGATGATGAGCAGGGTGTAGAAACCGTAAAAAAAGTCCGGGTGCTCTCTGCCCGCCAGGGTTTGCAGTATCGTGTCCGCTCCCATGTAGAGGAAAATGCCGAGCAGAATCAGGGCGATCCCTTTCTTGGCGGCAACAAAGCTGAACAGGTCCGCATGCTTTCCACTCTCTTCCGCCTGCTGGGGCTGGACACGGTAATAGACGCCGAGCAGGGCGAACAGCAGCAGGGCTCCGAAACCGTCGGAGAGTATCCGCAGGATGGCGTCCTCATTGCCTGTAAAGGTGATGGGTTCCGGCAGGGTGGACAGCTCCTTGAAGGCGTTGCGCATCAGGATGAGCGAGAGAATTTCAAATTGCTTGCCGACGGACTGGGAAAAAGAACAGGGCAGGGTGAAGATCAGGCTGATGATTTCCAGGACAAGGACGACGGTGAACGCGGCCTGGATGGCCCAGAAATGGCTCCCCGGCATCACAGCGGATATGCCGGCGGGAAGGATGCCCTGCCTGTTCAGTTCGATGGCCAGCAGGCTGAAGAGGAAGAGCAGAACGAGCAGCACCGAGATTTTCCGGTGCATGCGCTCGTGTTCCCAGTAGTGATGGAGGGGGTCAAAGAGATACGTGCACCGTTCGAAAATAAAGTTCATGGCCTCTTTCCGTTGTATGCCGTGGTGCGGCGGTTATCTTCCCTTCCTGGTCAGTTTGAGTCGGCAGTGATCCCTGCCGCTGAAATAATTAATCCACGATGAAGTCCGGTCAAGGGTCCAATCCCTGGGGGGCAGGAACGGAGTCTGCCCAAGCCGTTCCGGAGTGGAGGAGCGGTCGACCCGGTTATATACCCTGACCCAGTAGCAGTACCTGTCCGGATGAACCTCGCAGGTCATGTGCCTGCTCCCCCCGCAGGGGCCGTTGAGCAGGTTCTTGGGGCATCCGGACTGGGGACATATATAGGTCAGTTCGGCCAGGGTGCAGTCGCCGCACATGAGGCAGTGGAACAGAAAACCTTTGATCCATTTCTCGATGGTGCGCAGGATGGCCGTTGTCTTCCTTGTTCTGGCGCACAACAGGCAGAGGCCGCCGAAAAGCCGGGTGGCGGGATTCGGGGGAGAAAAAAAAATTTCGTGGGCGATTTCATGGCGGTACTGCCGGGAGTGCAGCCGTCCCGGCGCAAGCGGGTTCCTTTTTTCTCCGCAGGCTTCGGGCCGGGCTGATTCGTACAGGTACCATGTGCCGGGGACCGGGAAATGGACATCCCGGCGGAGTTCATCCCAGTGCGGCGTCAATTCTTCGGCCGTATCAAGGATGAACCTGACATCGTCGAAACGCAGACCGTTGCCTCCCAGGTGGACCCCCGAAAATCCCAGCCCCTTCAGCACGCATATCATCTTGGCGGCACGGATGAGGCGCGATTCCCGGTCGCTGTTTTTGCCTTCCTCCTCGATTATGCGCGCGAGTGTGTCCGGGAAGACGATGCCGGGCACCTTTCCCCGCAACATGTACCCGGCAACGGCGGGAGAGGGGACAAAGACGTTGCCGAGCACGGGGACGGTGAGGCCGTTGTCCCGCATGAACCTGATCAGCTCTTTAAATTTGCAGATGTCATAGCCGAGCTGGGTTATGATGAATTGTGCCCCGGCTTCGATTTTCTTGAGAAGCTTGGCATATTGCCATACCTGCTCGGGTTCGGAGACCTTGAACGGTGAAACCACGCAGCCGCGGTTGCAGGAAATCCGCGCAAAAGCCGGATGGCGGGAGCCGAAATATTTCTGGTAGGTGCCCTCCTCCATGTCGCGCATGAGCCGAAGGGTCTGCACGCTGTCCAGGTCGAAGACCGGCTTGGCCTGGCCGTGGTAGCCGGGCCGGGGAAAATCGCCGCCGAGGATCAGCAGGTTGCCGAACCCCTGCCGATGGTAGTGAAAAAGATGGCTTTCGACCTGGTTGCGATTCTTGTCCTTGAGGGAAAAGTGAATCAACGGCTCCATGCCCCGGTCCCGGACATCGGAGCCGATGGCTACCGGGGCCAGGGCGGGGTGACCGCCGGGGTTGTCGGTTATCGACAGGGCCTTTATCCGGCCGTCTGCCTTGGCCTTTTCGGCAAACACAAGCAGGCGGTCCACCCGCCTGCCGCCGGATCCCTGGCCCGGGACCAGTTCGTAGGTCACGGTAAACTCATCCGGATTGGAAAGTGACCGGGTAAATTCGTTTTGCGTTGACATGATTCAAGGGTTCAGTGTCAGATAAGTGAATAATCGTTATCATACTGTAATGTGTACGGAAGAAAAGAAAAATCAGATAGTTGAGCTGGCCGGCAGACGCCCGCAACAGGCTGATACGGCTGCAGCGTCCGCTATAGCGGACGTTTCCCCGTTGACGGGGGACGGCTCGCAAAGGCAATTTTTCCGGGTCCGTTTGACCAATGGCCGATTTTTCATCGCAGTATTCCCGGCCGGCGGAAAAGCTCCGGAAAAAGGGGAGGCAAGGTCAGCCTGGCTGATAGGGCGCCACCTTTTTGAGAAAGGGGTCCCGGTCCCGCGGCCTCTTGCCCGCGATAAGGACAGCGGACTGATCCTGTTCGAGGACCTTGGCGATATACGTCTGTATGATCTTGTCCATGGGCATGAGCGGATCGGCGTCAAAACCGAAGAATATTACCGGCAGGCGGTGCGCGCCCTGGTTCATATGCAGATCGAAGGCGGCCGGGGATTTGACGTTGCCTGGTGCTGGCAGACCCCCTCTTATGACCGCCGCCTGATGCTGGAACGCGAATCCGGATATTTTCTCCAGTCCCTGTGCCGGGACTATCTGCACCTGGATATCCCTAACACGGCCCTCGAGTGTGAATTCAGCGACATTGCCGATCATGCGGGCCGGGCGCCGGCCCATTTTTTCCTGCACCGGGATTTTCAGAGCCGCAACCTGATGCTCAAGGAAGGGAAGGTCAGGATCATTGATTTCCAGGGGGGCAGGCTGGGGCCGCTCGGTTATGACCTGGCCTCGCTGTTGTTCGATCCCTACGCGTGCCTGCCCGGGGCGGTGCGGGAAGCATTGTTCGAAGAGTACCTGAAGGTGCTGCGGCAGTACATCGCCTACGATCCGGAACGTTTCAGAGATGAATTTCATTATCTGGCCCTGCAGAGACACCTGCAGGCGCTGGGCGCCTTTGCCTTTCTCGGCGCCCGGCGGGGCAAATCCTTTTTTCTGCCCTTTATCCGCCCGGCATTGCATTCCCTGCACATCCTGCTGGCCGGACAAATCACCAGAAAATATCCCTGTCTGCTGCATCTGGCGGAAAGATGCCTGGACAGTCTGTCCCCCCACGGATTGTGAGCCCCTGAGGCCGGGCGCCTGAGGGTCCGCCGGTTCCTCCTGTTCACGGGCCGGACCGGTCCGCGGCCAATAATTCTGTTGTCTGCGCCCGCAAATTCTGGTAGTAGTGGAATGCACGGTTGCAGAGTGCCAAACCGGCACAATGCAACACAGGGCGATTAGCTCAGCGGGAGAGCACTGCCTTCACACGGCAGGGGTCACTGGTTCAAACCCAGTATCGCCCACCATCAGCATACAACCGGGGGGCCTTTCCGGCTCCCCTTTTTCTTCAGCGGGACATGCAGATCCCTGCCGCGGCGGCCGGGTTGCTTGACTGCAAAACCCTTCCTCCTGACATTTGTGAACGATGACCTCTGAGACCGCCCCCCTGGTCGCCCTGATCGGCCGGCCCAACGTGGGCAAATCAACCCTGTTCAACCGGATGACGAGAAGCCGCGACGCCATTGTCGACCAGACCCCCGGGGTGACCAGGGACCGTCACTACGCCCAGGTCACCTGGAACGAAAAGTCGTTCGTCCTGGTTGATACCGGCGGCATTGATGACGAGCCGGACATCATGACCGGTCACATCCGCAGACAGGCCATGCAGGCGATGGAGGAGGCCGATCTCATTTTGTTTCTCATGGACGGCCGGGAAAGTCTGACTCCCAATGACGCTGAAATCGTCGATCTGTTGCGCCGGACGGACAAAGAGGTCTTTTTTGTCGTCAACAAGATAGACGGCCCGGACAGAGAAAACGAATTGCTGTCATCCTTCTGGGAGCTGGGGGTGGAAAAGCTGTGGCCTCTTTCCGCCGATCACGGCTACGGGTTCCAGACGCTGATGGACGAGCTGCTGGTGCGGCTTCCGGCGGTCGGTCCGGAAGCCGGTCTGCCCGAAGGAACCGTACGTCTTGCCTTTCTCGGCCGGCCCAATGTCGGCAAGTCGTCGATGGTGAACGCGATCATGGGCCAGGAGCGGATGGTGGTGTCCGAAATTGCCGGTACAACCCGTGATTCGGTCAACACCCTGCTTACCCATGGCCGGTATGCCTATCTCCTCATCGACACCGCGGGCATACGCCGCAAAGGCAAGACCCAGGACAAACTGGAGAAATTCTCCGTGCTCAAGGCCCTCGGCGCCCTCAACCGCTGTCATATCGCCCTGGTTCTCATTGACGCAGGGGAGGGCATAACCGATCAGGACACCAGGATCCTCGGCTATACCCAGGAGCAGGGCAGGGCGTGCATCATCCTCGTCAACAAGTGGGACCTGCTCAAGGGCGATTCCCGGCGGCAGAAACAGCTCATGGAGGAAATCGCCATGGCCACGACCTTCATGCCTTATGCCCCGGTCCTCAAGGTTTCGGCCCTGACCGGGCAGGGGATAAAGCGGATATTTCCCGAAATCGGCAAGGTGCATCGTCAGTTCAACGAACGATTTGCCACCGCCTCCCTGAACCGGCTGCTCGAAGAAGCGGTCGCCAGGCATGCTCCCCCCTATCACCGTGGCCGCCGGCTGAAGTTCTATTACACCGCCCAGATAAAAACAGCTCCTCCGACCTTCGCGGTCATTGCCAATGATCCGAAAGGGGTCCACTTTTCCTACCAGCGCTACCTGGTCAACCAGTTCAGGGAAGGTTTGGGCCTTGACCGGGTGCCGGTTCGGTTGTTTTTCCGGGAAAAGAAGAGACGGACCGGGAAATAATCGAGGCGCTACTGGGGAATAATGATCGAGAAGGTCGATCCCCTGCCCGGCTCGCTTTGCACGGTCACCGAGCCGTTGTGGGCCAGGGCGATGTGTTTGACGATGGACAGCCCCAGGCCCGTTCCTCCCTGGGCGCTGCTGCGGCCTTTATCGCACCGGTAGAACCGTTCGAACAGCCGTTCGAGGTGTTCGCGCTCTATGCCGATGCCCTCGTCGGCGACGGTGATCACGAGCCGGTCCTTTTTGCCCTCCTGTTTCTCAATGACCGCGCCGACGGTGACTTTCCTGCTGTCAGGGCTGTACGTTATCGCGTTGTTGAGCAGGTTGATGACGGCCTGCTCGATGAGGTTGGGATTGATCCTGGCCTGCAGGTGTTTATCGCAGCGGATATCGATTCGGATGTTTTTCTCCCCGGCCCTGGCCAGGCAGGCCTGGACTGTCGTTTCCAGTACTTCATACAGGTTGGTCCGGATGCGGGCGATCTCGTGCTCGCCCGTTTTTGCCTCGATCCTTGAAAGGGTGAGCAGATCGTCTATGATGGCATCAAGGCGGGCGGCCTGGCGGGCGGTGATCTCCAGGAACCGTTTGGCGTCCTCCGGGTTGTCCATGGCGCCGTCAAGCAGTGTTTCCACATACCCCTTGATGGAGGTGACGGGCGTCCTCAGTTCATGGGAGACGTTGGCGACGAAATCGCGCCGGAGATTTTCCAGTTTGTGCAGCCTGGTCATGTCATTCATGACAATCAGCACGCCGGTGAGTGCTCCTCCGGCGTCCCGCATGGGTACGGCCCTGGTGTGGAGGATCAGCCTCTCCGCGCCGATGAAAACAATGATGTCCTTTTCCACTTTTTCAGCGCTCTCCAGGACCGCGTCAATCATCCGGTGCAGGTCCGGGTTGCGGATGACTCCCTGCAGCATTTTCCCCTGGACATCCTCGGGCGACAGATAGAAGAGGGTGGCGGCGGCCCGGTTTATCCTGATGATCCGTTTCCGGGGGTCGATGGCCAGGATCATTTCCGTCATGCTGGTGAAAAAGGTTTCCAACTCGTTGCGCTGCAGGGTGATGGTATTGATGCGGTCTTTTATCTGATTGGCCATGTGATTGAGGGAGCGGGCCAGAGCCGCGACCTCGGTAGACATGGTGCCGGTGTCGATGGCGATGAGGCTGTCCGTTTCGCCCCGGGCCAGTTTTTCGGCTCCACGGGTCATCTCTTCAAGGGGCCGGTTTATTTTTCTGGAAACAAACAGGGAAACCAGTGCGGCGAACACTACGACAAGGAGGCAGGCTGCCAGAACCTGCAGGGAGATCGACTTCAGGGCCTTTTCCATTGCGGTAATGGAGACGGCGACCCGCAGCGCCCCGGCCGGGCCGGAGTCGTATTGACCCGGCGGAACAGCGACATAGAGCATGTTCTGGCCCAGGGTGCGGCTGTAACGGACGGAGGAGCCGGTTTCGCCGCTGAAGGCGGTCATCACCTCCGGGCGGTTGCCGTGGTTGTCCATGTCCAGGGGATTCTCATCGGAATCGGCCAGCACTCTGCCGTCCGCGGCGACGACGGTGATGTGCGTATTCGCCCGCCGTCCCGCCTGCCGGCAGAACTCCTGCAGCGCATCCGGAGCGGCAGGGCTGAGCAGGATGACCTGTTGGGCGATGAGATGCGCCCGCGCCTCGAGGTCCGACCGCATCTGGTCGAAGAAGAAATTGCGGACGGTGGCGGATCCGAACCAGGTGAGGAGCAGAATAGCCCCCAGAGTGATCAGCAGGTTGGCGGGATAAATCTGCCAGAGCAGGCGTCTGGTTTTCATCCGATGCTCATCGTTCTTCTTTCATCCGGTACCCTATGCCCCGGACGGTTTCGATGAGATGACCGGCCTCTCCCAGTTTCTTGCGCAAACCGAAAATCTGGACATCTACGGCCCGGGGAGTGATCAGGAAATCATATCCCCGCACCCGGTCGATTATCTGCTGCCTGGTAAAGACCCAGCCCGCCTTGTCGGCCAGCAGGTGGAGAATGGCAAACTCGGTGCCGGTGAGATGGATGGTCTGCCCCTGAAAATGCACTTCGTGCCTTCCCGGATGGATGTGGAGACCGTGCAGGGTTATTTCACCGCCGGCACCGGGCTCAGCATGGGCGGGCTCATTCTTCCGTCGCATTACCGCCTGCAGCCGGGCGACAAGGACCTTGGGACTGAACGGCTTGGTGATATAATCGTCCGCACCTGTTTCCAGGCCTGCGACGATGTCATTTTCTTCGCCTTTGGCCGTCAGGATGATGATGGGGATGCTTTTTGTCTCTTCCTGTCCCCGGATGATTCCGCATATCTCCAGACCGTTTTTTCCCGGCAGCATGAGGTCGAGAACGATCCCGTCAACCGGTTCGCTCCGGAGAATGGACAGGGCATCCTCGCCGTTTTCGGCACAGGACACATGCATGCCGGCCTTTATCAGGTTATAGGTCACCAGCTGCTGTATATCGTTGTCATCTTCGACAACAAGGATGTTGGGCTTGGACACGGGGTCACCTTGAAAATAAATGGATACTTAAGAAAATTAACCTCTGTGGGTATCCCTGCAAGAATTATTTGGCGGTTAACCCAATTCTAACATGAATTTAACGCATTAATAATCCTGTTGAAGTACATTCGGTAAATACCATATACTTGAAAAAAAATATAATATTCCGGAAATAATGATGGCCAGAAATTTTCCCTTCCATCGTGAAGTTGAGGCATTGAAGAAACGATTCATGGATCTCGGCGCCCTTGTTGAAGACAGGGTGCGGAAAGCATGTTCCGTGATTGAAAACCGCGATCCGGTCCTGGCCGATGAAATCATTCATTCCGACTGGGAAGTTGATGAGATGGAGATTGACATCGAGGAGGAATGTTTGCGGATCCTTGCCCTCCACCAGCCGGTAGCCCGTGATCTTCGCCTGCTGGTCGCCATAATCAAGATCAACAACGAACTGGAGCGCATCGCCGACATGGCGGTCAGCATCGCCCTGCGGGTCCGGACGATCAGCAAGGACTCGACCCTTTCCTTCTCGATAGATTACACCGAAATGTCGGCCTCGGTCCTGTCCATGCTGAAGATGAGCCTTGATGCCCTGGTCAGTGAGAACGCCGATCTGGCGAGGCAGGTCTTCATTGAAGATGACGAAGTGGATGAGATGCGCAACCAGGTGTACAGGAAGGTCGTCCGGCAGATGAATATCGAACCCGGCCACGCCGCGTGCCTTCTCAACCTCTATCTCCTTGCCCGCCACCTGGAGAGGATCGCCGACAGGGCGACCAACATCGCCGAGGAGGTCATTTATCTCGTCGAGGGCGAGATAGTCCGGGGCGATATGAACTGACCGCACGCCTTTTCCGAAATATTCCCGCGCGATTTTGTTCGCGGCAATTCCTTCTTCTGCCGGAATTAAGAATTGACATTCCGCTGAGGATTGGATAGCATCCTTGTGCTCTCTCAGGCATAATGTATCGATTTTACAGAATATTTGCTGGAGCAAGCCATGCGCACGTTTATAGCCGACCTGTTCGGAAAGTCGCCCTTCGGGCCGATCGTCGAGCACAGCAAAAAGGTGCATGAATGCGTTGAACTGCTGTGGCCTCTGATGGAAACTCTTGTCAACGAGGACTTTGACCAGCTCAAGAGTCTGCATTCCAGGATGGCCAGGCTGGAATACGAGGCGGACCTCATCAGGCATGACATTCACGGCTTCATAACCAGGAGGTCGTTCCTGCCCGTGGATCGGGCCGACCTGATCGCCTACCTTGAGCATCAGGAGAAAATCGCCGACAACGCCGAGGACTTCTCGGTCATCCTGACCCTGCGCAAGACCATCATCCATCCGAACCTGCAGGACCCGTTTTTCGAGTACATGAACCAGGTCTTCCAGGTCAGCGGCACCCTGCTCACCGCCGCGGTGGAATTCAAGAATCTGGCCGGCGCCGCCTTCGCCGGCGCGGAGGCCCGCGCGGTCCTGAAGCTCATTGAGGGACTGGGCGAAGAGGAGTGGAAGGCGGACAAGATGTCCCGCAAGCTCTCGCGGATGGTCTTTGCCCTGGAGGATTCGGAGACTATTCTCAACATCCTCTTCTACGAGAAAATGATCCTGAAGCTCGGCGATATCGCCAATGAGGCCGAAAACGCGGGCGATTACCTGCGTGTCATGATTGAAAAGGGATAATTGCCGGTTTCGGGAATGAATTCCTTGCACTCCCTGTGGACATCTTTCCTGGCGGGATACGCTGAATGGATTTTCTAATTATCCTCTTTGCGGCCGCACTGGGATTGTACATGGCCTGGAACATCGGCGCCAACGACGTGGCCAACTCCATGGCCGATGCCGTCGGCTCCAGGGCCATATCCATCCGCAACGCCGTCATCGCCGCCGGCATCTGCGAATTTGCCGGCGCGGTCCTGGTCGGCGCCCAGGTAACGGAAACGGTTCGCACCGGCATTGTCGACCCCGCCGTCCTGGCGACCCTGCCGGGCATAACTCCGCACGATGCCGCGGTCATCCTGGTCATCGGGATGACCGCCTCACTGTTGTCCGCCGCCTTCTGGCTGAATTTTTCCACCTGCTTCGGCATGCCGGTATCCACCACCCATTCGATCGTCGGCGCGGTGGCCGGCTTCGGCCTGGTGGCAGCCGGGTGGCAAGCGGTCAACTGGGGCAAGATGGGGCAGATCGTCTCCTCCTGGTTTATTTCCCCGGTCGCGGGCGGCATCTTCTCCTATATCATGTTCATTTACATCAGCAAGGCGATCCTCGGCAGCGATAAACCGGCCAGGGCCGCGATCAGGCATATGCCCTTCATTGCCTTTATCCTGACGGCGCTGGTCCTGATGGCGACGATCTACAAGGGCTTGACCCATGTGATAAAAAACATCGACTGGCTGTCCGGGAGCCGGGCGGTGTGGATATCCCTGGCGTTGGCGCTTGTTGCCGCCGTTGTCGTCCGCTTTTATGCCAGGCATAAACTGCAGGGCAGGGAGAACGACAGGATCGGCGCTCAACTTGAGGCGGTGGAAAAAGTTTTCGTGCCGTTGGTCATTATCAGCTCCTGTTCCGTTGCCTTCGCACACGGAGCAAATGATGTCGCCAATTCGGTCGGTCCCCTTGCCGCCATAGTCAATATATTGAAGACCGGGGCCATTGACGCCAAGGTTCCGGTGCCCCTCTGGATTCTCGCCCTCGGCGGTACCGGTATTGTCCTGGGCCTGGCAACGTACGGGTACAGAGTGATGATGACCGTGGGAACCAAGATTACGGAAATAACACCTTCCCGCGGAGTGGCGGCTGATATCGCCGCCACGGCCACCGTCCTGGCCTGCACCCGCCTGTCGCTTCCCGTGTCCACCACTCACACCCTGGTCGGCGCCATTCTCGGCATCGGCCTTGCCCGTGGTCTGGGCGGCATCAACAAGAAGATCGTTTACTCGATATTCGGTTCCTGGATGTTCACCGTGCCGGCGGCGGCAATCATGTCCGGCATTTTATATGTCATCGGCAAGCTTCTTTTCTTTGACATGGTCAGCCGGATAATCGGAGCATGACTTTTTTCCCGGCGTCACGCCGGCAGCCCGCGCACCCTCCCTAATACGATTCTAACACAAGCAAAACAGCACCTTAACAACCGGCAGCTATACTGTGGCTGATATTGTCCTTTTTTTAAACGGATCTTGGGCTGACATCATCCCTGTATGAATTTTCCTCTGCTGCTCATCGTCATATTTGTTTTTTCCCAGGCCGCATACTGGCTGGGATACAAGAAAGCCTTTTTCTCCGCCGGTGAAAAAGGTCCCGTTCATCTGCATTCCAGGCCCCAATACTATGGGACCCTCACCGTTCTGTGGTGCGTGATTCCCCCGCTGTTCATTCTGGTTGCCTGGTCTGTTTTTTCTGAAACTGTACTGACCGGACTGGCGCTCAAAACCATGTCGGAATACACAGGGAACCTTTCCCCGGATGAGATCAGCCTCCTGAAGAGCGATCTCCGCAACATCGTTTCCGGCCGTTTTATTCCCCCGGCAGCCGATGCCGCTCTTCTTGAGGCGGCCGATCACTACAGGCACATGCGGGATATCGGCCGCCAAGGGCTTTCCGCCCTGGCCCTTGCCTCCATGATCCTGGGCACAATCATCGTCCTGGTGCGCATACGCCCGGGAATGAGGGCCCGCAATCATGTGGAGAAAATGATCAGCATCACCCTGATCACCTGTTCGACGATTGCCATATTCACAACCGTCGGTATCGTCCTTTCGGTCCTGTTCGAGTCCATTCTTTTTTTTCAGCAGGTTCCGGTCACCGAGTTCCTTTTCGGGCTGAAATGGAGTCCCCAGATGGCCATCCGGGCCGACCAGGTTGCAGCTTCCGGATCATTCGGAGCTGTTCCGGTTTTTGCCGGCACCGTAATGATTTCCACCATCGCCATGCTGGTTGCCGCCCCCCTGGGATTGATGTCGGCGATCTATCTGTCCGATTACGCCGACAGAAAATTCAGGGCCGCCGTCAAGCCCCTGCTTGAGATACTGGCCGGCGTCCCCACCGTGGTCTACGGATTCTTTGCCGCCTTGACGGTGGCACCGGTGATCCGTCAGTTCGGCGAGAGTCTGGGGTTGTCGGTGTCATCGGAATCGGCCCTGGCCGCCGGGCTGGTCATGGGGATTATGATTATTCCCTTTGTCATGTCCATTTCAGATGATGTCATCAATGCCGTTCCCCAGGCCCTGCGCGACGGTTCCTATGCCCTGGGGGCCACGAAGAGCGAAACCATCAAGAAGGTTATTATCCCTGCCGCCCTGCCCGGGATTGTCGGCGGGATGCTGCTGGCCGTGTCGCGCGCCATCGGCGAAACCATGATCGTGGTCATGGCCGCCGGCCTGTCCGCCAACCTGACCGCCAACCCGTTGCAGGCGGTGACGACCGTCACCGTGCAGATAGTGACACTGCTGGTCGGCGACCAGGAGTTTGACAGCCCCAAGACCCTTGCCGCGTTTGCCCTCGGCCTGCTGCTGTTTGTCGTAACGCTTATCCTCAACATCATAGCCCTGTACATTGTCCGCAAATACAGGGAACAGTACGAATAATGCCGATAGCCGGCGATTCAAGAAAGGATGCCTTGCCCATGCAGGATGTGGAACCTTCCGCCCCGTCATCCGTCAGGACCATTGATATTATCAATCGGAGGCTGAACAAACGGTACCGGGCTGAAAAGCGTTTCAAGCGCCTTGGCCTGGCGGCGATCCTCAGCAGTTTGCTCTTCCTGGGTCTCCTGTTTACCAGCATTGTCAGCCAGGGGTATTCGGCCTTTGTTCAGACCTATATTCTGCTCGACATCCACTTTTCTCGGGATGCCTTCGACGTCAGCAACCTCGCCGGCGCGGATTATAACGGCCTGATCAGGAAATCCCTTCAATCCCTTTTCCCTGAAGTGCGGGACCGCCAGGAAAAAAGAATGCTCAATGGTCTTGTCAGTTCGGGTGCGCCGTTCCAGATCCAGAAGATGGTGATGAGCGATACTTCGATGATCGGATCAACCCGTTCCGTCTGGGTTCCCGCCGACGATGATGTCGACATGCTCATGAAGGGCAGGATTGACAGGTCGGCGCCTGAAGCGGAAAGAAGACTCAAGGACGTTCAGCTTGGCTGGATAGACGGACTCCGCGGCGACCTCCGGTTGAAGAAGAAGTTCAACAGGATCTTTTTCACCAGCGGCGATTCGCGGGAGCCGGAGCTGGCAGGAATCCTCGGGGCTACGATGGGATCAATGTACACGCTCATTGTCACCCTCCTGCTTTCGTTTCCGGTCGGAGTGGCCTCGGCGATTTACCTGGAGGAATTTGCCCCGAGAAATAAATGGGTCGACCTGATCGAGGTCAATATCAACAATCTGGCCGCGGTCCCGTCCATCGTCTTCGGCCTGCTCGGCCTGGCGGTTTTTCTGAATTTTTTCGGCCTGCCCCGTTCGGCGCCCCTGGTCGGAGGACTGGTTCTGACCCTGATGACTCTGCCCACCATTATCATTGCCAGCAGGGTCTCCATTCAGTCGGTCCCTCCTTCAATCCGCGAAGCCGCCCTGGGCGTCGGCGCCTCAAAAATGCAGACTGTGTTTCACCATGTCATGCCGCTTGCCATCCCGGGCATGCTGACCGGGACAATCATCGGCATGGCCAGGGCGCTCGGCGAAAGCGCCCCACTGCTGATGATCGGCATGGTGGCCTTCATCGTCGATCCTCCCGGAGGAATTCTCGAGCCGGCCACGGTTCTGCCGGTGCAGATATACTTATGGGCCGACAGCCCCGAGCGGGCTTTCGTGGAACGGACTTCCGCCGCGATTATTGTTCTGCTCGCCTTTCTCATGGTCATGAACGCTGCCGCGGTATTCCTGCGCAGCAGATTCGAACGGCGATGGTAGGGAAGGGAATAGTAAAGTTAAAGAGAATATTAACGCATTGATAATCAGTTTTTAACAATCAGGTGGTATCTTATCGGCAAGATAAAAGTATTACTGCCTGGAGGAAAATTATTATGAAAAAAAGTATTGTTGTCGGACTTGCCGCCGCTCTTTGTGTAAGCGGGGTTGCTGTCGAAGCTTCCGCCCGTGATTACATCTCCATCGTCGGTTCGTCCACCGTGTATCCTTTTGCCACCACTGTTGCGGAACAGTTCGGCAAGGCCACCAGATTCAAAACACCCAAAATCGAATCAACCGGGTCGGGCGGTGGGTTAAAATTGTTCTGCTCCGGGATCGGCACCGAATATCCGGATATAGCCAATGCCTCACGCCGGATAAAGAAGTCGGAATATGAACAGTGCCGTGAAAAAGGGGTCAAGGAGATTGTCGAGGTCAAGATCGGCTACGACGGAATCGTCCTGGCCAACTCCAAAAACGCGCCGCAGATGGATATTGAGCGCAAGGACCTGTTTCTGGCCCTGGCCAAAAGTGTGCCCGATCCGGCGAATGAAGGAACGTTCATAGATAATCCCCATAAGACCTGGAAGGACGTTAACCCGGCCCTGCCGGCGGTAAAGATTGAGGTGCTGGGACCGCCGCCGACCTCCGGTACCCGGGACGCCTTTGTCGAGCTGGTCATGGATGAAGGGTGTGCCGCGTTCCCGTCGATCGAGGCCCTGAAAAATACCGACAAGGACAGGTATAAAAGCATCTGCCAGACCATCCGAGAAGACGGCGTTTATATAGAGGCCGGTGAAAACGACAACCTGATCGTCCAGAAATTGAATGTCAATCCGGATGCCTACGGCATCTTCGGCTTCAGTTTTCTTGATCAGAACACCGACAGGATCCAGGGCTCGAAAATCGAGGGAAAAAGTCCCGCCTTCGAGGAGATCGCTGCCGGGGCGTATCCTGTCTCCCGCCCGCTGTATTTCTACGTCAAAAAGGCCCACATCGGGACAATTCCCGGCATTGAGGAATACCTGGCCGAATTTACCAGCGACAAGGCCTGGGGCGAAGAAGGGTATCTGACCGATAAGGGCCTGATTCCCATGCCGGATGATGAGCGGCTCCGTTTTGCCGATGACGTCAAATCACTCAGGCCCCTTACCATGGAATAGACAAGACCACAAATCTATGGTTACAGTGCGGGTATGGAGACGGGGTCCGGCCCGCACTGTTTCTTTCATGCAGGAGGTATTGATGGGAGAGCGCAGGAATGATTGCCACGGCAGTGCCCCACCGAAGGGACGACCGTGGATAAACGGAATAAGTACCAGGGGGAGGGGATAGTGTTCCGGATTCAGGGCCGCCGATTACGGGGCGGGCAATCGTGATGAACAAGATGGTGCGTATGGAGGACAATCCCGTGAGCAGGGAAGACAGAAGAACGGTCGGCAAGCCGTTCTCCGGTTCCCCGCGCATGATCTGCAGGAATGTCAACGTTTTTTACGGCGACAAGCAGGCGATCCAGGAAGTCTCCATTGATATAGGCCGGAATGAAGTCCTGGCGATGATCGGACCTTCCGGCTGCGGCAAGTCGACCTTTCTCCGCTGCCTGAACAGAATGAACGATACCATTGACAACTGCAGGGTGACCGGAGAGATCAGGCTGGATGACATGGACATCTATGACAGGAAGGTCGACGTTGTTCCTCTCCGGGCCCGGATCGGCATGGTTTTTCAGAAGCCCAACCCCTTTCCCAAATCAATCTACGACAATGTCGCCTATGGCCCGAAAATTCACGGCCTGGCCTCAACCCGGAGGGAACTGGACGAAATTGTCGAAACTTCATTGACCAAGGCGGGATTATGGGATGAGGTCAAGGAAAGGCTGGCGCAACCCGGCACCGGGCTCTCGGGAGGGCAGCAGCAGCGGTTGTGCATTGCCAGGGCCATTGCGGTCAGTCCGGAGGTCATCCTCATGGATGAACCATGCTCCGCCCTTGACCCCATAGCCACCGCCACCATTGAGGAACTGATCAACGAGCTCCGGACACAGTACACCATAGTCATCGTTACCCATAACATGCAGCAGGCGGCGCGGGTTTCCCAGCGTACCGCATATTTCCATCTCGGCGACCTGATCGAGGTGGGCTCCACCAAGCGGATATTCACCAATCCCATCCATCCCCTGACCGAAGATTATATCACCGGCAGATTCGGCTGATCGTTCTTTATTTCCGCGTCTTGCCGGGACACCATAAAAAAAGGCTGTCCGCTAACGGACAGCCTTTTTGTTACCATCTGTTTCCAGGTATGAAGTTATTCAGCCTTCGGATGGCAGGTGGTGCACTTCTTCAGCTCTTTGGCGCGTTCGGCATCCTCGACATTCTTGTGGCATTCCAGGCACAGGCCGTGTCCGGCGTCCTTGGTCCAGGCACCGGGAACATAAAACTCGCTCTTATGGCAGGCATCGCATTCAATGGTTTCCTGATGTGCGGCATGCGGGAAGACAGCCGGTTTCGGCTTTTCGGAGCCAGCCATTTCCAGGGTGATCTCAGCGGGACCCTTGTCTTCCTCGGCCATGCCTACACCGGCAAAGCCTGCGACAGAAAGAAAAGCAATTGCCACTCCGTACAGAATTACCTTTTTCATTGTTCCTCCTTTCTCAATGAGAATGTGGTTGATGGATTGAGGATACTTTCTAATATCCTTCAAATAATCCGGTCTATAACGGGTTTTCAAATTCTTGTCAAGACGGATTCAATACCGTCTCCGTTGTTGTCCTGTGAATCGAATGTCAATTCGCGTAGCTGTGCAGCCCGGACAACAGGTAGTTGACCCCGAAGTAGGTGAAGAACACCGAGACAAAGCCGATGATCGCCAGCGAGGCGATGCGGGCGCCGGTCCAGCCGCGGGTGAACCGGGCGTGCAGGGTCGAGGCGTAGACGAACCAGGTGATGATGGACCAGGTCTCCTTGGGGTCCCAGCTCCAGTACGTCCCCCACGCCTCGTTGGCCCAGATGGCGCCGGTGATGATGCCGGCCGACAGCCACAGGAAGCCGAAGACGATGGTCTTGTGGGTCATGTCGTCGACGAAGCGCAGCTCGGGCAGTGAGCCGGTCAGGGTGTCGGCGGCCAGCTTCCGGTTCAGGGCCGACTTCTTCAGCAGGTACATGACGCCCAGGCCGGCGGCCATGGCAAAGGCGCCGTAGCCGATGAAACAGGTAATGACATGGGCGATCAGCCAGTTGGACTGCAGGGCGGGAATCAGCGGGCTGATCTCCTGGTTGACGCCCCTGGCAAAGGAGGCGTAGGCCATGGCCGTAAAGGCGAACGGCATGACAAAGGCCCCGATCACCCTGTTCTTGAATTTGAACTCCATGAAGAGATAGAACAGGGCGATGCACCAGGCGAAGAAGACCAGGGACTCGTACATGTTGGTCAGGGGAGCGTGGCCGATGCCCAGCTGGTACGATTCATGCCAGCGCAGCCCCAGGGCGACGGTCAGGGTGACCGTGCCGAGGATGCAGAGGGCGGTGCCGAAAAGGCCTATCTTCCTGTTCTTGAAAACGAACAGGGCGATGTACATGGCCGAGGACAACAGGTAAGCCAGGGTGGTCAACCCGAAAAATTGAGAACTGTTCATGGGATTATGGTCGTACTCTGTTTGAGCTGTCAGCGGTTGCCGCGGTATGCCGCGGTAATAACCGGCCCGGTGGACGTTACGCCTGCATTTCTTCGGTCAGGGCGGCGAAAGTTTTTTCAAAACCTACTTTATTCTTATTGGCGTTGCCAGCAAAAAGGATTTTCACCCTGCCGTCCTCCTCGCTGACGTACGCCCAGACCTTGCGGTGCGACATGAAAAAGGCCACACAGAGACCCACCAGCATAAGGCCGCAGCCGATGTACACCCACCACACGCCCGGGTCCCTGGCCACCTGCAGGCCGGTGGCATACAGCTGCTTGGCGCGGATGGAGTATTCGCCCGAAGGCCGCTTGACGATCGCTTCGCGGTTCGGCTCCACCCAAAAGGTCGACGGTTCGCCCTGATCGTCGGTGAACCATATTTTCAGGCGCTGGACCACCTCTCCGCGTCTCTCCAGATTGATAATGCCGAAACGCACCCCGCCCTCCTGCCAGGTTATCTGGCGGGCGGGGGGAATCAGTTCGGTCCTGTCGGCCCCGGTGGCATTGTTCCTGACCGCGACGATGAAGTCCTGGTAGGGCTGGTAGCTCGACTGGTAGAAGGTGATGCCCTTGTAGATGAGGGGATCGTTGACCACGATGTCCTTGCGCAGCACCACCTCGCCGTCCTCGATCACCGACAGCGTCGACCGGTACTCCTTGGGCATGCCGTTGGGATAGTAGTCGATGCCGAAATAGTCGCAGCGGATCGTAAAGCCCAGGGGGATCTGGCCGACACCCTGCAGAAACGAGTAGATGACATCGGTCTGCTGGGTCTCCGGGATCATGATGCTGCCCTTGAAGGCGTGGGTGGGGTTCTTGAGCAGGTTGCTGGCTATCCGGGGAGAACCGATGACGGCTCCGACCAGGATGATCAGGATGCTGGAGTGGACGATGTAGACCCCGAAACGGGTCCAGGCCCCTTTCTGGGCGAACAGGAGGATGCCGCCGTCCCTGTCGCGTCGGCCGGTCTTCCAGCCCCTGGCGGCCAGGTGGGCCGCCGTTTTATCCGCGGCCTCGGCCGTGCTCCCGCCGCCAGCGACTTCCTTGCGCAGGCCCATTTTCCCCAGCCGCTGCGGGTCGGTCTCCAGGTTGTCCATGGTCACCAGCCGCCAGGCGTTGGGGATGCGCTGGATGCTGCAGACGATGAGGTTGAGGCTGAACAAACCCAGCAGGGCCATGAACCACCAGGCGTTGTACATGTCGGGAATGGAGAGGGTCTGCATCAGCCTGGCCAGGTTGGGGCCGTAGAGCTGAACGTAGAGCCCCGGGGCTTCGTTCTGGGGCACGATGGTGCCGATGATCGAGGTGACGGCCAGGGTGAAGAGCAGGAAGAGCGCCAGCTTCACCGAGGC
>Ga0209614_1001007_pt1 | contig 22737 bp, 22 predicted proteins | sample BlaSprsedimmetaG_FD_185484 | JGI IMG/M metagenome (GOLD analysis project Ga0209614, IMG submission 185484) | Hot spring sediment bacterial and archeal communities from California, USA to study Microbial Dark Matter (Phase II) - Blank Spring... ... | reverse complement strand
CGGCGTTTGAAAAACGTCATTTTCCCTCCTCTGTTTTCGGTAGCCCAGAAAACCCTGAACATACCGCAGGCACATGGTGATATTTGTTGCAATCATAGCATGTTCCAAGTGTCTGTCAATAGGCAATCTTACCAAAAACTAACCTAAGAAAGTTAGGTGCCTTTGCTAGACTAGGCCTGTCAGACACTTGCTCTTGTTCTTCTTCTACCTTGCGGGTATAATTGAAGTATAAGAGTCTATCCGGAAATTGCGGTGGCGTGCGTTTCGAGTGCGTCGGCGGCGAGTTCTCGGAGAGGGTTTATGCGTTCGGCAATTGTGTAAACGAATCATTGTCAATCAGGAGAGTGGTATGGGACAAGGGGTGGATTGGGTATTTTGGATCGTTATGATGGTGTTGGTCATCGTCTTCCTGTACGTGCCGCAGTGGATGGCGCGGCGGCGGCGCCAGCAACAGGAAAAGGAGCTGTCCGTTGGAGAACGTGTTGTCACTATCGGCGGGTTCATGGGGACGTTGACCCGTTATGATCGTGAGGCCAACATTGCGCGCATTCGCCTGGCCGAGGGCGTCGAGGTGGATATTTTGCCCGGTGCGATCAGCGGAAAACAGACCGCGCCTGCGGATGAGCGCGTCTAAGAGGAGTGGACGATGCATCTTTCTGTTGCCGCGAGCAAGATCAACAAGTGGGCTGTGCGCGAGAGCGGTGATACGCTGGAAATGATCGAGCGCCCGCACGGGGGAATTTCCTTTGTGCTGGCCGATGGGCAAAGCTCCGGCGAAGCAGCGAAGGCCATCAGCATCCGCGTGGTGCGCAAAGTGGTCTCCGAGTTGGCCGAGGGCGTGCGCGATGGCGCGGCGGCGCGCGCGGCCAACGACATGCTGTACGAGCACCGGCGCGGCAAGGTGTCGGCAACCCTGATCATTCTCTCCGTAGACCTCGATAGTGGTTCGTTGGTGATCACGCAGTGCGGCAATTCCGGGGTCTACGTGCGCTATCCGGCGGGCGATTTGCAGTTATTGGAGAGCGAATCGCCGTCGTTGGGCTTTCACCAACACACGCGTCCCACGGTGGATCAGATCTACCTGGAACCGGGTCTGATCGCATTGGCGTTCACCGACGGGCTGGTTCACGCGGGCGCGAATACCGGCGATGCGTTGGACATCCCGCAGGCATTTGAGGCCCTTTGGCAGGTCACGCCCTCTGCGCAGGCCGTGGCCGATGGGCTGTTGGAGCGCGCGATGGCGGCGGACGATGGGCGGCCCAAGGATGATACGAGCATTCTGGTGTTGCACGTGCAGTCTGGTGAACCGCAAGGCCCGCGTTATATGCGCGTCGAGGTGCCCGTCCCGGACCTGTAGCCCACCGGTGCCGGGTTGATGATGGACGCGCGTCGTATTGGAATCGTTGGCCCCTGTTCCTCTGGCAAATCCACGTTAGCGCGCGCGTTACGGGCGCAAGGCTATCGCGTCAAAGAAATCATGCAAGAACACTGTGCCGCGCCTGCAATGTGGCAGCGTATCAGTAATCCCGACGTGTTGGTCTACCTCGACGTCAGCATGGACGTCGCTGCCCAGCGTGAGGGATTGGAACAGCCTTCCTCGTGGTGGATTGAAGAACGCGAGGTGCGTCTGGCGCACGCGCGCGCGCACTGTGATCTGTACATCGATACTTCAGCATTGACACCTGAAGAAGTCCTGACGGAGGCGTTACAGTTTCTCAATTCTCAATTCTTGATTCTCAATTCTTGATTCTTGATTCTCGATTCTTGGATGACATTCGCGAAAGGAGTTTGGCATGAGCATACAATCACAAAAGGCGCGTGATCGGGCCGCGGAACGCGCCGCCAAGGGCTTGCCGGCGATGATCGATGAAGCCTCGGTGACGCTGGAGATGCTGCGCACCGAGGCCGACCGGGTGCGCGGCTTTCTGGCGATGTTCGGTTTCGGGCGGCGGATTCTGGTGCCGCCGGATGAAATCCACGTCGTGGTCGGCGACGGGCGACACATTTTCGTTCTGTCGCGGAAGAGCCGGGTTTTCGGCCAGACGGCCGACCGCTCTTCGACCTACTGGCTGAACCGGCTTTCGCAGGTCATCAAGCTCAAGACGATCAGTTTCACCGTCCCCATTCGCGGCGTCGACGAGGAAGGCGTGCCGGCGCTGGACAGCAGCAAGGTCAGCTTCAACTTGTGGGCGCACGCCGTCGCCAAACTTAACCCGGACAAGGCCGAGGTCGCCGCACAGCGCGTCGGTTTGGACGCTACCAGCCTCATCAACACGATTACGGAGGTCGGTACGGCGGAATTGGTCGCGGCGGCGGCGACGATGACGCTTGAGGAAATCATCGCCCAGCGGCAGAAACTGGCCGAAATCGCCTTCCCTCAGGTAAACCAGATTCTCTCGGAGTTGGGCTACGACCTGGCGCTGTTGACGATCACGAACCTCGGCGGCGTGGCGTATACCAAGCTCATCAATCAAGCCGAAGCGCGCATCTCGAAGGAAACGAGCATCGCCACCAACCGTGAGCAGGTGGCGGAGTTACAAGACGACGAAGCCCGTCAGCGCCAAGAGTCCGAGATCAAGGCCACGACGGAAAAGAAGCTGGCTGCGGAGCGATTGGACGCCGAGCGCGAAGTCGAAACAGCGACGCTGAACCAGCAAGAGACCCTCGCGGTACAGCGCCACGAGGTCAAGTTGCTGCAAGTGGATCGCGACAAGGACGCCGCGCGCGCGACGCACGAGGCCGAACTGGCGAAAGTGCAACTGGGACGGCAACTCTCTGAAGCCGAAGTCGAAAAACAGGCACAATTGGCCCGTGTCACTGCCGAACGTGATGCGGAACTCCGCGCGATGCAACAAGAGCGCAATGCCAAAATCCGCGTGGCGGAGGCCGAGGCCGAAGCCGAGCGCCTGGCGGTGGAACAGGTACGCAAACTCGAGCGTGACGCCGAACGCACCCAGGCCGAGGCCAAGCGCCTGGAGCAGGAGGAACTGGCGAAGGCCCAGCGCGCTAAACAGGTTGCCCTGGTCGAAGCGGCGCAGTTGGGTGAGTCGCTCAAGGTGGAAGCCGAGGCTGAGTCCCGCGCTTTGCAGATCAAGGCCGACGCCGAGACCAAGGCCGAGTTGATCCGCGCCGAAGCCGAGGCTACGGCGACGGAGAAGCGTGCCCAGGCCGCCAAAATTCGCGCCGAGGCTACTCGCGCCGAGGCCGCGGCTCCCGGTCTTGCCGAAGCCGAGGTCGCGCAGGCCCAGGCTGCCGCGGAAGCCGAGCGGACGCAGCGACTCAAGGAGATCGACATCAATGCCCAGCGCGAGCTCGTCAAACTTTACGATCAAGCGCCGGTGCTGGTGGAGCTGGAGAAACTGCGCCTGCAGCTCGGTCACGAGGAACGGCTCGCCACCTTACAGATGGAAGCGTACCTCAAGGCGTTCGAGGCGCTGGCGCCCAGCTTGCAGGTGCGCATCTACGGTAGCGGCGGGCAGACGACGCGGATCATCACCGATCTGATGTCCGTGGCGCAGGGTGTGAAGGTCCTGGGCGAGGAGATCCCCGCCGTGGGGCGACTGGTTGGCAACGGGGACGGAGCGGACGCGCTGAACTGGCTCCCCAAACTGGCGGACTTTGTGCCTTTCATCCGCCAGGCCATGGCCGGCGTGAACCCCCGCATGTTCACCAGTCTTAAGGTGACCGACCTGCTCGACCGCCTGGTTCCCGTGCTCGCCGGGCGCGAGGATTTGCTCACCGCGCTGGACGCTTTGCGGGAAGATGCCGGCTTCCGCGTCGTCGGAGATGTGCCCGTTGTGCCGTTGTTGCGTCTGTTGGGGATCAAGGTACCCGAAGCCGCCGTGGCGTCGACCGTCAAACCCGTCGATGCGGGCATCGTCGTCGAAAATGGTGAACAGCCCGATGAGGATCAGAAGTCCGTGGCTGCCGCGATGGTATGATGGGTGACGTGATGGGGCGCTTTCCCGTCGTCTCTTTCGTCGGGCGCTCGAACAGCGGCAAGACGACCCTGCTGGAAAAGCTGATCGTGCTGCTGCGGCAGCGCGGCTACCGCGTGGGCGTGGTCAAACATACGTTGCGCGAGAACGTCGAAACCGATATTCCCGGGACGGATACCCACCGGATGTGGGATGCGGGCGCCGAGCACGTCGCCTTCGTTACGCCGGATCGTATTGTCCACACCCAGCGCTACGCTCAAGCGCCAACGCTCGATCTGGCGCTGGCGGGCATTCACGACGTGGACATCGTGATCGCTGAGGGTTTCAAACGCGGCCCATTTCCCAAGATCGAGGTCACGCGGGCCGCGCGCGATCCCAACTTGATCCCTGACGTTGACGGGCGCATTGCTTGCGTCACGGACGTACCTGACCTGGAGTGCGCCGTTCCAAGATTTGCTTTCGATGATGTGGTGGGGTTAGCGGACTTTGTTGAACATGCATTGAAGATCCGGTCGTAGCACCGGTTTTTGGCCGTGGTTAGGATACTTGCGTCACTATGGCATGGGATTGCTTGTTTCTTCGAATTGAAGTTTGATCTGTTCAGGTGAAGATACTTCGTTCGAGTGTTCAACCCCAGGCGCAAAATTCGTGATCAGGACTTCTTCGTTGAGAAGTCTCTCTGTATTCGTTTTCTTGACGCGCATTCCAGAAAAAGACTGAACTGCAATGATATGATAACCAGGATAGAGTTTTCTAATTTCTGGGACATCATAAGATGACAATATCCATCGGCACTGAGTAGCCTTGAGGCGTTCGGCTAATTCCCAATGCTCTTGCCAATCTCGCATATTGTGGGCATAATTACACTTGTTGCCGGGATAAGGTGGGTCAATATACATAACGGTCGTTCTGCGATCGTAGCGTTGAATGCAGTCACGCCAATCTAGGTTTTCGATAATCACGGTGCGTAGTCGTTTGTGAACCGGCTCAAGTCGTTGTTGTAGATGTTTTAAAGCGCCAATCAATCGGTTGCCATGTCCGCCGTCGGTAATGCTTGTTTGAAAACGTGGATAGTCCAGTTCGCCGCCCCACCCGGCCATAATGAGGTAATAGAAACGGTGAGCACGCTGAATGTCGGTCAGTTCTGTCGGATTGAGATGTGCCAATCGCTCAAATTCTGCTCGTGAGACTAATTCCCATTCAAAGGACATGATAAGTTCTTCGGATTTGTCTTTGAGTACGCGGAAAAAATTCACTAATTCCTGATCAATATCGTTTAAAACTTCAACATCACTTGGGGGTTTGGCAAACAATACCCACGCAGCGCCAGCAAATGGCTCTACATAGCATGTGTGTTGGGGCAACAGCTCAACGATTTTTTTCTGAGCCTTGACTTTCCGCCTACCCATCGTATGGGGCTGTTGACTATTTGCTGATTATTATTCATAAAACCATCCTTTGTCTCTATTAGAGACAATTATATCATACTCTCTGAAATAGTCAAGGAATGTATGGCATGCAAAGATTTGGTGACAAATTACGCACCCTGCGTATCAAACACAATATGACGCTTAAGCAGTTAGCCGAGGCTGTCGGGCACAGTGCCCATGGTTATATAAGTGAGCTTGAGGCTGGCAAAAAGAAGCCCACGGCCGAGTTTGTGCTTAATATCGCACGTCTGTTCAACATAACTACAGATGAACTCTTGAAAGACGAACTTGAATTGTCTGAATGAATATCGCGCAAGGCAAAGGAGATAACTTTGGAAAATCCAGCTTTTACGCAGGAAATCGTTACACCCGCTCGGCTAGAGAAGATACGCCTCATTTTGAGTACATATCAGGACGGTAGTGGGCAGTTAGCACGACCCCAAGGTAAGACTCTACCCGGTTGGCGTGACTTTGAACGGGCTGTGGCATTGGCCTTTCAAGGTGTTGCACAAGAAAGCAAAGCTATTTTTGATGTTTTGGTTCCGCTCGCTTCAGCACCTGACGCACAGTATGGTATCTCTTGCAAGATGCGCAAACTATTACGGGATGTCCAACGGACAGGGCACGTCACTATTGAAGTTTCTAATTCATCTGGCAAATTTTGGGATGCGTTGCTGGGAGAAGGTCTGGATGCCTTTGAGACTGCGCCGGCAAGGGCTGGTGACATTCTACTGCGGTTAGTTGAACAATGGCATAATGCTGTTAGTATCACTCAGGGTGGGATAGTTGATACCCAAAAGAGCTTCTATCTCGTTTTGCAATGGGATGAGAAAACCTTGACTTATCGACTGTTCCAGTAGGCGTTAGCTTTTCCTGCCCCAGTTGCGCTTTCATGGTCAGCGCAAGGACGCCGTTTGGTCGGCGAGGACGCATCCGGTGTTATCATTGACTGGTATGGTCATTCTGGGGGACAGCTCAAGTATTACCCGCTCGTGGAACAAGCAGTCTGGGTTTCGGAGGTTTTTACGCTTGAACCACTTCCCAGAAGTGATGAGGGATATGGGGTACTGCGTAGGGTTCGTGAGTACTACCCGGAATTATGGCAACGTGCGTGTACGTTGCCGTGAATTGGTGGCGTGGTCTAGAGCGCGTGTAAGACGCCCTTACCATATTGTAAGGAAGATGTGATGATGGGACGCTGGCAAGAGATCGAACATACCGCGGATCTCGCGCTACACCTGTGGGCCGACGACCTGCCCGACCTGTTCGCGACGGCGGTGCGGGGGATGCTCTCGCTGTTCGTGGAGGTCGATGACGCCGCGCCGGTCGAGACGACGACGTTGACCCTGACGGCGCTCGACGTGGAGACGCTGTTGATCGACTGGCTCAACGAATTGCTTTATCTGGTGGAGGTTGGCGGGATCGCGTACACGGCCTTTGAGTTCGCGGAGCTGACCCCTACTGCGTTGACGGCGACCTTACGCGGCAGCCCGGTCGCGGCGTATGTTGCCTACGTCAAAGCGGCGACGTTCCACGATTTGGCTGTCGTCGCCACGCCGGGAGGATACGAGACGGAGATCGTGTTCGATACGTAATAGAGTGAGGTGTACTATGGCACAGAAAAACGATTTTGAACAGATTAACGATTACGTTTGGGAATTGCCCGCGGGCTACGATGGCCGGATGCGCGTGCCAGCGCGTATTTTCGGCAACGTGGAAGTCTTCGAGGCGGCGTTCCGCGATAAGTCTGTGGAGCAGTTGATGAACGTGGCGATGCTGCCGGGCATCGTCAAGTACGCGATGGCGATGCCGGACATGCATCAGGGCTACGGTTTCCCCATCGGGGGCGTGGCTGCGTTCCGCTACGATGAGGGGATCATTTCTCCGGGCGGCGTTGGCTACGACATCAACTGCGGGGTGCGGATGCTCGCCTCGCAGATCGACTACGCGACGCTTGCGCCGCATCTCAAAGACCTCATCGCAACCATCGACCACAATTGTCCGAGCGGGGTAGGGGGCAAAGGCGCGGTGCACCTGTCCGATAAGGAGTTGGACGACGTTCTGGAGCGTGGCGCGGAATGGGCGCTCTCCAACGGGTACGCGCAGCGCGACGACCTCGAGCGCACCGAAAGCCGTGGCCGCATTGCGGGCGCGCAGGCCGGGGCGGTACCGCAGCGCGCGAAGGAGCGTGGTCGCCCGCAGTTGGGATCGCTCGGTGCGGGCAATCACTTCCTCGAAATCGATGTGGTGGACGAAATCTACGACGCCGAGGTGGCGGACGTGATGGGATTGACGCGCGACCGCATCGTCGTGCAGATTCACTGTGGCTCGCGCGGGCTGGGCCACGAAGTGTGCGGGCAGTACATCCGTACGTTGCAAGATGCGCCCCGGCGCTACGGCATCGACATTCCCGACCGGGAGCTGGTCGCCGCGCCGGTAGACTCGCGCGAGGGGCGCGACTATCTGGCGGCGATGTCGGCCGCGGCGAATTACGCCTTCACCAACCGCCAAGTCCTGGCGCATTTCGTGCGGCGATCGTTCGAGCAGGCGCTGGCGGGCAAGGTGAAGAACTGGAGTCTGCACCAGGTCTACGATGTGACGCACAATATCGCCAAAATCGAGGAACACAGCGTTGGCTCGCAGCGGATGCGGCTGGTCGTACATCGCAAGGGCGCGACGCGCGCCTTCCCCCCGCGCCATCCCGAGTTGTCCGCTGTCTATCGCGAAATCGGACAGCCGGTGCTCGTCCCCGGTTCGATGGGGACGGCGTCCTACGTCCTGGTGGGGACAGCGTCAGCAATGGACGAAACTTTCGGTTCCACCTGCCACGGCGCCGGACGAACGATGAGCCGCACCGCGGCGCGCAAGCGTGAACGCGGCGAGAAGGTCCGTGCGGACCTATCGCACCAAGGCGTCGTGGTGCGTTCAGGAAGCCTCAAAGGGTTGGCGGAAGAAGCACCTTATGCCTACAAAGACGTGAGCATTGTCGTGGATTCGGTGGTCGGCGCGGGGCTGGCACGGAAAGTCGCACGCGTACGCCCGGTGGCGGTGATTAAGGGATAGGAGTTGCGCGGTTTGCTCAGGTGGGACGCACTTTACACCTATAATGACGTGTTTTGTGTGCAAATCCAGGCGTTTTATAGCGTTTCTAAGTGCGTCCCACCTTGACCGCGCAACTACTGTAAGGGATAAGGTCGGGCTTATTTGTGCTTCAGTTCGTCTTTGAGCGCGAGGCCCAGGCGACGGATACCTTCGACGATAAACTCTGGTTGCGCGTTGGAGAAGTTCAGGCGCATGGCATTGTTTCCACCGTCTTCGTGCGGGTAGAAATTGATCCCCGGAACGTAGGCGACTTTGTTTTCCAAAGCGTGCGGTAAGAGTTCGAGCGTGTTGATGCTTTCCGGCGTGCGCGCCCACAGGAATAGCCCGCCTTGTGGCTGCGTCCAGCTCGACCCTTCCGGCCAGAATTCGCTGAGCGCATCGAGCATCACGTCGCGGCGTTCCTTGTAAACCCGACGGATTTTGCGGACGTGGGCCTTCAAAATGCCGCGTTGTGCCACGTCATTGGCGATCATCTGGTCGAAGGTGCTGCTGTGCAGGTCGGCGCCCTGTTTGGCCTGCACCAGCCGCTGGGTAATCTCCACCGGGGCGACGCTCCACCCGATGCGCAGACCGGGCGTCAGCGTTTTGGAGAATGTGGCCAGGTAGATGGTGCGTTCGGGTGCCAGCGCTGCGATGGGGATGATGTCCTCGCCGGTGTAACGCAGCGCGCCGTAGGGGTCATCTTCGACGATGAGGAGATCGTATTTGCGCGCGATCTCCACGAGCAGGTGGCGGCGCTCTTCGGGCAGGGTGGTGCCGGCCGGGTTGTGAAAGTTGGGAAGGACGTAGATGTAGCGCACGGGTGTCTGTTTGACAATATCTTCCAGCAGTTCCACCTGCATGCCGTTGTCGTCCAGTGGGATGGTAACAAAGTCGGCCTCGTAGGCGCGCCACGCCTGGATGGCTCCCAGGTAAGTGGGACGTCCGGTGACCACACGACTTCCGGGATCGATGAAGATTTTGCCGATCAGGTCGAGGGCTTGTTGCGAACCGGTGGTGATGAGGATGTTGTCGGGGCCGTGTTGGATGCCATATTTCGCCATAGAGTCGGCGAGAAACTCGCGCAAAGGCCGGTAGCCTTCAGTGGTACTGTATTGCAGTGACTGCTTGGGGGCTTCGCGCAATAAATAACTGCACGCTTCTTCGATCTCGCGCACCGGGAACAATTCCGGAGCCGGCAGTCCGCCGCCAAAAGAGATGATGTCAGGTTGCTGGGTGATTTTGAGCAGTTCCCGGATGGCGGAACTCTTCATCTTCCGCGCGCGGCTGGATAGAAAACGCTCCCAATTAACGTGTGTCGTTGTCGAATTTGCATAAACGGTCATAGCTACCTCCCATAGCAAGATAAAAAAACCTGTCAACACTTTGACAGGCTTTTGTGTACGTGAGTATGTCCCAGGCTAAACAAGCCCAGATACGCAAACAGGCATAGCATAACCCATAAACTGAATTGTACCATAGCTTTTGTCTTCTCCGAAGACAGTCAGATAGTCTTTAGTCCGGCAGTCTCGTAGTTCTGTGGTTGCGTAGTCGTCATTGTCTTCATCGGTGTGGAGACTTCGATACTTCTATTGTATGCCATGCAGAAGTTGTCGTCAAACGCTATCTGTGACTGAATGACGTGACTTTCTTCATGAAAGTCTCTCGGTTGAACTTGCTCTGCTTGTTCACTATGTTAAAATGTTATTGGCTGATAACAATACTTCGAATGTGAGGATGAAAGGATGAAAGCAGAACGTGCCAACCGTGTTTTTGTCGCTTATCTGGTGTTGACGGATATGGCGATGGCGGCTTTAGCCTTTGGGCTGGCTTACGTCATGCGCACCGTGCTGCCGTTCCCTGAACCGGCGGAGGGGATGCGCCCCTTTGCCGAGTACATCCCTATGCTATTCATCCACGTCTTCTCAGTGCTGGCGGCGGCCATTTCTCTCCGGCTTTATGCTCTGCGGCGCAGCTCACGTGTCGATGAATTCTATGCTGTTGTTGCGGCGACGTTTGTGGGCACGTTGATGGGCGTAGCCCTGGCCTCATTGGGTTTGCGGGGTTTTGTCGTAGGGCAGGATTACTCCCGCGCGATGGTTGGTTATGCTTGGTTCCTTTCGATGCTGTTGTTGGCCGTCGGACGGTTGTTCAACAGTTGGTTGCGCCAATACCTGATTCGACACGGGTGGGGGAGGCGACGGGTGTTGATTGTAGGGACAGGAGACATCGCCCGTATGATCTTGCAGAAGATTATGTGGACGCCTGAACTGGGGTATGACGTTGTGGGTGTGGTGAGTTTCCATGAGACGGAGCAAACGGCGTTGCTGGAAGTTCCCGTTGTGGGCGCAGCCGACAAATTAGGGTCGATTATTGATGCACAGCAGGCCGACGAGGTAATTATTGCCCTGCCGGAAGAAACGTCGCATCACGACATTTTGTGGCTGATCTCCGAGTGCGAGCGGGGGAGAGTGACCATTCGCGTGTATCCGGACCTGTTCCAGATCATAGCTGGGCCGGTCAGTATCGGCGAGATGGGGGGAATCCCGATTCTGACCGTCCGTGACATCGCTCTGACCGGCTGGCGGCGCAGCGCCAAGCGCTTGATGGACATCGTGGGATCGGCGGCAGCGCTCATCATCCTCTCGCCATTTATGCTTTTGGCGGCGATTGTCATCAAGCTGGAATCGCCCGGCCCGGTTTTCTTTGTCCAAGAGCGGATGGGATTGGATGCGAAGCCCTTTCCGATCTTGAAGTTTCGCTCGATGCGCGCCGACGCGGAAAAACACGGCACCTGGACTGCCGAAAACGATCCCCGCCGCACGAAGATCGGTGCGCTGATGCGTAAGGCGAATATCGACGAATTCCCGCAGTTCATCAACATCTTTTTGGGGGATATGAGCCTGGTCGGCCCGCGCCCGGAGCAACTCTACTACGTGGAGCAATTCCGCCGCAGCATTCCTCGCTACATGGACCGGCACCGGGAGAAGGCTGGCTTGACCGGTTGGGCGCAAGTCAACGGATACCGGCAGGACACGTCTATCATCGAGCGCACGAAATACGATCTATGGTACATCGAAAACTGGTCGCTGTTGTTGGATATCAAGATCATTATCCGCACCGCATTGCAATTCTTCCATTCGCCCAATGCCTATTAGTCAGCAGATGGGCAACCATAGGTTGCGTGCAGATTGTTTTGGACTTTGGACTTTCGACTTCGGACTTGGGACTAACGACTTATGACTGACAAACTTTCTTCCGGCGCTGTCCCTTCGAAGCTCTACACCGAGCACTACTTTTTGGGAGTGTGTGAGGGGTATCAGGAGTTCCTTTCCGGTGAGGGGATGTACCTTTCGCAGCGCCTGACCGAGGCTCTGGCCGTGGCGGGGATCGCACAAGGCATGGCGGTTTTGGATGTGGGTTGCGGGCGCGGCGAGATACTGCGCCATACCACTCGTTTGGGCGCACGTGCTTTCGGCATCGATTACGCCGAGGTTGCCGTGCGCCTTTCCCGGCGAATTGTGACGGAAGTGGTCGATCAGGGTGGAGAAGCTGCTGTGTACCAGGCATCGGCGTTGTATTTGCCGTTCGAAGGGGAGACGTTCGACCGGGTGCTGATGTTCGACATCGTGGAGCATCTCTATCCGGCGGAACTGGCGCTGGCGCTCGCGGAGGCCCATCGTGTGCTCAAGCCGGGCGGGCGGATCATCGTTCATACTGCTCCAAACGTCTGGTATGACCGGTATGCCTATCCCGTGGTGCGTTTAGTGCGCGTGTTGATGGGACAAGGGGCGCGTTACCCGAAAAATCCACGTGAGATTATCCCCGAAAACGTCCACGTTCACGTCAACGAGCAATCGATGTTCAGCCTGGGGCGGAATTTGCGCAAAAGTGGGTTCCGGCGGGTGAAATCGTGGCTGAGCACGCCACCACAGTTCCGGCAGGAGAACATTGTCTTCCGGCTGGCGCGTTGGCTGTTGTTCACTGTACCACCGTTCAGTTGGTTTTTTGAGCGCGAGGTCTTCGCCGTGGGGGGGAAATGAAAGACCACCGCTATGTGGATGAGCTAAGCCTGGAAGAGCTGGAAGAAGTGCTGCGGGTGCGGCGGCGCGATGAGCGGATGAAGCGTATGCAGAGCAAGTCGTCGTCGAACGCGGGGAAACCAAACGCAGTTAGGTCGCTCGATCCACTCCGTGACCAGCCCGCGCCACCGGTGCAGCCTCTCGATACGGCGCCGGCCGTCGTGCGCGAGATGGGTTCCACTTTGCGTTACAGCGCCTTTGTTGAACCCGGAAAACCCAAACGCGAGCGTCGTCCGATTAAGTGGCGCTGGATCGGGGATCGTCTGTTGCTGCTGGTCGAGGTTCTGGCGCTGCTCGGTTTTGTGCTGATCGTGGCGCGCATGGTCACGACGGTGCAGGGGCTAAACGAGGAAAGCCGGGTCATCCAGGCACCGCCGACGCCGACACCCGCCCCCTTCATCGGGGTGGTCGTGCTGCCCGGCGGGCATACTCCGCCGGATGCGCAGCGTCATTCGGGGCCGGCGCCAATTCCGGCGCATTTGCAGGGCCTGGTGGCACAAATCACGCCACTGCCCGTTCCCACGCCCGGCCCGGAACACCCGCAGCGCATCGTCATCCCCGTCGTTGACGTGGACGCGCCGGTTGTCAAAGGCGACGATTGGGAATCGCTCAAGATGGGGGCCGGGCATCACATCGGCAGCGCCAATCCAGGGGAACGCGGCAACTGCGTCATTTCAGCGCACAACGACATCTACGGCGAAATCTTCCGCGATCTACCGAAGATGAACATCGGCGATGAGATTCTCTTGCATACGCAGACACAGGCCTATCGCTACGTCGTCGAGCAAACGCGCATCATCGAGCCGACGGAGGTCAGTGTGATGGCTCCGACGAGCAGTCCGGTGCTGACGCTAATCTCCTGCTATCCGTACGGCATCGACAGCCACCGTATTGTGGTGATCGCGGCGCTGAAACCTAATCGCTGAATTGGCGCAGGATGACCTCTGAATCGAACTCCGAAAGCTGCCCCGTCACGGTGAACAAGATCCGCTCGCAGATGTTCGACACACGGTCGGCAGCGCGTTCCAGGTTGTGGGCGGCCCATAGCAGGTAGTTAGCCTGCTCGATGTTTGCCGAATCTGCGCGAATCAAGGTCATCAACTCGTTGTAGACTTGCTCGTAGAGGTGGTCCACCTCGTCATCGTCGGCAGGGATCGTCCGCGCCGCCTCGACGTCCTGCTGCACGAACGCGTCCAGGGACCGCCGCAGCATCTCCAGGGCCTTTTCCGCCATCAGGGGGATGTCGATCAGCGGCTTGAGCAGCGTCCGGTCACCGATCAGCAGGTTGATCTTGGCAATTCCCTTCGCATAGTCGCCGATACGCTCTAGTTCGGTGGATATCTCCAGGATGGCGGCGAGGGTGCGCAGGTCGCGCGCTACCGGCTGGTGTAGTGCGATGAGGGCCAGCGTCTGGCTTTCGATGGCGTAGCGCTTGGCGTTGATCTCGACATCGTGTTCGATGAGACGCTTGGCGCCTTCCATGTCGCGGCGTTTGAGGACATCGATGGACGTCATCATTGCTTCCTCAACCATGCTGCCCATAATCAGGACTTGATCCTGGAGCAGTTGTAACTCACGTTCAAAGGTTCGTCTAGGATTGGACATATTCACCTCAGGCTATTTTTGCCACAAACTCAAGCGCTCGTCTGTAGGACTTTTTTATGTGCCCAACCACGTTGCGCAATTCTTGACTACATGATTGCACACGGTGATGATTAAGTCAAATGCGCTGTGGTGAAATTTCTGTTGGATTACTGCGCTTGCCAAAATCGGCAACTAGAGGACAATATAGCTTCAGAACAAAACGAGGAGCGATGAGAAATATGGCAAAGAAGACGAAAAAGCGCAGCACTAGAAGGCCGCGTCTTTCCGAGCGCCAGCTTTATCAACCGGGTGTGGATGGTGTCAGTGCGGTGCCTTCGGCAGCTTTGGTGACTAAGCCGGTCACCGCCCAACCGGACGATGAGGATTTGGCAGCAGAATATCGCTATGTGCTGACCGATCTCAAAAAGATCGCGTGGCTGGCGCTGGCGATGTTGGTGCTGCTCGTCGTGCTGGCATTTGTTGTCGTGTAGGCGCGAGGGCTGGCGTAAAAACAGGGGGTGGTCACGACCACCCCCTGTTTGCGTTATGCGGATTCGTGCTGCTGGCCTAGTAACCAGGCCAGGCCTGTGTCGGCAAGCAGCATCAGCCAGATGTTTTGCGTTTGGATGAAGAGCATTGCGCTCAATATTGCCAGACCTGCGCGGATGAGGAGATCGCGCCCGCGCGTGGGGGATTGTAAATCAGTCCAGCGCGCCGGATTGAGGAGGGCCTCACCGGCCACGGGCAGCAGGCCAGCCCAGGCTCCCATCCCCACACCCAACAGCAGCACAAAAGGCTCGCGGTAGAATGCCCAATGCGCTTGATGGTACACCGCCTCGCGCAATGCTACATCCAGACTGCGCTGTGTTGTACGCGGAGGCGAAAGGCGTCCGGTAGTCCGGTCGGCAAGCGCGACGAGTACCCAAAATCCAGCGGCAAAGGCACACGTCCAGCCGAGATCGCGCATCCAAGTGTCCCAACTGCCGGGGCCTGTGGATAGCGCCTGATCGGCTGCCCGGATAAACGGTTTGAGTCCCAAGCCGCTGGGGGTTAATACACCACGCCATAACAATGCCAGGGACGGTATACCCACGGCATAGAGCAATCGCAGCGGGTGAATAATCCACGGTATGTCCCAAATGGGGCGGTACGGGGTGGGGCTGTTATTCGTGTGGAGGTGTCTCTGTAGGTGAGGACGCTCCAGGAGCCAACGGAGGGCGCTGGCGAGCAAGGCGATCACCAGCGAGATGTTCAACCACACCCAACGTTCGAGTAAGGCGTTTTCAGTGCTCAATGGTTGTTTTCATCTGCTGAGGCGACCGGGATTGTGACGGTGACTTTGGTTCCCTGTCCCGGCGCGGATTTGATGACTGTCTTGCCTTTGACCAGGGTGGCGCGCTCGCGCAGGTTGATCAGTCCTAAGCTGCCCCGGGTGGCGTAGTTGGCCTCCATCGCGGCGACGTCGAATCCCACGCCATCATCCTCAATTTCTGCGATGACGTTCATTCCGCGCTGGCTAAGGCGAATCCACAAGTTCTTCGCTCTGGCGTATTTGCGCACGTTGGTCGTTGCTTCTTCGGTGATGTAGAAAATTGCGCCCTGGGCCTCTTTATTGAGCAAGGCTTCCGCCTCTTTGTTCAACTCCAGATGGATAATGGGCAGCGGGTCTGTTTCATTGACCTTTTGCTTGAGTTGCTCCAGCGCGGCGATAAGTCCCTGCGTCTCCAGGATAAGCGGTCGCAGTGTGAACAACATCTGACGGATTTCTTTGGTGGTTTTGCGCGCTAATTCTTCTAGTTGTTTCAGTTCCTCAAGGGATTTGGCCGGCTCGCGTTCCACAAGCATGCGGATGTAGTTGAGGCGCATCGCAATAGCAGCGATCGTCTGGGTTGGGCCATCGTGGAGATTGCGTGCCAGCTTTTTGCGTGCATCCTCTTCCACAGTTACCAACCGGTCTTTCTCTTCCATCAAATTTTGGTAAAGGTTAGCATTTTGAATCGCCATCACGGCCTGGTTGCAGATGGCGACGAGTAAGTCCTGAAAATCTGGAGAGTAGGTGTCGGGTTCTGGGCTTCCCAGAACCAGCAAACCGTAACTTTCGAACCCGGCGCGCAACGGAACGACGATGGCTTGTTTGCAGCCATACATTGCTGCGACCTTTTCCAATTCTGGATCTTCTCTGGGGTTATCAATGACGACAGGGTCCGTTTTTTCGATGGCTTCGGCGAGTGCCCCGCTTTGTGCGGGCAGCCGTAGGCGTTCATCCTGCGTTGTAATGCCTCTGGCCTTGACGACGTAGAGGGTTTGATCCATCCCGAAAAGCAAGATCATACCCACCTGAGTGATCTCTTTATCTCTGGAAAAAAATTCCCGTAAACCGGCATTACTGACATCCAGTGCGGCTTCCAGCACGCGTTCGTAATTGAGCGTTGCGCTCAGTGTGCTGGCCAACTCGAAAATCATGCGAACTTTTTGATGGGCTGTTTCCAGTTCAGTTTGCGCTTCGTGTTCTCGTTTTTCGCGCTCGGAGATCAACGCCTGCTTGATGCGCACGCCAACCTGGCTCAGCGCTCCTCCTGCCAACAGAAGGACAAACCCGTTGATGAGATAGGGCAAGGCGCGCAAGATTAGCTCGTTCAGCGGCATCGTCAAAGAGAAGTCGAGTTGGTACCATGTGATACCCCAGTAAACGAGAACGATCCCCAACACTATGAGAAGGCCGTATAACCGTGTGAAACGCAGGGCTGCTGTAACCATCGGGATCAACGAAACAAATAAGAGCGGACTTTCCGCCCCTCCCGAGCCGGCAATGAATCCCAACGTCAGGCCAATATCTTGAACCAGCATAACGTATTGGATTTGTTTGCTCAGCGCATTTTTGAAAAGCGCGATTGCAGCTATGATATTGGCGACGCCGCCGACAATGAGTAAGGCGATGATTGCGGTTGGAAATTCTGAGGCTTTGAATAGGGTGTTGATGCCGATGACGCTAGCGACACTGAGTAAAAAGAGCCATCTCAGGCTGATGAAGAGCAGCTCAATTTTAAATTCTGACTCGCTTAGGGGAGGATTGGTCCTGGTGCTTCGCTTCCCCTGCACAGCCCTGACCTTCGCGCGAGCGACACGCGTGCGTTTAGGGGGAATTCCACTATCCGGCGTGTTTTTGGAGCGGGCTTCTTTGGTGCGCCTTTTTCTGGCGGTTTTCTTATTCATAATCTCAAATTTACTCGATTATATCGAGAAACGCACGTGAATGATATCGCCATCTTGCACGATGTAATCTTTGCCTTCCAAATGAACTTTGCCAGCTTTGCGAGCTGTTGCTATTGACCCTTCCGCGATGAGATCGTCGTAGACGATGACTTCTGCACGGATGAAGCCTCGTGCTAAATCGGTATGGACGACGCCAGCAGCTTCTTGCGCGCGGGAACCCACGCGCACGTTCCAGGCGCGTACTTCGTCCTCGCCCACGGTGAAAAACGATTGGAGTCCCACGAGATTGTAGGAGGCCTGAATCACACGCGTGCGCGCCGGTTCTACGATGCCGAATTCTTCCATAAAATCGGTAGCTTCATCTCCGGAAAGTTGTCCAATTTCCATCTCAAGTTCACCCTGCATAGCGAGCACCATCGAATGTTTGTGGTCGTACGTGATAACTGTGTCGGGATCGATGGGAGCTTCGCCCGTATTGAGCAGGATCAGAACCGGCTTGAGGGTTAGCAGGCTAAACCCGCGCAAACCGGCGACCTCTTCTGCAGTGAGGTCCAAATCGCGTAACGGTATCCCTGCATTGAGTGCGGCTTGTAGGCGGAGGAAAAGTTCCTGATTCTCCAGTAGTGCTTTACGCTCATCGCCTCGTGCGCCCTTGTGGAGACCTTCGTCGATGCGCGCCAGGCGATTTTCGACGGTTATCATATCGGCCAGTAGAAATTCCCCATCCAGCGTTTCTATATCGCGTTGTGGGTCAGTGCTGCCGGCAAGGTGTGGAACGAGGTCATTTTCAAAAGCTCGCACCACGTGAACGAAAGCATCCATCGGCGCGATTTTGTTGCGTAGTTCGCCGGTCAGCCCGGTCTTACCTAAATCCTGATCCAGACCAGCGATGTCAGTATAGGTGACTTTAGCGTAAGTCGTCTTGTGCGGATTGTACAACTTACTCAGTGTGTCGACACGTATATCTGGTACATCGACTACCATGCTATAAAGCTCCAGGCGTCCACTGGAAGCGACGGCTGTGGGGCGGTTGGCTCCTGTTAATGCGTTAAAGACAGTTGTTTTCCCGCTAGATGGTAACCCGATGATCCCCAGTTCCATAAGCAGCTCCTTAGCTTGTCATAATCTGACGCGGCTATTATACCACTTTTTAACTACCCAGGCAACTCTTTCGGCCGGAACCCCTATGAAGGTTTTGAACAAAGTGTAAAATGCCGGGAAACAGTGCATTCCGCGCATCAACCTTATTCAGTTATCGTATGTGAGGGTAGTTTAGCAGTCCCTATGTATATGGCATATTGTTATTGTAGCACAACTGGAATGATAGGGAAATTGGGGCAATTTAGAACCTATCCGGAAATTTTTCGTTGACGCACGAGAAACGCTCTCAGGCACAATTTTCGGATAGAGTCTTAGGCTTCTATATGAGTGGGAATCGCTTCGGAGAGAATTTTGTTTATCGTCGCTAAGAGCGCTTTCGGGCTAAAAGGCATCAAGAGGTAATGATCGGGATAAAGGTCTTGAATGATGTGAAAACATATCTCAGGGTAAGTTAAGGGGTTAATCGCGCTGATGATGAGTACCGGGATATGCCGGAGTTTTTCATCGTCTTGCAGAATGTCATAAAACTCGCAGCCATTGACGTCAGGTCGCATCAGATTCTGGATGAAGAGATCGACATTTTCTGACTGCAAGATTTCTAGTGCGGTTTCGGAATTGGTAGTGAATAAATGTTCATAGCCTGCTCGCGTAAGAATAGTTTGAAGCAGGTTAATAATATCAGATTCGGCGTGCAAGCTGAGGATTTTTGTCACACTAGATACCTCGCAAGGTGAGGATTGCAAGCCCACTATAACGATTTAAAAACATTTTGCATCACTTGATTATACCGCATAAACCAAAGAGTGTATATAGGAGGTTAGTACCAAAGCAGTTAAACTTTAGTTAAACATGTGGCACCGATGGCTGGGACGGTTTTTGCGCAGCCGCACACAGTGGATGAGATTACGCATATCGTTCAGCCGGCCTGTCCTACTGTGCAGCAATCGATCTTGCCGCAGGTGCGCACGAAGTGAAGATCGAGTATTATGAGGATGGTGGACAGGCATTGATCTACGTGTGGTGGGAGAAGAAGTAAACGCCGCCTGCCAGTTGACTTTTCGTCAAAACAAGGTATCACTTAAGGCATGGTGCGATTTTGAGGGGAGGGGGATGTCCCTCTCCCCTCATTTCTGTTATGTCGGGGTGCGTTACCCGTTTAGTGACCTTGTTGAGGCGGAATGCGATGAACATTGTCTTGCTGTCGCCCTACTTTCCACCCAACTATTACCATTTTGCCGTGGCATTACGTCAGAATAGCGTCAATGTCCTGGGATTAGGGGATGCCCCTTACGGCGATTTGCGTTTTGAGTTGCGGTCGGCGCTTATGGAATACTACCGTGTGGATGATCTGCATCGCTACGATGATTTGATCCGTGCGTGTGGCTACTTCACACACCGTCACGGCAAGCTAAATCGAATTGAGTCACACAACGAGTACTGGCTAGAGACCGATGCCCGCCTGCGCACCGATTTCAACATCCCTGGTCCCAAGTCCGATGCATTGACGTGGGTGAAGCAGAAGTCGAAGATGAAACAAATCTTCGTCCAGGCCGGAATCGACGTTGCACCTGGCCTGGTGGCGCACACATATGAGGACGCCACACAGTTTATCGCCGAGGTCGGCTATCCCATCGTTGCCAAGCCGAATACAGGCGTTGGCGCCAGCGGGACGTACAAGATCCGCAATGACGCTGAGTTAGCGCAATTCTTTGCCGCGAAACCGGCCACAGATTATCTGCTCGAAGCCTTTGTTTCTGGTGCGCTGTACTCTTTCGATGGCATGGTTGATTGGGATGGCAACATCGTCTTTTGCACATCTCATTTTTTCAGTCAGGGCATCATGGAGACCGTTAACGAGGAACGCGACCTTTTCTACTATTCCTTGCGTGAGTTTCCCCCAGGCCTCGAGGATGTGGGGCGGCGCGCGGTGGCCGCATTCAAGTTGCGCGAGCGGTTCTTTCACATCGAGTTCTTTCATCTGGACAATAGACGTTGGGTGGCGCTGGAAGTCAATATGCGCCCGCCGGGCGGTCTGACGATGGATATGTTCAACTATGCCAACGACATCGATCTCTACCGGGAGTGGGCGAACGTCGTGGCTTTTGGTCGCTTTCAGGCAAAATATACGCGTCCGTATCATTGCGCCTACGTTGGACGCCGGAAGACGCGCACGTATCGTCTATCACACGCCGAGGTCTTGGGGCGCTACGGCAGCCTGATCCCGGAACACGGCCCGATGAGCGATGTTCTGGCCCCCGCGCTGGGACACTATGCCTATCTCTTCCGTTCTCCCGATCTCGAACAATTGCGCCAGGTTATAGACGATGTGCTGGCGGTTTGAGGGGAGGGAGCGCGCATGAACGTTGAGTATTTCAAAGTGTGGAGCCGGCGTCTCGGCCAGGATATGGAGGTGAAAGTCTATGGCCACGCAGGCAAACCCATCGTGGTTTTTCCTTCTGCCTGTGGCCGTTTCTATGAGTTTGAGGACTTCGGCATGGTCGATGCGGTTCACACCTTCATCAATGTAGGCCGAATCCGATTGTACACCCTCGACAGCGTCGACTGTGAGGCGTGGCTGGCACATTGGATGTACCCCGGCGACCGTGGCACGCGTCACGAGCAGTACGAGGACTACGTGCTCCAGGAGGTGCTTCCGTTTGTGCGCGAGCACAGCGGCGATGCGGGAAAATACATGACGACCGGGTGCAGCATGGGCGCATATCACGCGGCCAACTTTTTCTTCAAACACCCCGATCATTTTGACGGTGTGATCGCGTTAAGCGGTCTGTACGGGCCGGAATACTTCGTCGGCAACTACATGGACGACGCCGTCTATTTCAACTTCCCGTTGTGCTACCTGCCGCATTTGACCGATCCAACGTATCTGGAACAATTTCGCCGCAGCCAAATCGCCATCTGCGTGGGGCAGGGGGCGTGGGAAGAAGACAGCCTGCGTGAAACGCGCGCGCTGGAAGTGGCCTTGCACAATCTGGATGTTCCCGCCTGGTTCGATTACTGGGGCGAAGATGTCGACCACGACTGGCCTTGGTGGCGCAAGCAATTACCCTATTTCTTGGAGAAATGTTTATGACACATCCACAAACTTTTGCTACCGTCCCGCTGCGCGAGCAAATCGTAGAACTCGTCCAGGCAGGACTGCGGGACGTGCAGGCATCCGGCGCTTTGCCGCCTTTCGACATCCCGGAAATTGTCCCTGTCGACCAGACCCGCTACGAGGCGCACGGTGATTATGCCTCGCCGGTGTGCATGGGACTGGCGAAAGTGCTGCATCGCGCCCCTTTGCAGATCGCGCAAGCAGTTGCGCAGCACATTCCCGCCGCCGATTTCGTCGCGCACGTCGATGTCGCGCCGCCGGGCTACCTCAACTTCACGCTTTCAACGGACTGGCTGGCGCGGCAAGTCCCGGTGATCCTCGAGGCCGGAGAAGCGTGGGGAAACGTGGCCTTGGGCAGCGGCCAGCGCGTGCAGGTGGAGTTCGTGAGCGCCAACCCGACCGGACCGATCACGATTGGCTCGGCGCGCAACGCCGTCATCGGCGACACGCTGGCCTCGGTGTTGGCTGCCGCGGGTTACACCGTTGAGCGCGAGTATTACGTCAACGACGCAGGTTCCAAAGTGCGCAACTTCGGCGCGAGCATCTTTGCCCGCTACGCCAACCTGCTCGGCGAAGACGTCCCTTTCCCGGAGCAGGGCTATCCCGCCGCCTACGTGACCGAACTGGCGCAGCGTGCGCAGGACGAATTCGGTGACCGTTATCTCTCGCAGGACCGCGATGCGGCGATCCGCGCGCTCGGCTTGTGGGGCATCGACCGTATCCTCGATGGCGTGCGCGATGACCTGGCGCAATTGCGCGTCCACTTCGATAGCTGGTTCAGCGAGAAATCGCTTTACGAGAGCGGCTTGTTCGACGAGATGATGACAAAGCTCCGCGATGGCGGCTACGTCGTCGAGTACGATGGCGCGACGTGGTTCCGCCACCCTGACCTGGAGAAAGACGCCGTGCTCATCCGCTCGCCGCAGGTCATCCCTGACCCGGAGGATCGTCCCACGTATCTGGCGTCGGACATCCCGTACCTGTGGAACAAGATCGTTGAACGCGGCTTCGACAAAGCCATCTACGTGTGGGGCGCCGATCACCATGGTGATGTGCCCCGCGTGCAGGCGGCAGCCCGTGCGCTCGGTGTGGACGTCGACCGGCTGGTGTTCATCATCTACCAGATGGTGACGCTGCTGCGCGGCGGGCAGGAAGTGCGCATGTCCAAAAGCTCCGGCGACTTTGTCACCCTG
>Ga0209614_1001006_pt1 | contig 22740 bp, 23 predicted proteins | sample BlaSprsedimmetaG_FD_185484 | JGI IMG/M metagenome (GOLD analysis project Ga0209614, IMG submission 185484) | Hot spring sediment bacterial and archeal communities from California, USA to study Microbial Dark Matter (Phase II) - Blank Spring... ... | reverse complement strand
CCCGTTGCGGTTGGCCAACCGGCCACCTTGTCTGGTGGAGATCGCACGGCCGGTGTTGGTAGTCGATGCGAATAATCGGCGGTTCCTGCCGGGGGCGGCGGCTGCTGGCGCCGGGCCGCCGTTTTGTCCACCAGGTCCGGCCCACTTCCGATCGGGCCCGCGAGGGGCTGTTTAACATTATCCGGGAGCGGGTGGCCGGGGCCAAGCTCCTCGATCTTTTTGCCGGCACCGGCGCCCTGGGGCTGGAAGCCCTGAGCCGGGGCGCTGATTCGGCCCTCTTCCTGGAGCATGATCCCCAGGTTTACGGACTGTTGGTCCGCAACCTGAAGCTTTGCGGCTTCACCGATCCCGTGGCTCGCGCCGTTCGCCGTGACTGCAGCGGTAGCTTGAGATTCCTCGACAATCTGGCTCCGCCCGGCGGATTCAGCCTGATCATGGCCGATCCTCCATATGGCCGGGGGCTGGCCGCCGGTGTTTTACGTGGGCTTGCCACCCTGTTTTCCCGGGGGGCGGTGCTGGCGGTCGGTTCCCTGGTGGTTCTGGAGACCGGTAGCGAGGAAAAGTTGCCGCCGGAGGAGGGGGAACTGCGGATGGTCAAGGAACCGCGTCGCTACGGCGAGGCGCTGTTTCATTTTTACCAAGCGGAGGAACTCTGAGCCCATGAGCAGCTATGAACCGCTGGTGCGGGAAAAAACCGGAGCCCGAATCGCGGTCTACCCCGGCACCTTCGATCCCATCACCATGGGTCATCTCGATATCATCCAGCGGGGCTTGACCCTGTTTGATAAAATCATCGTGGGTATTGCCAAAAACCCCGGTAAACAGCCTCTCTTTGAGCTGGAGGAACGTAAGGAGATGATCCGGGCCTGCTTCGGCCCCAACGAGGAGAGGGTGGAGGTGGACGAGGTTTCCGGTCTGCTGGTGGATTACGCTTACCGGCGAGGGGCCATGGCCCTGATCCGGGGGTTGCGGGCGGTTTCCGATTTCGATTATGAGTTTCAGCTGGCCCTGATGAACCGGCGGATCGAACGGGAGGTGGAGACGGTTTTTCTGATGACCGGTTTCCGCTGGATCTTTATCAGCTCCAGCATCATCAAGGATGCGGCCCGCCACGGCGGTGATGTCAGCGGCTTGGTGCCGGATCATGTCTGCGAGCGCCTGCGGCAACGTTTTATGACCTAGTTGGGGGTGTCCGGTTATGCCTGATGATCATCGCTGCAGCCGTCGTTCGTTCCTTAAAACAGCCGGCCTGACCGCTGCTGCCCTGCCCCTTGCCGGTCTGGTGGCCCGGGCCGAGGCCACGGAGTCGGGGCAGTTTCCCGGAGTTGGGCCGCGACGGGTGGCGACGGTTTGCGGGATGTGCCCGGCCCGCTGCCTGGTCACCGCCACGGTGCGGGAGGGGAGGGTGGTGGAGTTGGAGGGCACTGAAGGCAACCCCCTGAACGGTTCCCGGATCTGTGCCCGGGGGCAGGCCGCCATCGATCTGCTGTATGATCCCGACCGGCTCAAGTATCCCATGAAACGGAGAGGGCCCCGGGGCAGCGGAAGCTGGCAGCGGATCAGCTGGGCTGAGGCCATCGATACCGTGGCCCAGAAGATGGAGGAGGCTCTGCGCCTTTCCGGGCCCGGGGCCCTGGCCCTGTTTGCCGCCGGACCATCCTCCCACTACATCCGGGAGCTCTTTGCCGAGTTCGCGGTCCCCCATGTTAACGATTCCCACTACGAAAACTGCCACTGTAACCGTGAAGCGGCCTACATCTCCACCCTGGGCTTTTCTCCCGGAGTACCTCCCCGTCTGGACTATCGCAACACCCGTTGCCTGGTACTGCTTGGTTGTCACCAGGGAGAGAACCTGATGTTGCCCGAGTTCGGCCGCCTGTTGGCCGCCCGGGACCGGGGTGCCCGCCTGATCGTCGCCGATCCCCGTCGCAGCGCGATCGCCGCCCGGGCCGATCAGCACCTGATGTTGCGCCCCGGCAGTGATCTCGCCCTGCTGCTGGGTTGGTGCAACTTTCTGTTAGAGCGGGGTCTTTATGATCGTGAGTTTGTCGCCAGCCGGGTCGAAGGGTTGGCGGAGCTGCGCCAACTGGCCGCCGCCTATCCCTTGGAGCGGGCGGCGGAGCTGACCGGGCTGAGCGCGGAGAGTATCGAGAGAAGCGCCCTGCTGCTGGCGGAAAGCGCCCCGGCGGTGATTATCCATCCCGGCCGCCACAGCAACTGGTATGGCGATGATGTTCAGCGCCTGCGAGCCCAGGCAATCCTCAGCGCCCTGCTGGGGGCGGTGGGCCGTCCCGGCGGCCTGCTGCTGCCGGTGGCCCCGCCGGGTCCGCCCGCCGCGCCATCCCTTTACGCTAGGGGGCGTGAGAGTTTGGGCCAGGCTTTGCGAGGGCGCGGTGGCGACCGTTCCGCCGTTATCCTGCAAGGCCTGGAGCAGGAGAAGATCCGGTTTTTGGGCTGCTGGGGGCAGAACCCTTTTCAGGGATACCCCAACCCCTATCGCACCGCCCTGGCCTGGCAGAAGCCTGATTTCATCTTTACCTGTGACCTGCTGCCCAGTGAGGCCGCCCTCCATGCCGATATCATTCTGCCGGAAGCCACTTTTCTGGAGCGGCATGGCCGGGTCGAATTCCGAGCCGAGGCGGATCCGCCCATTTTCACCGCCGGTTTTCCGGTGCTGGAGCCGGCCTTTGAGGCCCGTGATCCTTATTGGATCGTGCGGGAGTTGAGTATCCGGCTGGGGCGGGGACGGGGGTTCCGGTTACCCGAGGTTGCCACCCGCCTGGAACAGGACCTGATCGATCTGCCGCTGGGCTTGGATGAGCTGCGCCAGGGCGGGGCCTGGCGGGTGGTGCCGGAGCTTGATGGCCCCCCGGACGGCGAAGAGTTTCGTTTTCCCACCATCAGCGGCAAGATCGAGTTGGTCTCCCGTGACCTGGCCGAGGTCGGGCAGCCATCCCTGCCGGAGTTTACTCCGCCTCCGACCGGTCCTCCGGGGTATTTTCGGCTGCTCTACGGCCGCTCCCCGCTGCATACCCTCAGCAGCACCCAGAACAATCGGCGACTGATGGAACAGCAATCGGAGAATGAGCTGTGGTTGAATGACCAGGCTGCCGGCGAGCTGGGGTTGGCCCATGGTGAACTGGTTTTGCTGGAAAATCAGGATGGCTTGAGTTCGCTGAAACCGGTGCGCTTGCGTGTGACCGACGCCATCAGGCCCGACTGCGTCTATCTGGTGCATGGTTTTGGCAATCGTTCACCGTTGTTGCGGCGGGCCTTCGACCAGGGGGTCTCCGACGCGGCCCTGATGAGCAGGACCACCACCAATCCGGTTACCGGGATGCGGGCCCTGCGCAATAATTTCGTCAGGCCTGTTCCGCTTTCCGCCAAACCGGCAACTCAGGATCCAGCCTCTGGAAGCGGAGATCGGCGCTGATCGCCTCGCTGTTCTTGTGGTTGGCGATCAGAATCCCCCCCGGTTGCAGTCTTTCCTCGATCATTCTTTCAAAACGCAGTTGCAATTCCCGGTCGGCAAAGGGGCGAAAATAGTAGATCACCTGGAAATTCGCATAATCTTCATAGCTCCAGATGTCGGCGTTCCCTGACCCGCTGCCGATCGAAAAGCCGGCAGGCGATTTGGTAGGGATGGGGGTCCTTCTCAATCCCGTGGACATCAAAACCCAGTTGCTCGGCCAGCAGCATCACGTTACCGATTCCGCAGCCCACATCCAGCAGGGTTGGAGGGGGTGAGGCGTCCATCTTCAGGTGGCGGCGGGCCAGGGTCAGTTGCCGGAAGACCTGGCGGCTGTCCATGGCCACGAAGGGGTATTCCCGACTGGTGTCGTTGCGGGTGGCGGCGCTGGCCTCGTTGCCCAGCAGTCCGATGAATCGTTGGCTGATATTGATGAATACCTCGCAGCGGCTGGCGGGATCATCGGGCCGGTGGCAGCAATCCAGGCCGGGGGACAGTGGGTGGGGATCAGCGGTCATTATTCTTACAGCTCCTCTGTGGCGGTGAGAGCGGTTTGGGCCAGAAACGTGGCTCCGATGGGCAGCACCTTCTCGTCGAAATCGAAGCGGGGGCTGTGGGCCGGGTCATTGGGCCCTCTCTTTTTGTCAGATCCACGAGGGCCCCATGGGCCAGGGCCGCCGCCCCCAGCAGCATGGCAACATGGCCATCATGGCCGCAGGCATGCATCACCCCGGGAACCCGGGAGGCAAAAGCCAGCCCGGTTTCCTCCCCGATGGGCAGGGTATCCAGATCGGCCCGCAGGGCCACAATGCCGTCGGTTGCCGCCGGATTGCCGATGGTGGCCAGTACCCCGGTATGGTGGACCCGGCGTGAAGCTATTCCCAGTTCCTGGAGCTTGTTCATGATGTAGCGGCAGGTCTGGTGTTCCTCGCCGCTGAGTTCAGGGTGACGGCGGAGGTGACGCCTGATCTCCACCATCCATTTGGTCAATTTTTGGTCTGGGGGCGGAAACGAGTTCATGCCTTGCAACATACCAGAGAAGGGGTTAAGCCTGAAAGTGATCTTTCACCACTGTTTGCCGGAAAACTGGCCAAACGTAGGAATAATATCCAGTTAGCAATTATCCCTTTACATTCCGTCAACAATTTAATATCTCTGCTGACAGAGTGGCAGCAGCTGGTGAGGAATTAGACGCTAAATTATTTAACGTTGGAGGTCTGAACTATATGGAATATATCAGAAATCTCAAGGTTTCGAGAATGTTGCAGCTCCTGGTTTTTATTCCGTTGGCTTTTCTGGTGACGCTCCTGCTGCTGAACGGCCTGGACCGCTATCGTCTGCTCGATCAGGCCGGGACGGTGCGGGAACTGGCCCTGATTGCCGGACTGACCGCCGAGGTCGCCCATCAGGGCCAGCTGGAGCGGGGGATGACCGCGGGATTTCTGGGGAGCCGGGGGGAACAGTTTGCCGATCGCCTGCCCGGCCAGCGCGGCGTCACCGATCGGGCCATCGGGGAGTTGCGGGAATTTGTCGCCGGCTCCGCCACCCTTCGTCGGGAATCGTCCCGGGAACTAAGGGGCAGGCTGCAGGGGGCTCTCAGCGGGATTGAGCGGATCGCCACCGTCCGGCAGCAGGTGGACAGTTTCAATATTGCCGGTCCGGAAGCGATCACTTTTTACACGACCGCGATCAATGAATTTATCACCACCATTCCGATGATCGCCGGCAACAGCCCCAACCAGGAGATCATGCGGGCCCTAACCGCCTACTACAACTTTGTCGAAGCCAAGGAGCGGATGGGGATAACCCGGGCCGTCCTGAGCAACACCTTTGCCCAGGACCGATTCGGGGAGAACATGTTCCGGCGTTTTGCCGAGCTGCTCTCCGCCCGCCAGGTGTTTCTGGGTAATTTCCTAGCCTTTGCCGACCCCGCTTCCCGTGGTTTTTACCAGGAGAAGATGCGGGACGGCGCGGTGGCCCAGGTGGCGGCGATGGAGCAGGTGGCCCTGGATCGTCACCAGACCGGGGGCTTCGGAATCGAAGCGACCCGCTGGTTCGACACCATAACCGCCAAGATCGACCTGATGAAGGAGGTGGAAAACCGCCTTGCAGCCGGGGTGATCGAACTGGCCGAGGAGAGCATGGCCGCAGCCCGTTACTCCTTGATCGTCGGGGTGGTGACGGCGCTGGTGGTCATAGCTCTGCTGCTGTTGCTGGCCCGTTTCTTTGCCCTGACCCTGGTTGGTTCCCTGGAAAGCATCTCCGGCCAGCTCACCGAGGGCTCCAGCCAGGTGGCGGCGGCGGCCCAGCAGGTTGCCTCGGCCAGCAACTCCCTGGCCGATGGTACCGGCAGTCAGGCCGCGGCCATCGAGGAGACCTCCGCCTCCCTGGAACAGATCTCCTCGATGACCAGGCAGAATGCCGACAATGTCAGCCAGGCCGACGCTCTGGTCAGCGAGGCCCAACGGGTGATCGAGACGGCCAATACCTCGATGAAACAATTGACCCAATCCATGGTGGAGATCTCCCGGGCCAGTGAGGAGACCAGCAAGATCATCAAGACCATCGACGAGATTGCTTTCCAGACCAACCTGCTGGCCTTGAACGCGGCGGTGGAAGCGGCCCGGGCCGGCGAGGCCGGGGCCGGGTTCGCGGTGGTGGCCGACGAGGTGCGCAACCTGGCGATGCGGGCCTCGGAGGCGGCCAACAGTACCGCCAGCCTGATCGAGGGAACGGTGACCAAGGTCAATGCCGGTTCCGGCCTGGTGGGCGCCACCGAGACTTCCTTCAACCAGGTCTCTGCAAGCGTCGTCAAGATTGCCGGCCTGATGGGGGAGATCGCGGCCGCCTCCCGAGAGCAGGCCAGCGGGGTGCAGCAGATCAATCTTGGGGTCACCGAGATGGATACGGTGACCCAGAAGAATGCCGCCACCGCCGAGGAGTCCGCCGCCGCCGCCGAAGAGTTGAGCGGCCAGGCCGAGCATATGCAGGAGATGGTCCGGCTGCTTACGGCCATGGTCAGGGGTCGACCCTGACCTAGAGACCGGCTGGACTCCCCTTGGGCCTGGCCGCCCTCCGCCCCCGCTGCTCATCGACCTGGAGGGCCAGCACCAGGGCCAGGCCGAAGAGCAGGGCGCAAAAGAGGATTGAGACCTGCAGGCCGAAAGCGATCTGGAGCAGACCGATTCCCAGCAGGCCGACGATGGCCGCGGCCTTGCTGAACTGTTTGAATGCATAAGTAAGGGCTCATAAAAAGGGAGCCTCCAAGTGGCTGTACGGTTCATAATGATGAACGCAAATGCAGGGCCGAATAGTTCGCCCTGAGGCAGACCCACAAGAAGGCTCCCATGGAAAATATGTACTACATCGGGCTTGACGTCCACAAGAAAACCATTGCGTTCTGTATCAAGAGTGCCGATGGGCGAGCGGTGCGCCAAGGGACGGTCAACGCCCAGCGCCCGGCTTTGCGGCAGTGGCTTCAGGAGCTGGACACCCCGTGGATGGGGACCCTGGAAGCGACGATCTTCACCGGCTGGATCTACGATCTTCTCAAGCCTCATGCCGTGGAGCTGAAGGTCGCCCATCCGGAAATGCTCAAGGCGATTACGGCGGCCAAGAAAAAGAACGACCGGGCCGATGCGGAAAAACTCGCCGACCTGCTGCGGGTCAACCTGTTGCCCGAATGCCACATGATGCCGCCGGAGCTGCGTGAGCTGCGGCGTATTCTCCGTTATCGTAACCTGGTGGTTCGTAGCGCCACCAAAATGAAGAACAAAATATCCGGGCTGCTCATGGAGGTCGGCGCCCAGTATAATAAACGGCGGCTGCATGGACGGCGGTATTTCAATGAACTGCTGGAGCGGGTCGAAGATGTGCCCGACTCGGTCAAAGAGTTGCTGAGCTTGAGCCGTGGCAGTCTGGAGCTATTCAACGCCGCGCAGAAAAAATTGATTCGCTGCTTGCGTGAATAGCCGTTAATCGGCGAGCGGGTCCAGCGCCTGATGAGGCATCCCGGGGGTGGGCGAAATCATGGCCCTGACCTGGGTGCTGGAGATCGGTGACCATAGCCGCTTCAACAGCGCACGACAAGCCGTCAGCTACTGCGGCCTGTGCAGCGCGCAGCGGGAATCGGCCGGCAAGAAACAGCGGGGGCCGCTCTCTAAAAAACGGAACAAGCATCTGCAAACCATGCTGATTGAAGCCGCCAAGCTGGCACCGCATTGGAATCCGCAACTCGCCGCCCTCTACGACAAGGTTGCCGCCAGTGGCAATCGTAACCGGGCAACGGTGGCGGTGGCCCGCAAGCTGGTGCAAAATTTGCTGGCCGTGGATCGCCGCGATGCCCCGTTCACAGTTCCAGCGGCAACCGTAAGGGCCAACCAGGGCGGCAAGGGTCGCGCCACCGGCAAAAAGCCGCCGGCGTCACGACCCTTGCGAAGACGCCCTGCCGGGGAAACGCCGGGACCACCGCACGCTCCGTAAAAGCAAGGGTGATCGCAAGCCACCGGACAACTCCGTGAGGTTAGGGGAAACCTCTGTTTTCCCCCTGACTTTACTTATCATGGATGTCCCCGTACATCACAATGCCCCTGCTGGCGGGTAGAGCTCAAGCAGCTTGTCGTGGCGATAGTCAAAAATAGTGCGCAGCATGTTTTTGACGGCCAGGCGATGGACAATTTTTCCCAGCGGGCCATATGGCAAGGCGTAGGTAACGCGGTCCGCCATCAGGGTGCGTGTCGGCCCAAGGCGCTGCACTTCATGGTAGTGGTACCAGAAGCGGTAGGGACCAAGACGCTGTTCGTCAACGAAGGAAATACCTTCGCGGATATGCTTTATTTCCGTCAGCCAGCGATGGGAGCCGAAAGTGGGCACCTGGATATGGTATTGGATCAGCAAGCCATTATACATTGTGCCCGGCAGCTCGGTAATGATCTGAAAATTCAGCTGGGGCGGTGTGAGCACGTTGAGATTGCGGGGCGTGGCGATAAATTCCCAGATATCTCCGCAAGGCGCGTCCAGCACAATTTCACGGTGAAGTTCATGCATGTTACTCTCCTGCTATAACTGGCGTAGCGGCTCTGCGGAGGGCTTGCCGAAGTAATAGCCCTGCAGGTAGTCCACTCCTTGCGCCTGGAGCCAGTCCCATTCACTTCTGGTCTCCACCCCTTCTGCCAGAATCTTGCACCCTGCTTCCCGTGCCAGCCCAATCAGGGCTCTGGCAACGGACTGTTTCATGTCGCTACAGTGTATGTCGCGCACCAGTTCCATATCCATCTTGATGATATCAGGGGCCATGCTGACCAGGAGGTTCAGGGAGGAGTACCCGCTACCCACATCGTCAAGGGCGGTGCGAAACCCTTTTTCCTTGTAGTACTGCAAGATGTGCATTAAATGGCTGAGATTGGTCACTTTTTCCGTTTCAACGACTTCAAACACAATAGATCGGGGATCAAAGTCCAGTTGCCGCGCCCAGTGAACGGTGTCGCGCAAACAGAACTCCGGGTTGTAGATGGATGAGGGCTGGAAATTGATAAAAATGCTTTTGTGTACGTTTTTGACAGCGGCGGTCTTGATGGCACTTTCACGGCACTGGCGATCCAGATTGAACAGCATGCCGGTTTTGCGGGCGGCGTCAAACATGGCTCCAGGATTCATCAGTTGGCCATCAGCCAGCACGCCCCGTGCCAGGCACTCATATGCGTATATTTCCTGGGTCGCGGCATCCACAATTGGCTGAAAATGCACGGTAAGCGAGCCATTATCAAGAATCCAGACAAGATCACGGGCGCGGTGCAGGGTGTACCAACCCTCCAGGGTCTTGGTTCGCCCCATCTTGCCAAAATCCAGGGATTCACCGGGGGACAGGGGCAATATGTTGATGTTTTGACACTCCAGTTCGGTCAGTGAGTCGCTGCTCCCCAGCATGTGAATAATGGTGGCAAAATCCTCGATAGTGGCACTCAGGTATGTGCCATGCCGGTCTGGCTGCACTCCCCCTTGAACGAGCAGGGAGCCAATTTTTTCAAGAATATACTCATGGGCAGCGTTTAGGTGGAGGACTTGAGGGCCGGCTGGCAATTTTGGCGTTGTAGTGCACTGTGAACAGGACATAGGTTTCCCTCCAAGAGCCGTTGAAAGACTCAAAATATATGGCGAACGTATTGATGCATGCTATTCCCAGTTTGATGGAGCAGCCAGGCAAGTCAGCTCCATTTTTTAGTCAACATAGTTGCGGGTGCGACACTGCCCATCGCGCTGCGGCGCTTAACGTCGAGCGCGGTTGATTTTTTTGGCGGAAATGGCCTGAAAACAGCTTGCAACCGCCTAATTTGGAGATACTAACCCCTTAAGCCCCACGGGACAAGTTTTTCGCGGGGAACCGGCTCTTTGATATCGCGGGCGGCCGAGGCCGCTGACCGTCACGATTCGTCGGGCAGGTAAACCTTCGCGTTATCGATGATGGCGCCCAGACTCATCTTCTTCGGTAATATCGTGGGGCGGTACCATCCCCACCGCTTCGCCCAACGGAACACTTTTTGCCATTGTTTATCCTGCACCCAATCTCCGCAGCTTTGGCATTGTACCCGCCGCAGGGGTTTGCCCGGCGGGTCCTCCTGGGGTATCTCCACCCTCACCGGCTGAACGTTAAACAGCTCCTCCTCGGGCATCAGCCGATAGGCCTCCAGTTGTTGTTTGGCCCGGTTGCTGGTCTCGGGACAATATTCAGCGGCTTTTTCCCGGGCCTCTTCCCGGGCGGTCACCCGCACTGCCCGGTCGTTCTTGAGGTTGACGAAAGTGGCCGCCATGATCCCATAATCCAGCCACTTGAGGGAGCGCTTGCCCAGGGTGCAGCCGGTGACGCTCTGGATGGCATCGGTGGCGCAACGGTCGATCTCCACCAACACATAAAAAAAACTTGCGCTGGCTGCCGCGGGGGCGGAAATCGCATTGCCAAACCGTTTAGGGCGCGTTATCCTCCGAAGCTCTGCGCAGTAAGCTCTTCCTGAAATGAAAGTAAACGGGACCATGATCGATAACAACCCCTCCTTGGCAACGATTTTCCCCACTCCTGACCAGGTGCCGGCTTCCTGCCCGGTTCCGGAAGCCAGTGAGCAGCGCCTCTATCTTTGCGCTGGTCGGCTGCTGACCTGGGGCGGACCGGTGCGGGAGGTCCTATCTCCCCTTTATCTGGCGGCCCCGGAACAGGGCGAAGGGGGACTGCGCCCCGTTAGGCTGGGCAGTTACCCTCTGATGGGCGAGAGGGAAGCTGTCGCCGCCCTGAACGCCGCCCTGCAGGCCTACGATGGCGGCTTGGGCGAGTGGCCGCAGATGTCGCCTTGCGAGCGGATGGCTCGCCTGCAATCGCTGGCTGAGCGGATGCGGGGGCAGCGGGCCCGGGTGGTGAATCTGCTGGTCTGGGAGATCGGTAAGGCCCAATCCGAAGCGGAGATGGAGTTTAGCCGCACCCTGGATTATCTGGAGGCAACTTTGGCCGCCATGCGCCAACGGGAGGAGAGGGTGGCGGAGCCGGTCGCTTGCCGGGGAGTTCTGGTGCGCGGCAGCCGGGCGCCCCTGGGGGTCGCTCTCTGTCTGGGGCCCAGCAACAATCCCTTCTATGAAACCTTTACCATCCTGATTCCGGCTCTCTTGATGGGAAATACGGTGATCTACAAGCCGCCCCGGCTGGGGGTGCTGCTCCACGGGTTGTTGCTGCCCGCCTTAAAGGAGCTGTTTCCACCCGGGGTGATCAATATCCTCTATGGGGAGGGGGAGGATGTGCTGTTGCCCCTGATGCGCAGCGGTAAGATCGATCTGTTGGCTTTTATCGGTTCCGGCCGGGTGGCCGATCTGCTGCGCCGCCAGCACCCCCAACCCCGCCGCTTGCGTTGTCTGCTGGGCCTGGAGGCCAAAAACGCGGCGATCGTGCTGGCCGACGCCGATCTGGAGAATGCGGTGGCCGAGACGGTGCTGGGCGCCTTGGGGTTTAACGGCCAGCGCTGTACCGCCCTTAAAATGGTTTTGGTGGAGGAGGGGATCGGCCCCACCTTCCTGGAAAAACTGGTCAAGGCGGTGGAGGAACTGCCCGGGGGGATGCCCTGGCAGCCGGGGGTGCGGATCACGCCGCTGCCGGAGCCGGCTCGAATCGATTACCTGGTCCAGCTGTTGGAGGACGCCCTGGCCAAAGGCGCCAAGGTGGTTAATCGGGGCGGGGGCCGGGTTTGCCGGACCTTCATGACCCCGGCGGTGGTTTTTCCGGTAACTCCGGAGATGCGGCTCTATCACGAGGAACAGTTCGGGCCGTTGGTGCCGGTGAGCTTTTTCCGGAAGGAGGGTGATGCCACAGCTTACCTCCGCCACTCCCGCTTCGGGCAGCAGGTGAGTATTTTCGGGCGGGAAGAGAAGAGGATCGTCCGGCTGGCCCGATCGTTGCTCAACCTGGTCTGCCGGGTCAATGTCAACAGCAAGTGCCGGCGGGGGCCGGATATCCTGCCCTTCACCGCCCGCAAGGACTCCGCCGAGGGTACGGTTTCGGTGGTTGAAGCCCTCAATGCCTGTAGTGTCGACACCATGGTGGTGGCTGGCGACTGCGGGGAGAATCGGCAACTACTGACCGCAATCTTCGAGGGGTGGGCCGGTTAGTGGAGGAAGTCCGGTTACTCCACCTCAAAACCGATTTTGTGGATCGCTTCGCGGATCGTCTCCAGCGGGACCTCCTTGTTCGATTCGAAGCTGGCCACCCCCTCGCTCAGGGAGACGTGGACATCGCTGATTCCACTGATATCACTGAGAGCCTTGGTTACCGAGGCCACGCAATGGGCACAGGTCATGCCCTTGATTCGGATGGTGGTCATTTTCTCCTCCTTGTTCCCAACGGTTTCATCTCAGTTGAGTCTCAAGACAGCATTGAGGATACGGTGGGCAACCTCCTCCTTGCTCAAGAGCGGCAACTCCTCCACGGCTCCGTTGCGGTCCACCAGGGTGACCCGGTTGTTATCCACGGCGAAACCGGCGTCGTCGGCGCTGATATCGTTGATGGCGATCAGGTCCAGGTTTTTGGCCCGCAGTTTGCGTTGCCCCTCTTCAAGATGGTTGTCGCTCTCGGCCGCGAAACCGATCAGTAGAGGGAAGCACCGGGCCTCTTTTTTCCTCTCTCCCAGTTCCCGCAGGATGTCAGGATTGGCGGTCAGAGGCAAGGCGGCGCCACTGGCGTCCTTTTTAATTTTATGGGGGTAGTAATGGGCCGGGCGATAGTCGGAAACCGCCGCGGCCTTGATGATCACATCCATCTTTTCCGCCCGGCTCAGCACGGCCTCGTGCATTTGGCCGGCCGAGACCACCGGAATCACCTCAACGCCGGCGGGGGAGGCGATGTTGCCCGGACCGCTGACCAGGGTTACCTCCGCCCCGCGCCTTTTAGCCGCCGTGGCCAGGGCGTAGCCCATCTTGCCGCTGGCCCGGCTGGTCAACAGGCGTATCGGGTCCAGGGCCTCCCAGGTGGGGCCGGCGGTGACCAGCACCTTTTTGCCTTGCAGATCTTGGGGGGTCAGGGCGGTGATGATCTCCTGGCGTACCGTCTCCCACTCGACCAGGTGCCCCGGACCCTGGTCGCCGCAGGCCAACTCCCCGCATTTGGGGGGAACAACCTTATAGCCGAACTGAATAAGTTGTGCCAGGTTGGCTTTGGTGGCCGGGTGTTGATACATGGCGCTGTTCATTGCCGGGCAGATCAGCACTTTGGCCTTGGCGGCCAGCACCACCGCGGTCACCAGGTCGTCGGCCAGGCCGTGGGCCAGGCGGGCGATAGTGTTGGCGGTGGCGGGCGCCAGCAGAATCAGATCGCACTCGCGACCCAGGCTGATGTGGGGAATCCGCTCGGCATCGTCGACCGCGAAGATATCGCTGTAGACCTTGTGGCCGGAAAGAGCGGCCATGGTCAAGGGGGTGATGAAGCGCTCGGCTGCCCGGCTCATCATCACCTTGACTTCAGCCCCTTCCCGGCGCAAATTTCTGGTCCAGTCCGCCGTCTTGTAGGCGGCGATGCCGCCGCTGATCCCCAGCAGGATCCGCTTTTCGGTGAGCAGGAATGACACGTTCAGCCTCAGAAAGAGAAGGGTCTGGGTTGCGGAGTGGCGTCTTCAAGCTGGCTTCCCTTCTCTTTTGCGATCTCCTCGGTGATATAGATGCTGACATTGGCCCGGCGGCCCATTTCGGCTTCACTGATGACGATGGTTGCGGTTTTGTAGGGCTTGTTGAAGGCCATCAGGACATCCCTGTATTTCACCGACCCGACCAGTTTCCAGCCGCTGTTGCGCATGGAGGTAATGAAGTAATCGGTAAGGGAGCTGACCTCCACCCGGCCGCTGAAGTAAAGCACACCGCCGGCAAAAGAATCGGTTTTAACCACCATGCTCTTGTCCCTTACCCAGTCCAGTTCGCTGGGGATCAGCAGGTCGCGGAATTCGGCGGGATGGTATGGTTGGGGCGTCATTTTCTCTTCCGGCACTTCGTTCCTGCTGTCGGTGTTGAAACTTCCCATCTGGGCGCAACCGGCCAGCAACAAAGCGGCCAGCAGCACGAGCGGGAAGGACAGGTGGCGGCAACGGCGAGTGATACCTGTGAGCGGTCGGGACATGGGGCAACCTCCTATGGCGTGGTTTAAATGATCTTAAGGATAAATTCATCCAGGGTTTTACGTTGGGACCGGCGCTGGCGGGGAATGGGATGACCCAGGGCGATCACCGCCATCAAATCCATCCGTTCATCCAGGGCCAGAATCTGCCGGACCTGCTCCTTGTTTTTCAGGATCTGTCCCAGCCAGACCGCGCCCAGGCCCAGGGCTTCGGCGCCCAGCAGCATGTTCTGGATACAGGCTCCGGCGGCCTGGTGATCCTTAACCTGGTCGTAGATCGCTTCCTGGTCAAGAAAGACGGCAATCAGGGCCGGAGCGGCCAGCACCACCTTTCGGTAGCTGGTCTGTTCGGCCAGCCGTTCCCGAATCTGGGGATCGGAGATCAGGACAAAACGCCAGGGTTGGTTGTTGAGGCCGGAGGGGGCCCAGGTTCCGGCCCGAACAATCTCTTGCAACTGCGCCAAACTCACCGGTTCGGGGGTGAATTCGCGCACGCTGCGCCGGCGGTAAATCGCATCCAATACAGGGTTAGTCATAATCTCGGCGGGGACCTTGCTTAATTAATCGTCTTTGACCGGTTTTCGCCGCTTCTGCTGCTGCTCGAGCAGGGCAGGCACTGCCGCTAAAATGGTGGTAATACTAGTCGGCGTCCCCTAAAGTGTCAATGAAAAGGGTTGGCGACGAACCGGTTGCTCCCGCTCTTTTGATCTCGCCATCGCCGGGCGCGGGAAGTATAGTAGTCGCTGTGATATGGTAAGAGCTTGAAAAAACTTTTTCCTTATTTGACCTGCTATTTGCTAGTATCTTTAGGTGGGGGGTTGAACAACGGATTCCACCTTGCTTTGGCCCAATGCCTGGAGTGCTTTATTCGGGAGATTTTACCTTTTTATGGAGCGGCTGCCCACCTGGCCCCAATGGAGCCGGATTACGCTCACAAAACCGCGGCCTGACTGCGGCAACTGGAAGGAGGAAGCAACATGTTTGGCCTGGGGATGACGGAGTTGATGGTGATACTGGTTATTGCTTTCCTGGTTTTCGGGGGCAAGAAGTTGCCCGAGCTGGGGGCCGGTCTGGGTAAGGGGATATCATCCTTTAAAAAGGGTTTGCGTGAACCGGAGCAAGTCGAGGATAAAATGTCGTAACCATAGATGTTGCCATCATACAGTCTCCGAGCCTGAGAGCCTAAGCCGCGTTTCCGCGGTAAGGTTCGCGGCCGATAGGGCGCGGTTGGAAACGGCCCCGCCTCCCGTGTTTGGAAAGGAGAAAGCATGTCCGCACCTCATATTACCGCACCCCTGATCGACAGCCAGGGCCGCCGCATCAACTACCTGCGGTTGGCGATCACCGACCGTTGCAACCTCCGTTGCCGCTACTGTCGCCCCGCCAAAGGGGTCCCCTTCATGCCCCATGATCAGATTCTGACTCTGGAGGAGCTTGAGTTCCTGGTGGGGATTTTTTGCGATCTGGGAGTGGAGAAGGTGAGGGTGACCGGCGGTGAGCCCTTCTCCCGGCGGGGTTGCGTCCCCTTTCTGAGCAGGATTCGCCGGATTGCGGGGCTGAAATTTCTCCATATCACCACTAATGGGGTTAAAACCGCTCGTTATCTTGATGAGCTGGTCGCAATCGGGGTCAGTGGGGTCAATTTAAGCCTCGACACCCTCGATAGGGCAAGATTCCAGCGGATTACCCGGCGGGATTTCCTTGATTCGGTCCTGGAGACCCTGCGGGGCCTTATTGACCGGGCCATTCCCCTTAAAATCAACAGCGTGGTCCTTGAAGATACCACCGATGAGGAGATTGTCCGGCTGGTTTCGCTGACGGAAAAGCAGCCGGTTACCTTGCGATTCATCGAAAGAATGCCCTTTTCCGGCACGACCGGTTCGGTGGTTTTGGGTAGTGGTGATCTGGTTTGTCGCCTGCGCGGAATTTTTCCGACTCTGGTCGAGACCCCGGCCAGCCAGGCCCCAACCACCGCCCGCCTCTTCGCCCTGCCGGGTCACCAGGGCCGTCTGGGGGTGATTCAGGGATACTCCCGGTTGTTCTGCAAAAACTGCAACAAGGTACGGATAACCCCCGCCGGAATCCTGAAAACCTGTCTCTACGACGACGGGGCCCTTGATCTGAAACAGCTGCTGCGGAGCGGGGCCGGGGCTGGCGAGATTAAGCAGGCCATTGTCGCCTGCGTGAGTAAACGTTTCATCAATGGCCACGAGGCGGAGCGTTTTTCCGCTCGGAAAACGGAGCCCTCCATGGCCGCAATCGGCGGTTGAATTTGGTTGCCTGGGGTGTGCCCCAAGGCGGAAGGGAGTTAATTACTCTTGAGGAGAACGACGATGGCACATGTGGAAGCGGTTTGTACCAGTGAAAAAAAGGGGATCGTCAAGCGTGAACAGACCAAGGTGACACTGAAACGGGAGTGGGGCTTTGAGGGTGACGCCCACGCCGGCGAGTGGCACCGCCAGGTCTCTCTTTTGGCCGGGGAATCGATCGACAACGTCAAAAAAGTGCTGCCCACCCTCAAGAACGGCGCCTTTGCCGAGAATATCATTACCCGGGGGATCGATCTCGCGGCTCTGAAGGTTGGGGATCGTCTGCGGATCGGGGATCAGGTGCTCCTGGAGATCACCCAGATCGGCAAGGAGTGCCACAACGCCGGTTGTGCCATCAAAAAGGCCACCGGTGACTGTATCATGCCTCGGGAGGGCCTGTTCGCCCGGGTGATTGAGGGTGGCGAGGCCAAGGCGGGCGATCCCATCCTGACCTGATGGCCTGCTACCGGCTGCGCTCTGGTTAAACGGGCCTGTTTTGCGAGGTTAGCGGAGATAGGCGGCTACCGGAAGATTGCCAGATCGGAACGAATCTGGTAAAAGATTTGCTTCGTTAAAATCCGCCGCCCGAAGGAGCAAATCGTGACCGCCCAAGCCAGGCCCGCCCCCCTGCTGCCGGAGAGTTCTTCTCTCTCCCTGATCGATACCCACTGTCACCTCGACTTTCCCGATTACCAGGCGGATTATGCCGCCATGCTGGCCCGGGCCCGAGGATCCGGAGTGGTGGAGATAATCACCGTGGGGATTGATCTGCCCACCTCCCGCACGGCGGTCGCCCTGGCCCAAGCGGCTGCGGAGAGCGAATCCATTCTGAAAATCCATGCCACCGTCGGGGTGCACCCCCACCACGTCAATGAACTGGTGGAGGATGATTACCTGCGGTTGCGGGAATTGGCCTCGGCCCCGCGGGTGGTGGCCTATGGCGAGATCGGTCTGGACTACGCCAAGGAGTATTCGCCGGCCCCCCTGCAGCGGCATCATTTCGCGGCCCAGGTCCGGTTGGCCCGGGAGTTGGGCTTGCCCTTGATCATTCACGATCGTGAGGCCCACGAGGATACCTTGGCCATCCTCAAAGAGGCCGGGCCTTTGCCCGCCGGCGGCGTGATGCACTGCTTTTCCGGGGACGCCGCCTTGGCCGAAGAGGTTCTGGCCATGGGGTTTTATATTTCGATCGCCGGGGTGGTTACCTTTAAAACGGCTGCCACTCTGCGTGAGGCGGTGAGTCGGGTGCCCCTGGACCGCCTCCTGCTGGAAACCGACGGTCCCTTCCTGGCCCCAGTGCCCTACCGGGGCAAGCGTAACGAGCCGGCCTTTCTTACCTTTATTGCCGCCAAAATTGCCGAACTCAAAGGGTGTTCCCTCGCCGAGGTAACCGCGGCCACCACCGCCAACGCCCGGCGATTATTTAGGTTAACTTGAAAATTATTCCTGTTTTTTTTAACCGCTAAATGCTAGCTTTGTCACAGCCTATCTTCGTACAATTGATAACCATTTAATAACTAAGGGATCGGGCGGACATGGAGATGAAGCAATGGTCGTTGCGGGGGAAAATCGTGTTGTTGGGGGTGGTGCTGCCTACCATTCTCATTATCGTGCTTTTTCGGCTTTATATGGTCGAGTCACGGGAGAAAACTCTGACGGCCTTCACCGACAAGGCCCGGGCCATCTGTCTTACCGCTGAGTCCACCCGGGATGAGATGGAGGCCATGTGGCGCCTGGGCCTTTTTTCCACCGAACAGTTGCGCAGCTTTGCCTCCCAGGGACAGCAGGATAAAATTCTGGCCACCGTGCCGGTGGTTTCAGCCTGGAACGCGGCCATGCGCAAGGCGGAGGAGGGGGGCTATACCTTCCGGGTGCCCAAGTTCCACCCCCGTAACCCCCGCAATCAGCCCGATCCTTTGGAGGCCAGGGCTTTGCGGACCATGGCCGAACAGAATCTCAAGGAGTATTACGAGATTGATGAGAGTACCAATTCGGTGCGTTACTTCCGGGCGGTACGGCTCACCGAAACCTGTCTGATCTGCCATGGCGACCCTGCCAACTCCATGGCTCTCTGGGGTAATGATCGGGGAATCGACCCCACCGGGGGGCGGATGGAAAACTGGAAGGTCGGTGAATTGCACGGCGCCTTCCAGGTGATCCAATCCCTGGAAGCCGCCGACCTGCAACTGCAGCAGGCGGTGGGTAAAGCCACCTGGATTGTGGTGGTCGGGTTGGGCCTGATGGCCTTGCTTTTTGCCACCCTGGTGTTGCGGGTGGTCTCCTATTCGGTGATTCGGCCGATCTCCAAAATTATCGAGGATCTGGCGGGTAATTCCAGCAACCTGATGGATGCCGCCACCCAGGTTTCTTCCGCCAGCCACGAGTTGGCCGATGGCGCGGGCAACCAGGCGGCCAGTTTGGAGGAGACCTCCGCCTCCCTGGAGGAGATGTCGTCGATGACCCGGCTCAACGCCGATAATGTTAAACAGACCAGCCAGATGGTGGAAGACACCCGTAATTCCGCGGAAACCGCCCAGCACAGCATGGAGCGAATGGGCGAGGCGATCAGCAGCATCAAACAATCAGCCGACGAAACGGCGGTGATTATGAAGACCATCGACCAGATCGCCTTTCAGACCAATCTGCTGGCTTTGAACGCGGCGGTGGAGGCGGCCCGGGCCGGAGAGGCGGGGGCCGGTTTCGCGGTGGTGGCCGACGAGGTGCGATCATTGGCCCTGCGCAGCAGCGAGGCGGCCCGCAACACCGCTCAGCTCATCGATCAGTCGCAGAAAAATGCCGACAATGGGGTAGCGGCGGCGGCCCAGGTCAAGGAGATCCTGATCAAGATCGTGGAGGGGGTCAACAAGGTCAGCCAGTTGGCCAAAGAGATCGCGGTGGCCAGCGATGAACAGGCCCAGGGGGTTAATCAGATCAACCTCGCCGTCTCCCAGGTGGATCAGGTGACCCAGAGCAACGCGGCCATCTCCGAGGAGGCGGCCTCGGCCAGCGAGGAACTTTCCGGTCAGGCCACCGAGATCAATACCCTGATCCGGGAGCTGGCCGGGATTGTGGGGGCTTCCCTGCCCAGCCGGAGTCTGGAGAGTAAAAGGTCGGGCCGCGCCCTGGCCCCTGGCGGCAAGGGTGGCTCCAAGCCCATGAAGGCGTTGCCCTCGGGCGCTGATGATGGTAAAGAAAAGTCCGCCGCTCCCAAATCGGCCCGCCCCGGGACCCGGATGGCCGCTCCCGGGGCTGCCGGCGGCACTGTTGCCGCTGAAAAGGGGAGGCGGGCTGAGCAGGTGATCCCTTTCGACGAAGATGACTTTGAAGATTTTTAGGAGGCTCAATCCATGCGGCAGAAGCAGATCAATCTTCCGGCCGACCGCCGGGTCAAACAGTGGTACAACGTAATCGCCGATATCCCCAACGGGGTGGCTCCGCCCCTGGATCCGGCCACCGGCCAGCCCATCGGCCCCGACAAGATGGGGGCGATCTTCCCCATGGGCCTGCTGGAGCAGGAGATGAGCGGCGAGCGGTGGATCGATATTCCCGAGCCGGTTCTCGATATTTGGCAGGTCTGGCGGCCCTCTCCCTTGATCCGGGCCACCTTTCTAGAGGATGCGCTCAAGACCAAAACCAAGATCTACTACAAGTATGAGGGGGTTTCGCCCTCGGGCAGCCACAAGACCAACAGTGCCGTGGCCCAGGCCTATTTCAACCAGCGGGAAGGGATCAAAAGACTGGCCACCGAGACCGGGGCCGGGCAGTGGGGGTGTGCTCTCTCTTTCGCCGCCCAGAAGTTCGGGCTGGATTGCAAGGTTTATATGGTCCGGGTCTCCTATGATCAGAAACCCTACCGCAAGGTGATGATGAACACCTACGGGGCCGAGATCGTGGCCAGTCCCAGCCCCGATACCCCCACCGGCCGGAAAATTCTGGCCCAGGACCCCGACACCCACGGTTCCCTGGGGATCGCCATCAGTGAGGCTCTGGAGGACGCGGTTTCCCGGGAAGACACCAAGTACGCTCTGGGTTCGGTCCTCAACCATGTCTGCCTGCACCAGACGGTGATCGGGCTGGAGGCCAAGGAGCAGTTGGCCATGGTGGGGGAGTATCCCGATGTGGTGATCGGTTGCTGCGGGGGCGGGTCCAACTTTGCCGGTCTGGCTTCCCCTTTTCTGCCGGACAAGCTGGCCGGGCGTGAGATCCGTCTGCTGGGGGTGGAGCCCTCCTCCTGCCCGACCCTGACCAAGGGGAGCTTCGCCTACGATTTCGGCGATGTCTCCCAGCGTACCCCCCTACTTTACATGTATACCCTGGGCCACGATTTCATGCCGCCGGGGATCCACGCTGGCGGTTTGCGCTATCACGGTATGGCGCCGGTAATCAGCGCCCTGATGCGGGAAAATCTGATGGAGGCCATCGCCCTCCACCAGTTGGAGTGCTTTGAAGCTGGCACCCTCTTTGCCCGTACCGAGGGGATCATCCCCGCTCCGGAATCGTGTCACGCCGTCCGGGCGGCGATTATCGAGGCAACCCGCGAACCGGACAAACCCCAGACCATTCTCTTTAATCTCTCCGGCCATGGCCTGCTTGATCTGGCCAGCTACGAGAAATTTTTCGCCGGGGAGTTGCAGGATTACGCTCTGCCCGACGAGGCGATCGCCGCAGCGACCCGCAATCTGCCCAAACTGTAATTTTTTCGGAGAAATCGATGCCCCAGACCATCGTTGAAAAGATTTTTGCCGCCCACCGGCGCGATACCCCCACCCCCGAGAATATTATTCTCGATTTGGACGTGGTGATGTGCCATGAGATCACCACTCCCATTGCCATCACCGATCTGGAGGCGCGTGGTCTGGATCGGGTGTTCGATCCCGATAAGATCAAGGCGGTGATCGATCACGTCACCCCGGCCAAGGACTCCAAAACCGCCACCCAAGGCAAAATTCTGCGCGACTGGGCCCGCCGCCACAAAATCAGGGACTTCTTCGATATCGGCCAGAATGGGGTCTGCCATGCCCTCTTTCCGGAGAAGGGCTTTATCCGCCCGGGTTATACGGTAATCATGGGCGATTCCCACACCTGCACCCACGGAGCCTTCGGGGCCTTTGCCGCCGGGGTGGGCACCACCGACCTGGAGGTGGGGATCCTGAAGGGAGTCTGCTCCTTTCGCCTGCCCAAAACCTTCCGGGTTACGATCGAGGGCGAACTGCCGACCGGGGTCTATGCCAAGGATGTGATTCTTAAGATCATCAAGGAGATCACGGTCAACGGCGCCACCGACCGGGTGCTGGAGTTTGTCGGACCGGTGGTGGAGGCCATGAGCATGGAAGCCAGGATGACCCTCTGCAACATGGCCATCGAGGCCGGGGCCACCTGCGGCATCTGTCTGCCCGACCGGACCACCGCCGAATATCTCTGGCCCTTTATTCAGGAGCAGTATGATTCCATCGAGGCGGCGGTGACCGACTTTGCCCGCTGGCACTCCGATCCCGATGCCGTGTACGAGCGGGAACTGACCTTTGACGTCTCGGGGCTGGTGCCCCAGGCCACCTACGGCTTCAAGCCCGACGAGGTCAAGGATATCGCCGAGATGGAGGGTACCCCGGTGGATCAGATCTACATCGGCTCCTGCACCAACGGCCGGATCGAGGATCTGCGCGAGGCGGCCCGAGTTCTCAAGGACCGCAAAATCTCCGAACAGGTGCGGGCCATCCTGGTGCCGGCCACCCCCAAGGTTTACGCCCAGGCCCTGGATGAAGGGCTGATCAAAGTTTTCATGGAGGCCGGTTTCTGCATCACCAACCCCACCTGCGGCGCTTGTCTGGGGATGAGCAACGGGGTGCTGGCCGATGGCGAGATCTGCGCTTCTACCACCAACCGCAACTTTAACGGCCGGATGGGCAAAGGGGGGATCGTGCACCTAATGAGTCCGCTCTCCGCTGCCGCCGCCGCCGTGGCCGGTCATATCACCGATCCCCGCAAAATGCTGGCAATGGGAGCTAAGTAAGATGAGAGAGTTTGGAGGCCAGGCCCTGTTCCTGGATCGCGACGATATTAACACCGATGAGATCATCCCGGCCAAGTATCTCACCGAGATCACCAAGATGGCCCTCCAACCCTATGCCTTGGAAGACCTTAAGCTGGGCGGATTCGATCCCAGACGCGATCTGGCCGGCAAGAACGTGATTGTTAGCCGGGCCAATTTCGGCTGCGGTTCCTCTCGGGAGCACGCGGTCTGGGTTTTTGAGGTCAACGAGATCAACACGGTGATCGCCGCCAGTTTTGCCCGTATCTTCCGCCAGAACATGTTTAACTGCGGCCTGCTGGCC
>Ga0209614_1001005_pt1 | contig 22753 bp, 16 predicted proteins | sample BlaSprsedimmetaG_FD_185484 | JGI IMG/M metagenome (GOLD analysis project Ga0209614, IMG submission 185484) | Hot spring sediment bacterial and archeal communities from California, USA to study Microbial Dark Matter (Phase II) - Blank Spring... ... | reverse complement strand
ATTTTAGTAAATTCCGGTCACATTTCCCTGCATTTATGGTGAAACTTATTAACATAATATACTAATTATCAACAATATACGAATTTGTCGCCAGAAAATCAGCAAACCCTATTTAACAGTGATTTTACAAGTTAAGGATTTTATTTTTACTGTTCAATTTTGTTTCCCAAAAGAGACCTTAGTATTCTTATCACCAAACGATGAAATCAAAAATATGCCAGGCGTTACTTATGTGAATGATAAGTGATATGCTTTCAGTCTTTCAACCCCTCAATCAACAATTTTCCAATCACGACTCTCCTAAACATCAAAACCATAAAATCCTTAATAATAAAACCAGATTGTCCGGTAATCTCTGACATTCTCCCCGCGCGCTGCCAGCTCTTCCAGGTAATCGTAAATGGGCACATCCACGTAGTTGTAGGGTGGGATAGGGGTAATGTTCTTCTCCCAGGGATGGAACTCATAAACCCTCGACCCGTCGGGCAGGATCATTACCAGCCGGCGGTCCTGGCCGGCACGCAGGTGGTTTTTTCCCAGCTTGGGCACATTGAACACCGGCTCATCGGTACGGTCGAGTCCGGGCAGCAGCCTGGCCTCTTCCTTGCGTTCCTGGAGGATGCGTGCTATGGGCACCATATACCTGCTGGTTTCTTCTTTTCCCTTCATGTTGAAGGTGTAGTATGGGTCTACTCCAATGGCTTTCAGGTCGCGGCGCAGCTTGGCCGTTTCGAACCGGCGCGAATTCTCCACGGTATATACCTGCTGGTTGTACACGCTGATCCCGGCTTTCCGCAGTTTCTGCACCACCTCCATCGATTCGGGGGTGATCTCGTAGGAATGTTCGAAATGGGTAACCAGGGCTATTTCCCGGTGGGGAGGGTTGTGGTAGGAGGCCAGCAGGTTCAGCAGGCTTTCTGTGAACCGCATGGGCAGCACCACGGGGGTACGGCTCCCTATGCGGATGCGGTAGATGTGCTTTTTCGAGGCCAGTACATCGAGCAGGTTCTTTAGCTGGTGGTCTTTCATTACCAGGGGATCGCCGCCGGTAACCAGCACATCGCCGATGCTGGTGTGGTGGTCGAACCATTCCAGGGCTTCTTCCGTCTTTTTTTTGCCGGCCAGGGCTCTGGGTTCCAGCACGCTCTCGATTTCCCAGTTGCGCTGGCAGTAGACGCATATCTGGGCGCAGGTGTTGAAGGGCTTGAAAATGGCAATGCCCGGATACCGGCGTGTGACCAGGTCGACGGGCGAAGTGTCGTGTTCTCCCATGAAATCGAAGGATATCTTCCTGTCAGTCCGGTGCCCGGCCATTTTCTCCACGTAATCCAGGGGAGGGATCACCTGGGCTCGCACGGCATGGTCATATCCGATGGAAAGCTTATTGTCCATCAGACTGAGGTAATAGGGGGTGATGCCGAAGGCAATGCGGTTTTTTACGGCTTTGTTCACGGCCTCTTTCTGGTCGTTGGTCAGCTCGATCAGGTCGAACAGTCCCCTGGCATCGCGCAGCACGTGTTTCAGGTGCCACATATAATCGTTCCAGTCGTCATCCGTCCCGCCAAAATACCTCAGGATCCTGGCCCGGTTTTCTTTTCTCCATTGAACCACTTCTTCCTCCAGGCCGCTGGGGTATTTCTTGAAATATTTTTTCAAACTGCTGCCCAGCTCATCGAGGATCTCCGTACGGATGGCGGCGGCCTCCCTTCCTTTCAGCCTGAAAAAATCGGGGATACCTTTTTTCACCTGGGCATTTTCGAGGTAAATGTTTGAACGGCCGGTTACTCCACGGAACAGGTTGATGAATTCCATAATAAATCCTACGGAAATGGTGGTGACCAGGTCTTCCCGTTTGTTGCCGGCCAGTTTCCACAGGCTGTCGAGGGCCGAGAATTCGGTGCGGAATTCGTTCACCGGGCCGATGATGCTGCGGAATACCCTGATGCATTCGCGCACGGTGGATTTTTCCAGGATGTGCAGGTCGTTGTCAACGGCAAATACCTTTCTTTCGGCATAATCCAGGTAAGAATACAGGGCATCGCGCGCCTCTTCCAGGGATTTTGATTCCAGGAGGATCCGGTGAATGTCGGGATTGGATTCCCACAGCCTTTGCAGGTAGGCTTCGTAGTCAACCTCAAAATGTGGTTTGAACAGGCTAACCTCGTCGGTGAACACATCGTCGAGCAGGCGGGTGCTGAGCCACTTGATCCCCGCGGGCGGCTGGTTTTTTTTGGATGCTTCGCTCATGGTTTTCGAGATAGGTGAGTGGATGGAGAGTGGTTTTTCAATATAGGCATTGCCCACGGGTTATGCAATAGCCCGGGAGAATTTTTATCCGATCTGATTTTCCGGGTCTTATTTTTCCCTGAGCAGGCCGGGCCTTCTTTTCCGGGTTCGTTCGATGGCCTTTTGCAGGCGCCATTCCTCGATGCGGGCAGCATGGCCTGACAGCAAAACTTCGGGTACTTTCCATCCCCGGAATTCTGCAGGACGGGTGTATACGGGAGGGGCCAGCAGCCCGTCCTGGAAGGAATCGGTCAGGGCCGAGGTTTCATCGGATATGACCCCGGGCAGGAGCCTGATCACCGAATCGGCGATGATAGCGGCAGCCAGTTCTCCGCCCGACAGCACATAATCGCCAATGGATATCTCCAGGGTGATGAAATGGTCGCGTATGCGCTGGTCAACCCCTTTGTAATGTCCGCACAGGATCATCAGGTTTTGGCAGGTTGACAGGCGGTTAGCCATGGGTTGTTTGTACGGCGTGCCATCAGGAGTGGTGTAGATAACCTCGTCGTAGTTCCGTTCTTCCTGCAGTTTCTCTATAGCCCGGGCAATGGGTTCGGGCTTCATCACCATGCCGGCCCCGCCCCCGAAAGCATAATCGTCTACTGTCCGGTAGTTATCGTCGGTAAAATCGCGCAAGTTGTGGAGGTGAATTTCTGCCAGCCCCTTTTCCCGGGCCCGTTTTACAATGGAATGGTCCAGCGGGCTCTTAAGCAGCTCGGGCAGCACGGTGAGGATGTCGATACGCATGACCAGGGGTTTTTCTGCAAAGATAGGAAAACTAAACAAGCCTGACATGGCTGCGCCATGTCAGGCTTGTTTAACTTATCCATCAGTTTCGCAAAACACGCAGATGGGTGGTGTCATTGAACAGGAAAATGAAACAAAAAGCTGCAATTCCCTATCTTAACGCAGCTTTGGTGAACAGATGTTCAGGAATTTCTGCATTGAATTCTATGCTTTCGATGATAAACTCGGTTCCGCCCCCCTGTTTCAGCATGTCCCTGAACACGATCTTTCCCGGGAACCACCGCCCGTCTATCCGCTTTACATCGAACACTTCGGTTTTTTTCAGAAGGGTTCCGCTTTTGGCATACAGCTCTTCTTTCAGGGGAATGTACCTTTCGCGGTCTACCCACACCTTGCGTGAGGCATAGGTCACATCCTCCTTCACGGCTTCGAGCTGCAATACCCAGCAGGGCCGCCCGTTTACCTGTTCGGTACCGGTTACCGTAGCCTCGTACTGGTCGGCCATAGAGGCGTCTTCCATCATGTCTTCGTACGACAGGTCGGAGCCCATAACCGACTGTTTCAGCATGTGGCCTGCGATCTGTATGGTGCGGTCGGTGGAGGGGGAATAGATCCACAGGGCGTCTTCCAGCTTCAGCATTTTGGTGCCTGCTTCCCGGGGCGGGGACAGGTATTCCGTAAAGGCTTTCCGGTCGCCCATGCTCCAGGTCTTTGATTCAACGGTGCGACTGCTTCGCCGCCCGTGGATGATCATTTTGGAGGTAAACACCCGTGAATCGGAAGTCAGATTGGCATCCATTCTTTTCAAAATTTCTGTTCCGTCGGGTGTCTGAGCGGGGCAGACCATCGGGAACAGCAGGAGCAGCGAAGTCAGTTGTGCTTTCATGCTATGCATTTTTTCCGTAATTTTTCATTTGTTGATATAATCGGTCATTCCAGTTCCTTAAACAGTTCGGCCGTTTTTCTTTTAAATATCCCGATGCCCGAGAGCATGGTTCCCAGCACTGTGGAGATTAATCCCGGTATGAATCCCACCCAGTAGGTTATCGGGGTAATATGTGCCCGGAAGGTGCTGGGCATCATAACAGCTGCCGTATCCATGTTCACATCGAAATGCAGCCCTTTTTCCTGCAGGATGTAAGCACAGAGCATACCCGCCAGGGTTCCCGCCACTGATCCGGCCAGCCCGATGGCCACCGATTCACTGATCAGCGACCGGTACACATGGCCCTTGCTTTCCCCGATGGCCAGGCGAACACCCATTTCACCGTACCGCCTCAGGCCTGAAATCAGGCCGGTGTTCCATAGGACAATGGACATGACCATGATGAAGGCAGCGGTGATGATAAAAGCCATCAGACCGGCCATATCCAGGAGGTTGGCAATCTGGGGATAGCTGCGCATGTTTTGCATCAGAGGCGAGAATTCGTCTTTCGGATCGGAATACTTTTCATTGAATACCCGGCACATGGCTTCGGCTTTTTCCGGCTCGAAATAGCCCGGGCCGAAGAATCCGAGAATCTCGGCCGTAGCATCCTCCATGTCGAGCACATGCCGGGCATCTTCCAGGTCCATGATCAACGTGCCCTTGTCCAGGGATCCCATCCCGAAAGAGAGCGTGCCGCTGATGCGGAAATTATGGAAAACCATGCTTCCGTACATGGATGTGGTGATCAGGGTGACTTCCCGGCCCAGCGATATACCGAGCTTTTCGAACAGATGGTTGCTGATCAGGATCTCTCCCGGTTCATCGGGGAAATGACCCCTCACCAGGGCGTTTGTGAGGTTCATCCTTTCCTTTTCCCCGGAATTTTCGTTCAACAATTCGATGGCCAAACCGGTAACCGGGCCCTGGGAAATGGTTTCGCCGGATTCATCGGGCACATCGATCAAACCGCCGAAACGGGTGCGTTCCACCCAGGCCATATCCGGATATTTGCTGTGTAAAATGTTCAACATTTCACCGGCCCCTTCCAGCGACAGGTCGATGGGTATCTGGCCGGCATTTTCGGCATAGGCACGGGTGGTTACTTTGACGTGTCCCGTTTCGAACCGGGCATTGAACTCAACGCTGTCTCCCATCACGCCGGTTACCCAGGCGTGCATGAATACCGTCAGCATCACACCTATTGTCACAACCAGCAGGGGCAGGAGGCTTCTTTGCCGGTCGCGGAGCAAACCTTTTATAAGGAATTGTATCATTGTATTTTACCTTTTATGGCCTCTGTCGGGTTCATTCCGGAAATTTTCCGGGCAGGGATGAAACTGACAAAGGTCGTTGCGACAACAATAATAAAAATGGTTGATATGACCAGTTCCATGCTGTACAGGGGATACAGGGTTTCGGCCATGGTAATGCCGATATCCTGGCCCGATAAGCCGAAGCTGATTCCCTGTGTGGATTGCTGGATGAACAGAGGTATACCGTAAACGGCTCCCACCACCACCGCCAGCACAGCATGCATGCCTCCTTCCACGGTGAACAGGGTGACTACTTCCTTTTTGGTCATCCCCATGGCCACGTAGGTTCCGATCTCTTTCTGCCTGCGGAATACCGACAGCACCTGGGTGTCGAATATCACCAGCAGGGCCAGCAGCAGGAGGATCATATAAAATACGGAAGTGCCCGCTGTTTTCGATTTGATGATGGTTTCGATATCTTTCAGCAGTTCGTCCTGTTCCATGAACTTCCACCCGGCAAATGCGGGCATGGGTGCTTCTGTGTTGTCCCGTACCAGAAGGGTGGCTTCATTTTCCAGAAGGGTCATACGCTGCAGATCCTTCAGGGGGATCCATATCTGGCCTGCGTCGATGGAAGGAACGGTGGTATTGAAAATTCCGGTGATTACCACTTCATCGGCATCGAAGGTGCCGTTGGCGTCCCTCCAGCGGACCACCACCCGGTCGCCTTTCTTCAGCCGGCTGTTTTGTGCCATGTTTGATCCGACCACGGCGGGAATGCCGTAAACGGAAGTGTCAAGCCTGGCTGTGGGGATGGACAGCAGCTTCTGATTCACATCGATCCCCTTTATGACGATATTCTGCATTCTTCCCCCGGGGTAGATGGTTCCCCGGGTGATCAGCACCGGGACGAGCTTTCCTTTCTGCCACAGGTTTTCCTGCTCCGGGGTAAGGGGGGCATGGCTGTCTTCAAAGGTGAACGGATCGTACGGGTCGTAGTTCTCATGCCAGTATTGTCCGCCTCCGGTTTCCCATTCGATGGAATCGATCCTGGCCTGCCGGTCCCATCCGTCGAGCATGCCTTTCATCCAGATGATCATAACGAAGGAGAAGGAAAGGACAATGACATTGAGCCAGGTACGCAGACCGGCTCCTATCAGGTTTCTGTATGCCAGTTTGATTGCTGTCATGGCTTCCTCCCTATGATTGAATGATTTCGTCAGCAGCCACTTTCCCGTCGAAAAGCCTGATCTTGCGTTTCAGGTATTTGATCACCTTTTCGTCGTGGGTGGCAAAGAGAAACGTGGTTCCCAGCTCGCGGTTGAGCTGTTCCATAGTTTGCAGAATATGATGCGAGTTTTCCGCATCCAGGTTGGCTGTGGGCTCATCGGCCAGGACAATCTCGGGCTTTTTTACCATGGCCCGGGCAATGGCCACCCGCTGGCATTCGCCCCCTGAAAGCCGGGCGGGCTTCGATTTGGCCTTGCTTTCTATGCCCAGCCACTCCAGCGCTTCCATAACAGCCTTCCTGCGTTTTCCGGCCTTTTCTTTCAGCAGGAGCAGGGGAAATTCCACGTTCTCGTACACCGTATACACCGGCATCAGGTTATAGGTTTGAAAAATGAACCCGAGATGCTTTTTTCGCAATGTGGCCGATTTTTTTGCATTCATTTTTCCCACATCCATGCCCAGCACATCCACCCGGCCTTCCGAGGCACTGTCGAGAGAGCCCACCAGGTTGAGCAGGGTGGTTTTTCCCGAACCGCTGGGCCCCACCAGGCCGGCGAATTCGCCCCTGCCCAGGGTCAGGTTGATATCTTTCAGGGCGGTGAACCAGGTTTTTCCCGAAGGAAACCTTTTCACCACATGTTCCAGGGCAATGATTGCCTGATTCTCATTGTTTGTCATAACGTGTCTGGTTATTGTTTGCCATATCATGTTCAGTGGTTATACACGAGCATCACCTGGAATCCTGCTCCGTTGAACAGGGCGTTTTCGCCGGTTTCCAGGTTAAAAAGCCGGTACTGTTCGGGATTCCAGAATCCCATGAAGTAACCGGTCCAGCGGTCCGTTGTGACCGACCAATTAACGAAGCGATAGGTTTGTTTTCCGTTGAAATCATAAAAAACCATGGCCTGGATCTGATGTAGCAGGCCAATGGGGTAGGAGGCCGTGATTCCTCCGAAAAGAACGCCTTGTTGCCGGTCGAAAGGCCGTTCTCCTTCGCCTGCCAGGAGCATTTCTCCCGAGAGGTGCAATCCGTTGCCCACCGTAAAGGTGTAGTCTATTCCTGTATTTAGAAATTGCCTGAATTCGGGAATGGGTTGTTCAGGTTTTCGGTGAATAAGCACGCCTTCGAACCACAGGCCGGGCCCTATATCAAAACGGCCGTCAATGGCCAGGCGGTTTTCGGGAATACGGGTCGCGGTATTCAGGGTATCGGGCAGAATTTGCGAAGGATCGGCCGTGCGGTGATGCCAGCTCAGGGCCATTTCCCCGCCGGGAACAGGCACCTGCCCCCTTCCTCCGAATTCCACCGTCCCCTTCAGGGTAGGATAATACTCCCACCCTTTGGTATCATGATTTCCGTAAAGGCCCCATATCCAGATGTTCGCATTGTTCAGGAAATAGTATCTTCCCAGAAGGGCATATACCCCGTCGGTCAGCTGAAGCGGATCGCGCGGATCCATGCGGTCGAACCACATGAGGGGACGCAGGATGGTGGCCGAACCGAAATTGACCTTTTGCAGCCCTGCCCGCAGCTCGAACCGGTTGCCTGAAAAACGCAGCCATGCCCGGTAGGGTTTCAGGCTGCCGGTGGTTCCTGCCTGGCTTTCGGCGAGGGTGGCCGAGCCCCGGGCATGAAACGATATTTCGGCGTCGAGGGTATATGTGTGCCCCACCGAATCGCTGAATGTGAGTTGTGGGATGTAGCGGATACCGGTGAGGAACTGTACCGGCTCATAAATGTTCATGCCGGCCCATCCGATGGCCTGCCCGCTGAAAATATATGACTGGCCCCACAGGGGGCCGGGCAGGGTTGTGAGCAGTATAAGAAACAGGTTGAGCCGGGTGGTGTTCATGTTTCCTGTTTTCCTGTGGTTAAATTCTTTTCATCACTCCATAAAAGAAAAACCGGGTCAGTTCCATGATCAGGTCGTTGATCGATTCGTATTGCTTTTTGAGTTCCTCATCCTGTGCCAGGTGGACCATTTTGTTAATAAAATACATGATAAATCCGATCCGGATATCTTCCCTGATCAGTCCCTGTTCCTGCGCCCTGTGGAAATCTTCCGTAACCATCTCAACGCTAGCCCGGGTCTTTTCATTCGCAAAAGCCATGAGTTCCTCATCGCCGGAACTGAAATAATCCCGTAAAAATTCACTGCTCATGTCACGGGTGTGCTCCATTTTCTGCAGAATGATCTGCTCCACTTTTTTGGTGTAGGGCAGGTCAGACGACATGATCTCCCGGTACCTGGCCATTCCTTCGTTGATTTTTTCTTCCATAATGGATTTCACCAGATCGTTTTTGTTTCGGTAATACTTGTAAAAGGTCATTTTGCTGACCCCGGCTTCCCGGCAGATCTCTTCCACCGTAACCCTTGTGAAACCGTACTTCCAGAACAGCTCGCCGGCTGCTTTTCTGATCTGTTCATTCTTGGGTGAAGACATAATTTTAATAAAATTACGAAATAAGTACGAATATACGAATAAAGTATATAATAAAGCAAATAGTTTTGTATTTTCTTAAAAAAAACCGATATATGCCTATATGGCATAATACGAACCGATAAATGACATGATGGCATGGTTTCAGCGAATTCCCGGGCCGGTTTGACGGCCGGAGTGATATGGCATTTGTTTTGGAAGAAGGAAAGAAGTGACAGTGAATGTAGAACCAAAAAAGAAAAAAAATGAACCTGATAAGATTCAACCACCATCGTCCGGCCTCCTACAGGGAGGATCCCGTTTTTGACCGTTTCACCGACATGATCGACCGTATTTTCCAGTACAACAACGATTATTCTGCTGTGAACTGCCCGGCTGCCAATGTGATGGAGCAGCCCGACTCATACCTGATCGAAATGGCGGTTCCGGGATATGACCGGGAGAACATCAACATTGAACTGGAGAAGAACGAGCTGAGTATTTCCGGTAAAAATCCTGAAAAAGAAGGGGATGTATATACCTACCGGGAATTTGGCATGGGCGATTTTAGCCGGAACTTTGTTCTTCCCCAGGCAGCCGATCCGGAAAAGATCGATGCTTCTTTCCGTGACGGAATACTTACGGTAAGGATAGGCAAAAGGGAAGAAGCCATTCCCAAACCTCCCCGCCAGATTGATATCAACTAACAGTCAACCAATACAAAAGCCGTTTCGATTTCGGGACGGCTTTTGTATTACAGTTTGTATTCGTACAGGATCTGATGGGTACCGCTTCCGTAATAATTGACCAGGGCTTTTTTCCCGTGTTCCACTATGGTATTCCCTTCACTTACATTCTGAAAGCCCATTTTCTCGAACATTTTCCATGAGGCGATGTTTCCTGTTTCCACGGTGGCGTGGATTTTTTTGCATCCGTTTTCACCAGCAAAATCCATCAGCCTTCTTATCAGTTGTTGCGCTGTATTTTTCCCTCTGAAATCTTTTGCCACGCCGATCTGCCAGAGAAAGAATATTTCCCGGTTTGTCTGCGATATGAATCCCCATACAAATCCGATCAGACGGTCGCCTTTTTTCGCGACAAAAAAGGAATTTCCGAAATAGCGGACCATGATGTTGTAGAAGTGCAGTGGGTGTTGCACCAGTCCTTCCAGTTCACCGATCAGCCGGTGTATTTTTTCGATGTCGTTTTCCGTTGGATTTGTTATTTTCATTTTTTCCTTGTTTCCGGTTTCAGTTGAGGATTTTTTCGTGGGATCTGCTGTCACACACCCGGCAGATCATATTTTTTCATATACCTTTCCGCCAGGTCCCGGGTTCCGATATCTTTCCGGTAAAAGATATTTTTCCCGCGGATGCCGGATAGTCCTTCCAGGCATTTCTCCCGGGCTTCTTCCAGGCTGTCTCCGGTACCGGTCACGGCAAACAGCCGGGGACTCGGCTCATACAGCGATTCGCCTGCTTCGAAACACGACTGGAACAGATGAATTCCCGGCTTTTCGAACCTTTTCCTGTCGATATGGATTTGCACCTTCCCCGATGGGGTGGGAAATCCTTCGGGTACGGCATAGATACAAACGGTAGATTTTTCTGCGAATGATATTTTGATCTCATCCAGTTTTTCGTTGGCCATGGCCCGGCATATGTCCATAAAATCGGTCTGGAGGATAGGAATGATGTTCAGTATCTCTGAATCACCGGGTCGCACATTGATCTCCACCACGCGGATGCCCTGTTCGGTGAGCATGAACTGCCCGGAAAGGAATCCGTTGTATTTTTCGCCGTATTTTTCTTTCAGCACATCCAGGATCCTTTCCATAATAACCACGCTTTCATCAAAGTTATTCTTACTCAGTGAGGGCAGCAGGTGATTGGGGTAAGACACGGATCCCATGCCGGGGGTGTTCAGTCCGCTTTCCCCTTCTTCCAGCAGTTTGTAATCTCTTACGACGGGCATGGGGACAACGGTTTTCCCGTCGCAGAACAACTGTATGGTGTATTCTTCTCCTTCGATCTTTTCCTCAATGATCACGCTGGCCATTCCCCCGATCGAACGGTCGAAAATCTGCTCAACATAATCCATTGCTTCCTGTTTATTGATGAGCTGGATACCCATTACTTTTACCCCGTCGCCTTCCGTGATCCCTGAAGGTTTTACGGCAAACGGGCGGGAATAATTCCGGATGAATTCCACAGCTTCTTTTTTATCGGAAAATACGTGAAAATCGGGGTAGTGATCAATATGGTTCTCCTTCATCAGGTTTCGCACAAAGCCTTTGTCGCCTTCCAGTTTGGTGCAGAATTCCGAAGGGCCGACGGCTGGAATGCCTTTTTCATTGAAATAATCGGTGATACCCCGGGCCAGTGACATTTCTGGTACCACAAACAGCATGTCGATGCGGTGTTTTTCAACAAATTTTTGAATGACTGAGAGGTCTTTGATGTTTCCCAGTTCGTAATGTGCCGAGAGGGAGGCAATGCCCGTGTTTTTCTTATCCATCAAAGAATACAGTTCAACATCCCTGCTTGCGGCAAGGGCTTTCGCCAGGGCATGGGTTTTGCCCCAGCGTCCGATCAGCATGATTCTCATGGTTTTTTTATTTTGGTTTGTTCCCCGCTCGCGTGATGGCTTTATGTGAAAATCCCTTTAATATACAAAAAATAATTGTTATTTAATTAACAGTAGACGTCCGGGAGTATTTCATTGAGTATGGGATGTTGATGGGGAGGGAAGTTGGTAAGTGGAAAAAAATCCATAAATGGCCGGCGGGATGAATAAATCAGGTTTCTTCAAACAATCCATTACGAATCAGCCCAATAATCTGGCTGATTCTTCTCTTCTAAAAACAGTCATCTTCTGCGAAGCAAAATTCCGGTATTTCAACGTATTTCATCAAAAGGACCGGCCTCTGAGGGTTTTATAAGAAAAACAAGGCGGGGGAAGAAGTGGGAAGGCCTGTGCAGCGATCCTGTCTGAGTCCCTGACAGGCGGAGCTCTGTCAGGGACGAGTTTGGATCGCGGCAGGCCTTCCCCCGCCGTAGTTTTTCCATAAAAGCATCAGCAGCCGAAGGGTTTTTTGCATGCTTTTTTGCCCCCAAAAAAGCATGTCGCTCCGTTTCGGGAACGGAGCGAAAGAATGGCCTGTGCGATGAATATTTCTAATAAAAACAGGCAAGGGGATTATTTCAAACCACTCCTCATCTCCATTACTCCATCACCCGATTACGTGCATCAAGCCTTCCCGCCACTCACACACCCGATCTCTCCGGGGTCGCAGTTACAAAGGGCAAAGGACATGGATGGGTCATAAAAATGAAATTTAAGATTGCCTGGGCCATCTGTCATCTGAATGTACGGCATTTTTCCCCGGCAGATTTGAGTATTATTGGTGAATTGTATATTTTCGTAGCTCGACCTGTTGTATGCTCCTGCTTTAGGGTTTATATTACCTGGTTGTGGAAAAAATGCGGGAAACCCATGAAAACGAATGACCCTAAGTCGCCTGTTCGGAATGAACAAAACGAAGCTCCAGAAGGAGCTGCCGGTGATGAAATGAAAAAGAACAATACTTCTCCGGAAGAGGAGGAAAGTACGAAAGAACCTGAATTGTCAGGGGATGTTCCTCCGGAAGCCGGTTCTTCTCTCCGGGAACCGGAAGAAACGGAAAAGGAATACTACGCACCGGATGAGACGGCCGGAGAAGACGGTCAGGTGAAACCTTCCGTTCCATCTGAGCAGGAACCCGCAGACATGACGGAAGAAGAGGCAGAGGAGAAACCAGAGGAACAACCAGAGGAACAACCAGAGGAGAAACCAGAGGAACAACCTGAAGTTGTCGCGGAAGATAAGGAGGGGGCAGAGGAAAAGAAACCTGCTGAAGAGGAAGCAGGGGAGGAGAAGAAGGATAAAAAAGAGGATTATGAGGGCATTACGGTGGAGCCGGTGGATTATTCCCACCACACCAGGGATGAGCTGATCGAGGTGCTGAAGATCCTGTTGGAAACCAAGCCTGTGCAGGAGATACTGGATGATGTGGAAAGCATCAAGGTGAATTTCTACAAAAAGCACCGGGCAGAGGTGGAACACCTGCGTAAGAAATTCATTGAAGACGGGAATCCTGAGGAAGATTTCGCTCCTGCCCCCGATCCCAGGGAAGAGGAACTCAGGAACCTTTACAAACGTTTCAGGAGCCTGCGTGCCGAGATGAACAAGCAGATGGAAGTGCAGAAGCAGGAAAACCTGAAAAAGAAATATGAGGTGATCAGCGAGATCGAAGCGCTGATAAACAGTGAGGAATCGATCAACAAAACCTTCCAGGATTTCCGGGAGCTTCAGGTCCGCTGGAGAGAGATCGGTCCGGTTCCACAGCAGCATGTGAAGAACATGTGGGAGAACTACCACTACCAGGTGGAACGGTTTTACGATTATATCAAAATAAACAAGGAACTGCGCGATCTGGACCTGAAAAAGAACCTGGAGGCCAAGCTCGGGTTGTGTGAACAGGCTGAAGAACTGCTGGACGAGCCCAATGTGGTGAAGGCTTTCAGGGAACTGCAGGCCTTACACGACCAGTGGCGGGAGATTGGCCCGGTTCCCCGCGAAAACAGGGAAGAAATATGGGAGCGGTTCAAGGCAGCCACCACACAGATCAACAAAAGGCACCAGGATCATTTTGTGAAGCTCAAGGAAGAACAGAGAAAGAACCTGGAAGCCAAGGAGGAACTCTGCAAACAGGTGGAAGCCATCCTTGAAAAGGAATACAAAACACCACGTGAATGGGAGAATACTTCCCGGAAGGTGATCGGGATACAGAAAACCTGGAAAACCATCGGGTTCGCGCCCAAAAAACACAATGCAAAAATCTATCGAAGATTCCGCGAAGCCTGCGACAACTTTTTCAAAGCCAAGAGGGCGTTTTACGCTGCCCACAAAGAGGAACAGAAAAAGAACCTGCAGCTGAAAACCGAACTGTGTGATCAGGCTGAATCCCTGCAGGACAGCACCGACTGGAAGAACACCACCGAAGTGCTGATTGAGCTGCAGAAAAAGTGGAAGGAAATCGGCCCGGTGCCCCGCAAACAGGCCGATGCAGTATGGAAAAGGTTCAGGGCGGCCTGCGATCGTTTTTTCCACAATAAATCGAAACATTTTGCCGGGAAGGAACAGGATTTTGTCCGGAACCTGGAAGAGAAGCTGAAGCTCCTGGAAGAGATAGAGAGCTACGAACCCGGAGAAGATGTGAGAACCGGAATGGAACAGGCCAGGGAATTTCAGGAACGCTGGAATGCCATCGGTTTTGTTCCCGCATCAAAAAAGGACGAAGTGCAGAACCGTTTCCGACATGCCATCAATAAACTGTTCGACCGCCTTCAGGTGGACGACGGCAGGAAAAACATACTCAAATACCGGAACCGGCTGGAAAATATAAAGGATTCGGGCCGGGGTGATTACAAAATGCAGCAGGACCGGGATAAGTTCATCAACAAGATCAAACAGCTGGAAAACGACATTGTGCTGTGGGAAAACAATATCGGGTTTTTTGCCCGTTCTGAGAATGCCGATGCCATGATCCGTGAGGTACAGAATAAGATCGAGAACGCCCGTGAAGAGATCAGGATCCTGGAAGAAAAAGTGCGACTGATCGACCAGTATGATAGTGACGAATCATAGAAAACAATCCATCTACCAACATCAAATTCTAAACCATTGTCACCAACCAAGTTCATTTTTGTTACAGGAGGAGTGACCTCCTCTCTGGGGAAAGGCATTATTTCATCCAGCCTGGCCAAGTTGCTCCAGGCCCGCGGCTACCGGGTAACCATCCAGAAGCTGGACCCATACATCAATGTAGACCCGGGCACCCTCAATCCGTATGAGCATGGCGAGTGCTATGTCACCGAAGACGGTGCGGAAACCGACCTCGACCTGGGCCATTATGAAAGGTTTCTGAACGTGCCCACTTCACAGGCCAATAACGTGACCACAGGACGTATCTACCAGTCGGTGATCAATAAGGAACGCCGTGGTGATTACCTGGGAAAAACCGTGCAGGTCATTCCCCACATTACCGATGAGATCAAACGGCGCATCAAACTCCTGGGCCAGAAACATAAATTCGATGTGGTGATTACCGAGATAGGCGGAACGGTGGGCGACATTGAATCACTGCCTTATATCGAAGCCGTGCGCCAGCTAAAATGGGAACTGGGTGTGTCGAATACCCTGGTGATCCATCTTACCCTGGTGCCTTTCCTGGCCGCATCGGGCGAGCTGAAAACCAAACCCACCCAGCATTCGGTGAAAGCGCTGCTTGAGAACGGGATCCAGCCCGATGTGCTGGTGTTGCGCACGGAAAAGACCCTGAGCGAGGATATCCGCCAGAAAGTGGCCCTTTTCTGCAACGTGAACATCGATTCAGTGATCGAGTCGATCGATGTTTCCACCATATATGAAGTTCCCCTGCGCATGCGCCGGGAAAAGCTGGATATCACCGTACTCAAGAAGCTTCGCCTGCGGGCGAACCAGGAACCCCAACTTGAACGCTGGGAGGCCTTTGTCAACCGGCTCAAAAATCCGAAACACCGGGTGAAGATTGCCCTCGTTGGCAAATACGTCGAGCTGAAAGATTCCTATATGTCTATTATGGAATCGGTGGTGCATGCAGGTGCCGTGAACGAATGCGAGGTGCAGCTCGACCGGATCCATTCGGAAGACGTCAACGAAGGGAATATACGGTCACTGCTTCATTCCTACCACGGACTGCTGGTAGCGCCGGGATTCGGGCACCGGGGCATCGAGGGGAAAATCCTGACCGTGCAGTATGCCCGCGAGGAAAAGATCCCCTTCCTGGGTATCTGCCTGGGTATGCAGTGTGCGGTGATCGAGTTTGCCCGCAACGTACTGGGGTACAAGGATGCCCATTCCACCGAGATGACCCGCAAAACACGGCATCCGGTCATCGACCTCATGGAAGAACAGAAGGGCGTGACCGAGAAGGGGGGAACCATGCGCCTGGGATCCTACCCCTGCGTGGTGAAGGGGAAATCGCTGGTGTATAAAGCATACGGCATGAAAGAGATCAGTGAGCGCCACCGGCACCGGTACGAGTTCAACGACAAGTACCTGGAAGAATTCGAACAGGCAGGAATGAAAGCTGTGGGGATCAACCCCGATAACGATCTGGTCGAAATTATGGAGCTGAACGGCCACCCCTGGTTTGTGGGGGTACAGTTCCATCCCGAGTACCGCAGTACGGTGGAAAATCCACATCCCCTCTTCGTTCATTTTGTAAAAGCGGCCCTGGATTTGGAATTGGGTGGAAAATGAGGTTATTTTGCGCTTGATTTTTTGAAAACCGGGATATGGACAGAAATACCATCTATGGATTGTTAATGATCGCCCTGATATTCATCGGGTTCAGCTATTACAATTCATTACAAACCAAAAAGGCCTACGAGAAGGAGATCGTTACGGCCGACTCCCTGTTCCGTGCGGAAAATTTTGAAGAAGCCGTAGTGCACTACCGGCGGTCGCTTCAATACCGCCGAACCGACGAACATGCCGTCAGCCGCATCCGGCATATCGACAGCCTGTTCGCACTCACCCGGCCGGGCCGCGATACCCTCGGCACGGATACCGTAACAACCTTGCCACCGGAGAAATCAAAAACCGCTGAACCTGCGGCAACCGGCCCGGAAGAACCCGCTGACCTGGAAGCTCGATACGGTGGATTTGCCCGGGCTGCACGCGGTGAAAACCGGTTTGTGGTGGTGGAGAACGACCTGATGAAAATTACCTTCTCTACCCGGGGAGGAAGGGTGTATTCCGTGGAACTGAAAGAATTCAAAACCTGGGACGAACGTCCCCTGATTCTGTTCGACGGCGACAGCACGTATTTCGGGCTGAATTTTTTCGCAGCCAACCGCACCATTTCTACCAACGACCTGTACTTTGTGCCGCAGGACAGCGTGGACTATCTCGATGCCACCGACCGGGAGCAAACCCTGGTTATGCGGCTGCCCGCAGGAGAGGAGAGCTACCTGGAATACCGGTACACTGTGAAACCCGAATCCTACCTCATGGATTTCGAGGTATTTATGGAAAATATGGACCGCGTGATATCCGACCGTACCACCTACCTCGACCTGAACTGGGAAATATTCGTTCCCCAGCAGGAAAAAGGAAGAGACAACGAGAACAATTATACTACCATCAATTATAAATATTACCAGGATGAGACCGACGGACTGTCGCCACGGTCGAAAAGCGAAACCGAAGAGGTGATCCGGAACCGGGTGAGGTGGATCGCGTTCACCCAGCAGTTCTTCTCCTCTGTGCTTATTGCCAACGAGTTTTTCACCAGCGCCACCATCCGGTCGGTTCCCCTGGATGCGGGACCCTACCTGAAGAACTTCCGGGCCGAGATCAGTATCCCCTATGAAAGCGGCGAAACCAAAAGCATTCCCCTCAAATTTTATTTCGGTCCCAACCATTACAACACCCTGAAGAAATTCGACCTCCAACTGGAGGAACTGGTCACTCTCGGAGGATGGATTATCCGCTGGATCAATGTGTGGGTCATTATCCCCATATTCAATTTGCTGAACAAATTCATTTCCAACTACGGGATCATCATTTTGCTGCTGACCATTATTATCAAGGTGGTGCTGTTCCCGCTTACGTACAAGTCGTACCTCTCACAGGCCAAAATGCGGGTGCTGAAACCCCAGATTGATGAGATCAATGCCCGCTACCCGAAGAAGGAAGATGCCATGAAAAAGCAGCAGGCCACCATGGACCTGTACAAAAAAGCCGGGGTGAGCCCCCTGGGAGGTTGCCTGCCTATGCTGCTGCAGTTTCCTATTCTGTTTGCCATGTTCCGGTTTTTCCCCACCTCCATCGAGCTGAGGCAGAAATCCTTCCTGTGGGCCGACGACCTGTCTACCTACGATTCCATTCTTGACCTGCCGTTCAACATCCCGCTGTATGGCGATCATGTGAGCCTGTTTACCCTGCTGATGACGGCTTCGACCATCCTGTCGATGAAGCTGAACGACCAGACATCGGCTTCGTCGAGCCAGATGCCGGGGATGAAGACCATGATGTACATCATGCCGGTGATGTTTATGTTCATTCTGAACAATTTCTCGGCTGCCCTGACTTATTATTACTTCCTGGCAAACATCATCACCTTCTTACAGAACTGGATTACCAAGAAATATGTGGTGGACGATGAGGCCCTGCTGAAAAAGATCGAGCAGAACAGGAAAAAACCGCCAAAGAAATCGAAATTCCAGGCACGCCTGGAGGAGATGGCCAAACAGCGTGGGGTGCAACAGCCTCCGAAAAAGAGAAAGAGATAAAGAAATACCGGGGATTTCCCCGGTATTTTTTCTCTGCAGCCGCCTGTATTGAACTGCTTTGCAGAAGTTTGTACAGGAAAAGGAAATCTGATAAGGAACATACCGGCTGTTTTTCCGATTAAAGAAATCTGCTGTAAATTTATCATCGGCAGGGTTTTTATGTTCAAACCTTCTTTTATTGATTATATGTCTGTTCAATCACAATTGGTAAAATTCAGGGAATTCCTGAAAGGCCTGTTTTTCTGGTTCCTTCCTTCTCCCCGTGCATGGAAGGGAGCTGCTGCTGGCATTCTGCTGGTGACGGGGATCCTGATTCTTTCTGCTGTTCTGCCTTACCTGGGTGTGCTGGGTATTCCGGTGCTCCTGCTGCGTATGGTGTATTATATCGGTTTGCCTGCCTTGATGGCTCTGGGGGTTTTTCTTCTGATGGGCCTCATCAACGGCCTGCCCGGATGGTACCGCAAAGTGATGGTGGCAGGGATATTTTTCATTCTGCACTATTTTATGGTTCCCCTGAAGGGGAAACTGGTGTTAATATTCTGGGTTATACTGGCCGCCTCCCTGCTGGCAGGTTCTCTGTGGGTACTGGCCGGAAAGGGATGGAAGAAACTGCCGGCGCCCAGGCGTGTGTTGCTGATCATCAGTATGGTACTCGGCTCGGCCGGCATGCTGTATGGAGGGTTCTGGTTTTTCTGGGCGGGGAAAGCAATGGACATTCCCGAAGCTGCTGCCATGCAGGCTGAAAAGCTTCCGCCGTTGATACAGGCGGATGACCCTTCTTCCCCCGGGAGCTATGAGGTGAAATACCTGACCTATGGAAGCGGTACCGACCGGCATCGGCCTGAATACGGCGATAGTGCCGGGCTGGTGACCTCGCCGGTGGACGGAAGTCCCTTTGTGGACAACTGGAAGAAATTCCACGGATGGGCCCGTGAAAAGTACTGGGGTTTTGACCTGTCGGCCTTACCCCTGAATGCCAGGGTTTGGTATCCCTGCGGGCCGGGACCTTATCCCCTGGTGCTGGTGGTGCACGGCAATCACCTGGACAGGGATTATTCCGATCCGGGCTATGAATACCTGGGTGAACTGATGGCCAGCCGGGGATTTATATTTGCCTCGGTGGATGAAAATTTTCTCAATGGCACCTGGTCTGATGTTTTCAACAGACTGAAAGAGGAGAACGATGCCCGGGCCTGGTTGCTCCTCAAACACCTGGAATACTGGGAAAAATGGAACGGGGAGGAAGGCAATCCTTTTGCAGGAAAGGTGGATATGGAGAGGATATCCCTTATCGGTCACAGCAGGGGAGGGGAGGCGGTGAGCATTGCCGCCTGCTTTAACCGCCTGCCTTACTACCCTGATGATGCGCTGGTGCCTTTTGATTTCAACTTCCATATCCGTTCGGTGATACCCATAGCCCCGGTTGACGGGCAATACAAACCGGCCGGGGTGGGTACCTTCATTGAAAACACCGATTATTTTACGCTGCAAGGTTCGCATGATATGGATATGCAGTCGTACCACGGGGCCAGGCAGTTCCAGCGGGTGCGTTTCACCGACAGCCTTTATCATGTGAAGGCGGGACTGTATGTTTACGGGGCCAACCACGGACAGTTCAACACCACCTGGGGCCGGAACGATGTGGGATACCCGAATTTTTTTCTGTTCAACCGGAGAAACATTATGCCGGCCGGAGATCAGCAGAAGATCGCACAGGTATTTATATCAGCCTTTCTGGAACTGACCCTGAACAACCGGCAGGAGTATCTTCCCCTGTTTATGGATTACCGCAGCGGCCGACACTGGCTTCCGGAAACAGTCTATCTGAACCAGTTTGAGGACAGCCGCATGACCTTCCTGTGTGATTTTGAAGAAGACCTCGATCTTTCCACCCCTGCATGGGGGAATGGACATATCAGCGGAGAAAACCTTACGGTATGGAAAGAGAAGCTGGTGCCCCTGAAATGGGGTCCCCACGATACCCGGGCCGTATACCTGGGCTGGAACCGGGAAGCCTCCGATTCAGCCGTGGCAGTATACCGTATTGAAGCGGACAGTTTCCCCTGCAGCCGTTCCGGCATGCTGGTGTTTTCCCTGGCCGATGCCGGCGAAAACAGCCGTCCGGAACGCACCTGGCTGGAGAAGGATTCTACAGAAAACGGAAAGAAAGAGCCGGAAAGGAATGCGCCGGACGATGCCACAGCACCGGAGGATACCGGTGGGTTGGAAGAGGAAAAGGCAGAGAAAGAAGAGGAGGAAAGCAAGTCTCCCCTGGACATGACGCTGGAACTGACCGACCGGATGGGGAATCAGGCATCTGTTGCACTGGGGGCTTATATGCCGTTGCAGCCGCAACCGGAAGCAAAGATCATGAAGTGGCAGTTTTTGACCGAACAACCTCCTTCGGAAATCGTTTTTCAGGCGTATGCTATTCCCATGGAATGGTTTGCAGAGGCCAATCCGCAGTTCGATCCCGGCGCGCTGGTCCGGATTAGCCTGGTTTTTGACCGCAGCTGGGAAGGGGTAGTGGTACTTGATAATCTGGGAATCAGAAATGGAGAGAAGTGATATGGAGAAAATAACCGGAGCATTGTGGATGAGAGGTTTTCTGGAACTGGCCGGACTGGTGTTCGGTGGAATCTGGGGTTACCGGCTGGATTCGGGCGGGGTACGGTTCTTTTTCGCTCTGGGTATCCCGCTCATTATGGCCATTGTGTGGGCGGTGTTCAATGTTCCCGACGATCCTTCCCGGGGCGGGCCAACTCCGGTACCCGTCGGGGGGCGCCTCCGCCTGTTGCTGGAAGCCGGTCTGTTCGGATTTGCTGTTTTTGCTGCATGGTCTGCCCTGGGTATGTGGCCGGCCCTGGTGTTCCTGGCCCTGGTGGTGTTCAATAATTACCAGTTGCGGCACCGGCTGGTGTGGGTCTGGAAGAAGAAAAGAAAAAGGGGATTTAGTACAAAATAAAGACAGTCATAGTCAGTCCACTCCCCCTCTCCATCACACCATCACTCCCTCACCCGACCAGGCCTCTGAGGGTTTTATGAGAAAAACAAGGCGGGGGAAGAAGTGGGAAGGCTTGTGCAGCGATCCTGTCTGAGTCCCTGACAGGCGAAGACCTGTCAGGGACGAGTTTGGATCGCGGCAGGCTTTCCCCCGCCGTAGTTTTTCCATAAAAGCATCAGCAGCCAAAGGGTTTTTTGCATGCTTTTTTGCCCCACAAAAAAGCATGTCGCTCCGTTCCGGGAACGGAGCGAAAAAGTGGCCGGTGGGATGAATAAATCAAGTTTTTTCAAACAATCCACTACGAATCAGCCCGAAAAATGGGTCGGTTCTTAATTTCTACTATCATCAGACTGTTCCTACGGAGCCATGTGCCATAATTTTCACGAATTTTATCAAAAGGACCGGCCTCTGAGGGTTTTATGTGAAAAACCAGGCGGGGGAAAAGGCGCCATGGCCTGTGCAGCGATCCTGTCTGAGTCCCTGACAAGCACAGCGCCGTCAGGGACGAGTTTGGATCGCGGCAGGCTTTGCCCCGCCGTAGTTTTTCCATAAAAGCATCAGCAGCCGAAGGGTTTTTTGCATGCTTTTTTGCCCCACAAAAAAGCATGTCGCTCCGTTCCGGGAACGGAGCGAAACAGCGGCCGGCGGGATGAATAAATCAAGTATTTTCAAACAGGCCACTACGTATCAGCCCGATAATCTGGCTGATTCTTCTCTTCTACAAGCAGGCAGCTCATCCGGAACTTTGTTTCCAGATTTCCACGTATTTCTTCAGAAGGACCGGCCTCTGAGGGTTTTATGAGAAAAACAAGGCGGGGGAAAAGGCGCCATGGCTTGTGCAGCGATCCTGTCTGAGTCCCTGACAGGCGAAGCCCTGTCAGGGACGAGTTTGGATCGCGGCAGGCTTTGCCCCGCCGTAGTTTTCCCATAAAAGCATCAGCAGCCGAAGGGTTTTTTGCATGCTTTTTTGCCCCACAAAAAAGCATGTCGCTCCGTTCCGGGAACGGAGCGAAACAGCGGCCGGCGGGATGGATAAATCCAGTTTCTACAAACAGGCCACCTCTACTGAGCTATGTTCCATAATTACAACAAATTTCATCAAAAGGACCGGCCTCTGAGGGTTTTATGAGAAAAACCAGGCGGGGGAAGAAGTGGGAAGGCCTGTGCAGCGATCCTGTCTGAGTCCATGACAAGCACAGCGCCGTCAGGGACGAGTTTGGATCGCGGCAGGCTTTGCCCCGCCGTAGTTTTTCCATAAAAGCATCAGCAGCCAAAGGGTTTTTTGCATGCTTTTTTGCCCCCAAAAAAGCATGTCGCTCCGTTCCGGGAACGGAGCGAAACAGCGGCCGGCGGGATGAATAAATCCAGTTTCTTCAAACAATCCACTCATAATCAGCCCGATGAATTGGCCAGTTGTTATTTTCTGCCTTCATCAGACTGCTATGGCGTAACAATATTCCATAAATACAACGAATTTCATCAAGAGTCCCGGCCTCTGAGT
>Ga0209614_1001002_pt1 | contig 22782 bp, 31 predicted proteins | sample BlaSprsedimmetaG_FD_185484 | JGI IMG/M metagenome (GOLD analysis project Ga0209614, IMG submission 185484) | Hot spring sediment bacterial and archeal communities from California, USA to study Microbial Dark Matter (Phase II) - Blank Spring... ... | reverse complement strand
CTTCAGAGCACTATAGATACTTTTGACTATTTCCGCTCTTACGTAGGGTTTTATTATTTTCCTACGATATTTTGTCCCCCAGACTAAATGATATGATACCTGATATACGCTATGATTTAAATGCCGAATTCTCATGGTAACAGCTTAGCACACTTCGTGTGCTAAGCCCATTCATCCCCGTTCTCGGTCGCGGCTCGCTTCTCGCCGCTCCCTCCAACGGGGTTTCCTGTAAGGTATTAAAAAGGGCGCTCTTGCGAGCACCCTTGAAATTTTATTCAACAATGATTTCCCCTTCCCTCATCATAATCTTGCCGTTTCTGATGGTCATGACCGGCCAGGTTTGCAAACGTTTACCCAGCCAGGGGCTATTTTGAGATTTAGATTTCAAATCTTCAGCTTCCAGCACCTTGCGCATCTTGGGATCAATGATAGTAATATCAGCTGGCCATCCTTCTTTAATCTGGCCTTTTTGCTCCAAACCCAAAATCCTGGCTGGATTAATGGTCATCTTGGCAACAATTTCAGAAATAGTCATCTGCCGATTTAAGTGGGCAAAGACTACTGGTACTGCTGTTTCCAGGCCAATGATGCCAAAAGGAACCACATCTAGTGACTCTTTCTCTTCTGGAGAATGGGGCGCATGGTCAGTGGCAATAACATCAATGGTTCCATCAATCAAACCTTGGATCACTACCTGCCGATCAGCTTCACCCCTTAAGGGAGGGTTCATTTTGGCATTTGGACCAATGCGCTTAAAATCCTTTTGAGTCAAGGCTATATAATGTGGCGCTGTTTCGCAGGTCACTTTAACGCCTCTGGTTTTGGCTTCGCGGATCAATTGTACTGATTCGGCGCAAGAAACATGCTGGATATGCACAGGCACCTTAAACTGCTCTGCGATTTTTAGCACCAGAGAAACATAATGGAATTCTGATTGTTTATCATAAGTGTCAAAACGGTTGTCTTGGCAATGTACAAGAAATGACTTTCCCAACTCAGTGCATTTGGTCATAACTTCTATCAATAAATCCGGATTCTGGATGGCTTGGCCGTCATCGCTAAAAGCAACAGCGCCACCATTAATCATTTGCTCAAAATCAACAACTGACTCGCCTGTGATCTTTTCTGTTGCGGCTGAAACCTGATAATAATTTATCAGTGCCTCATGTTCCGCTCTGACTAAAAGCTGATGCAAAATTTCAGCAGTATCAGTTACTGGAAAAGTATTAGCCATAGCTACAATAGATGTGAACCCGCCAGCCAAAGCTGCCATACTACCCGTAGTAAAAGTTTCTTTGTATTCCTGACCCGGGGTGCGAAAATGCACATGCATATCAATCAAGCCAGGACAAACTATTTTGTCAGTGCAATAAATAATATCACAGTCTTGCGACACTTTACTTTTTAATGGAGAACCGATTTCAGCAATTTTACCGCCCTCAATCAGGACATTTGTTACCTGATCAAAACTCGTTTCAGGATTAACCACTCTCCCATTAATTAAAGCCATTGACTCTGACATTCACTCACCTCCTTACCCGGCAATTTTTAGCTTTCCAACCTTTACGACGCTGTTTGCCGCGCTCGTCTTTTTTCTTTCTTGAACCTTTTATCTTTTTCCTGTTTTCCCGATCGCAATGATTCATTCCATCCTCCTTAAAAGTTTAAGGAGGGCCTAAGCCCTCCTTGGTTTTGCTTTAACCCGCTTGGGCCAAAAGCTCTTTTGCCTTGGTCGGATTACCAATAATCAACATGATAGCCATGCGGATATAAACCCCGTTGCGCATTTGCCAAAAATACCAGGCCCGTTCATTGGAATCCACGTCCGTCTCAATTTCCTCATTACGCGGAAATGGATGCATGATGATTGAACTCATGGGCATTTGCTCGGCAATTATCTTGGTCATCGTCAAATTGCGATTGGCCCGCCGCATTAACCATCTTTTGATCAAATTCCTCTCGCGTTCTAGCTGAGGCCGGGTCATATAGACCACGTCAGACTGTCTGGCTGCTTCCACTAAATTTTCTGTCTCTGACCAGATTACGCCATGCTCGTTCAGATAATCTTTTACATCTTGGCCCATCTTAGAAAACCGAGAAGATACAAAAATTATTTTCACCCCCGTAAACTTAGATAGCATGTAAGCCAAAGATCGAACTGTGCGACCACGCAAAAGATCCCCGACCATAGCAATTGTCAAGTTATCAATCTTCTCGAATCGCTCAAAAATAGTAAACAGATCTAAAAGCGCTTGCGTCGGATGCTGCCCCTTTCCATCACCGCCATTGATAACTGCTGGCGGATTTTCTTCGTGGCTAAGACACCGCGCCACATCTAACGCTGCGTTTTCATCCTTGTGACGCATGACGATAATGTCTACTTCCATCGCATGCCAGGCTAAGCCCGCATCCGTCTTACTTTCTCCTTTGACTGCAGAAGAAAACTGATCATTGTCAAAGGAAATTTTAGCCGCTCCCAGCCTGCCTTCTGACATTTCATTTGAACCACGCGTCCGCGTCGAAGGTTCAGAAAAAAGATTAAGACAAGTGCAACCTTTCAGCCAGTCTTGACGCGTGCCTTTAGGGACATTGCGCTTCAAAACCTTAGATAGTTGAAAAAGAGTCAGCAAATGTTCTTTATCAAACTGTTGTGATGCTACTAAGTTTGGGAAACCAACCCCTTCATAATCTCCCCACCATTTTTGATTGGTCATCATGACCTCCTTTGTTTCTAAACCGTTCCATGTTTTTGCCAATTTTTGTCAAAAAAACTAAAAATTTTCTTGTCCTGACCTTAACAAAAAAAAATCGCCCTGTCAATACCAGCCGTAGCTCTGTTATGCAGAGCGAAGGCTGGTCAAGACAAAAAAAGTCATGGTGGGCATAGTCGAACCATGGCATTTTTATATGACTTAATTCAAATCTGTTCTAAAAATTCAAACGTTTTTAAGGGTTTCTCCAAATTAACCATTATCAATTTCTCACTGACTTGATTAAATTCTTTTAATTCATTACTATGAACTGACAAAGTAACAAAAAAATCTAACGGCTTTTCCTTTGCTAATTGCAACAGCTTAATAACCGTATCAGAAACCATAATATAATCCTCAATCAGGCAGATCTTTTTACATTTCTCGCAAACCAAACCGCCTTTAACAAAATCAAAAACATTTTGGGGGAGTAAAATCCCTTTATGGCACATGACACAGCGCTGAATCTCTGGCTGGCAGCCAAGCAGAACAAGAAGCTTAACAAAATAAATATTGGCAATAAAACTTAATCTGTCTTTTTTATCCTCTAAATCATAAATTATTTCTCTTTCTAAAACATCCAAAACTTCTGCCAATAAATTGAATTTATCAGCTTTCATAGTCTGGCCAGAGATCAAGCCGTCCGTACCTTCAGCTAAATAATTAATCAAGCCAAAACCTAATAAAGTCTGATCATTGCGTAAATTGTCATAAGTTTTAATGATATCGCAATTCGCCAGCTTATCAAAAACTTTGCCTTTGGCAATCATTAATTTAACCAAATAAAAAGGCTCCATATAAGAATTTAGTTTGCTGGCAATTTTCTTTGTGCCTTTGGCTAAAATATCAATCTTGCCATAATCTTTGGTGTAAAGACAAAAAAGACGATCATTTTCCTGATAGTCTCGGCGTTTTAGGACAATTCCGGTTGTAGTGTAAGTTTTGGACATAGAATGTTCTCTGTCATTCTGAGCGAAGCGAAGAATCTATGAAGTAATAGATCCTTCGACAGGCTCAGGATGACAATTTAAAGACAGAGAACATTCTACATTTCATCAAGATAACTTTGCAGTATTATCATTGCCGCCACATCATCATCCATATGTTTTACTTTCATTTCTTTAAGCAAACTTTTTGCATAAACGCTTGATAATCTTTCATCCTGTTCAATAATCTCCAAATAAGTCGCCTTTTTAAGCTTTTCAATAAAATTTAAAACAGACCGTGTTTGTTTTGACGTAGAACTTTTCAACGTTAAAGGCAGGCCGACTACAATTTTGCTGATTTCCTCTTTAACGCAAATATCCTTAATTTTTTCCAGCAAACCCTTGTTATTTATTAAAATTTTATACGGCGAAGCAATCCTGGTTTCCAAATCACCGATTGCCAAACCGACTTTTTTCTCGCCATAATCAATGCCTAAATATTTCATAAAATTTCTCGCATTATTTAATTAAAAGATACCCCCTATCCGCCATAATTTAAAATTACAATGTTAAAATTCTTTTTTTTCCATTACGATCCAAGGCCACTGTATGTTCAAACTGGGCAGACAAAGAGCCGTCTGCCGTGGCAAATGTCCAGCCATCATCCAAAAGCTTAATTTCCCAACTGCCAGTATTAATCATAGGCTCAATAGCGATTGTCATTCCTCTTTTGATAGGGACAAACTTGGCTTCTTCTGTAAAATAATTAGGCACTCGCGGATCCTCATGAACTTGCTTGCCAACCCCATGGCCAACTAATTCGCGAACCACGGAAAATCCATTTTTTTCCGCGTGAAATTGGATTGCCCTGCCAATATCTGCCAAAGTATTGCCCTCTTTAAATTGTTCAATTCCCAAGCCTAAAACTGCTTTGGTTATATTTAATAATTTTTGAGCCTCAACGCTAATTTTTCCAACGCCAATAGTGACTGCCATATCAGAAAAATATCCTTTATATTCAACTCCCAAATCCAAACCAATAATGTCGCCCTCTCGCAAAATTCTTCCCGGAATTGCCGGGGCATGAACAACTTCATCATTAATTGAAGCGCACAAAGCTGTTGGAAAAGCCTTATCCTCCGGGTATGCTTTGTAATTTTTAAAAGCTGGCCGGCCGCCCTTATCAGCAATTAATTTTTCAGCAAAATCTTCTAAATCTTGCGTATTGACGCCAGGTTTTACATTTTGAACAATCTCATTTAAGACTCGGGCTAAAATTTTTCCGCTTTCAGCCATCAATTCTATTTCTTTTTGAGTTTTATAAATTATCATTTTTTTATTTTTTTTAAAATTGACTTAAAAACAACCGGAATAGAGTGAGAGCCATTTACTTTAATAAGTTTGCTCTGTTTTTTATAATAATTAATAACTGGCTTAGTTTCCTGATGATAAACTCTTAACCTCTTTTTAATTGCTGCGGGATAATCATCAGCTCTTTGAATTAATTTACCCTTGCATTTATCGCAAATCCCTTTGCTTTTGGGTTTCTTTGCTTGAATATTATAAGTTTGGCCGCATTGGCTGCAGACCCTGCGACCGCTTAATCGTCTGATTGTTTCTGCCTGGCTAATATCAATCAAGATAACCCAATCAATATTAATTAATTTATCTAAAAACTTTGCCTGATTAAGATTGCGAGGATAACCATCAAGAATTACGCCCTTTTTATAGCATGGTTTGGACAATTCGTCTTTTATCATCTTATTAGTTAAAGAATCTGGCCCCAAAATTCCCTTAGTAGTGAATTTTTCAGCTAATTTGCCCAGTTTAGTTTTACGTTTAATATTTTCCCTATATAATGCCCCGGCTGAAACAGTAGGGATCTTAAACTTAGCGGATAAAAATTCAGCTTGAGTGCCTTTGCCAGAGCCTTGCGGGCCCAACATAACAATATTCATAAGCAAAAATTTAAAAATTATAAAATAAATAAAAAGGGAATCTTCCCTTTTTATTATATCATATCTGCAAATAAATTAAGCCAATTTAAAATTTAAAACCGAAATTTTACAATCCTTCATATTCTCTCATAGTCATTTGAGCTTGAATCTGTTTCATGCTCTCAATTACAACGCTGACCACGATTAATAAACTGGTGCCGCCAATGACCAAATTAAGACCGCCTGTAAAGCCTTGTAAAATTAAAGGCAAAATAGCTATTAAGCCTAAAAATAAAGCGCCGGCTAAAATAATCCTGCTAGTCACCCTGGCCAAATATTCTTCAGTATTCTTGCCTGGCCTGATGCCGGGGATAAAACCTCCCTGCTTTTGTAAATTATCTGCAATTTGTTGGGGATGAAAAACTACAGCAGTATAAAAATATGTAAAACCAAAAACAAAAGTAAAATATAAAATGCCGTAAATTAATTGATTCTGAAAAATTTGAATTATAAATTCAGAAGCTTTGACCAAAATCTGCGACTTGGCGTGCAAAAAAAAGTTGGCGACCATGGGGGGAAATAAAATCAAGGAAATAGCAAAAATAATAGGAATTACGCCTGCCATATTAACCCGCAATGGCAGATGGGTGTTTACTCCGCCATACATCCTATTGCCTCTGATGTGTCGAGCATAAGAAACCGGCACGTTGCGGGTTCCTTCATTTATAATCACCACGCCAATTATGGTAATCACCGCGATAGCGCCAAACGCTATTAAAGTTGCTATTTGGCTGGGATCGAAAACAACCAATGTCCGCTGTATAGCGCCGGGCAAAGCGGCTATAATACCGGCAAAGATTAAAAGAGAAATGCCATTGCCGATCTTTTTTTCTGAAATCAATTCTCCAATCCACATTAAAAAAATAGTTCCTGCAGTGAGCGTCACCAAAGCTGTTATCAATTCAAAAGCGGACAGATGCCCAATTATATCAAAAGTTGACTGCTGTCTTAACAAAGTAAGCATTCCATAGCCCTGTAAAGCAGCCAAAGGCACTGTCAAAAGCCTTGTCCAGCGATTAATCTTCTGCTGGCCGCCTTGCTCTTTAGAAATTTCTTCCAATTTAGGTATTATCATTACTAAAAGCTGAAAAATAATTGAAGCCGTAATATAAGGAGCTATGCCCATGGCCACGATCGAAAAATTTTCCATGGCTCCGCCGGAAAAAATATTTATTAATCCTAAAATCTGATTGGAGGCAAAAAATTCTTTCAAATTGCCGACATTAACTCCTGGTATTGGTATTTGGGCGGCTATCCGAAAAACAACCAGCATTGCCAAAACAAAAAGAATGCTTTTTCTCAGATCTCTAATCTTGAAAATTTGGATTATTTTGTCCAGCCACATAAAATTAAAAAAATATTATTAAGCTAAATTTTATACTTATGCCTCTTTTTCCTTTATTTTGCCTGATTCTTCTTTTTTTGTTTCTTTGGGAAAGGAAAGTAGGATAATTTTCCCGCCTGCCTTTTCTACTGCCTCTCTGGCAGATTCAGAAATTTTATCAACTTTTAGAATAAGCTTTTTATCTAGTTTGCCCATGCCTAAAACTTTTACTCCGGGGCGGATACTTTTGATTAAACTTTTTGATTTTAATTTAGCCGCCGTAACAATTTCATTGTCAGAAAAATTTTTCTCCAAATCTTTTAAATTAACTACTGCTAATTTTGGCTTTAAGCTCTTAAAACCGCCTAATTTGGGAATGCTTTGGATATTAGCTTTAAGCCCTTTTAATTTCAAACCTCCCTTGCCGCCGCTTCTTGACCTTTGGCCTTTAAGACCCCGAGTAGCATAAGTCCCGTGGCCCGAAGCATTGCCTCGGCCGACTCTTTTTTTTCTTTTCTTTGCTCCTTTGGCTGGTTTTAAATTGTATAATTTTAAAGCTGTCATAGATTATTATTTGTCTTTTTTATTAATCATGCCTTTAATTTTGTCTTTAAAAAAATTTTTACTGGGATTTTTATTATCACTGCCAGCGCCAGAAACTTCTTTTTCCGTGGTGTGATTTTTTTCATCAACAGCTTTTAAATCTTTGCCTTTTTTATGAGGTTTAAAGCTGCTAAAAGCTTCTAAAGACGCTCTTGTTATATTAATTTTATTATTTGATCCTAGAATCTTGCCTGTTATATTGGGAATGCCAGACAATTCGCAAAGAATTCTTAAAGGCCCTCCTGCTTTAATACCTGCGCCTTTTTTAGCCGGCTTTAAAAGGATTTTGGCAGCTTTAAATTTATAATTTACAGCATGGGGGATTGTCTCGTTTACAATCGGCACTTTTATTAAATTCTTTTTCGCTTTGGCCAAAGCTTTAGTTACGCCCTGGGTCACGTCCGCGCCTTTGGCAATGCCCATGCCGATCCTGCCTTTTTTATCTCCTATAGCCAAACAAACCCTGAATTTCATCCTTTTACCTCCAGCCATAACACGAGTGACTCTTGCCACATCTATAATTCTTTGCTCAAATTCTTCTTCCTTTTTTAATATTTCTTTATTTGATCTTCTGTTCATATTCGCTAAATTAATTAAATTAAAACTTCAAACCACCCTCGCGTGCTCCCTCGGCAGCTGATTTAACCCGGCCATGATATTTATAACCAGCGCGATCAAAAACAACTTTGGTAATTTTTTTCTCCAAAGCTTTTTTAGCAATTAATTTTCCGACTTCCCTAGCCTTTTCAAATTTTGTGCCTTTTTTAGATTTTAATTCTAAATCATTAGCTGAAACCAAAGTCTTGCCAGAGTTATCGTCAATTATTTGAAGATTAATATGCTTTAAACTGCGAAAAACATTAAGGCGGGGGGTTTCTTTTGTGCCGATTATTTTAGCCCTAACCCTTTTTTGCCTTGACTGCCTTTTTTTAATTTTTCCTTTATTTATCATATATTCGTTAAAATTAATTATTCGCCCTTAGCAGCTGTTTTACCAGCCTTTTTCCTAATTATTTCCTCAACATATTTGATTCCTTTTCCTTTATAAGGTTCTGGTTTTCTTATTCTTCGGATTTGAGCAGAGACTTCGCCAACTTGTTGTTTATCAATACCGGAGATCGTAATTATGTTTTTGTCAGCGGTAGCGCTAATGCCTTGCGGCAATTTAAATTCAACCGGATGAGAATAGCCGACATTTAAAATTAATTTATCGCCTTGCAAATTCACTTTAAAACCAACGCCTATAACTTCTAATTTTTTTTCATAACCTTCGGTAACTCCTATAATCATATTTTTTATCAAACTGCCAAAAAGGCCCCAAAGAGATTTTTGTTTCTTATCTTGCGGATTTTTAACATTTAAAATTATGGATTGGTCTTTAATTTCAATGTTAATAAAGGGATGAATTCTCTGTTTTAATTCGCCCTTAGGCCCTTTAATAATAAGCTCATCTTTATCAACTTTTACCTCTACTCCCTCTAAAATTTTTATTGGTTTTTTGCCTATTCTTGACATAAGTATATTGGTTATCTGAACCACAAAATTTTTTTACTAAATAACACTAAATCAGGGATTCTTCTTGTTTTGTTATTTTTCGTAAATAAATTTAGTGATTCAGCCTTCATATTAATTACCAAATTTCACATAAAACTTCGCCGCCGAGATTTTTTCTTTTTGCTTCTTTATTTGTCATTAATCCCTGCGAAGTAGAAATTATAGCGATGCCCAAGTTATTCAAAATTTTAGGCAGCCGATTTTTGCCAACATAAACCCGCTGCCCCGGCTTGCTAATTCTACTGGCATTTTTTATTGCCGGCTCCTTATTTTCATTATATTTTAAAATAATTTTTATCTGGGGAAATTTTGCTTCCTCAATTATTTCCAAATTTTCAATATAATCTTCGTGCTTTAAAATTTTCGCGATTTCAAATTTAAGCTTTGAAAAAGGAATCAAAACTTCGCTCTTTTTGACTGCTTGAGCATTTCTTATTCTTGTTAGCATATCTGCGATTGGGTCTGTTCTCATATATTGATTATTAGTTATTAACTATTTATTACCAGCTGCTTTTCCTAATACCCGGTATTTCTCCTTTTGACGCCAGTTCCCTAAAACAAATCCTGCACAAATCAAAATCTCTCATGTAGCCATGTTTTCGGCCGCAACGCCAACAGCGCCTAGTAATTCTGGTGGAATATTTAGGCTTTTTCTTGGATTTTGCGATTTGGGCTGATGTCGCCATATATTTAAATTTAATCAGTTATTGGTTATTAATTATTTTTTAGTTTCTGCTGTTTTAAAAGGAAAGCCTAATGCTTTAAATAAAGCCAACCCTTCTTCCTTAGTTTTTGCCGTGGTAACGATTGCTATCTCCAAACCGTGCAATTTTTCAATTTCATCAGCTTTTATTTCCGGGAAAGAAATATGTTCTTTAATTCCAATATTTAAATTTCCTTTTTTATCAACAGATTTTAATTCTAAACCTCTAAAATCTCTGACTCGGGGCAAGGTGACCTTAATAAGCTTCTCAATAAAATCATACATTCTTTTGCCTCTTAATGTCGCTTTCATGCCAATAGTCATGCCTTCTCTAATTTTAAAATTAGAAATGGACTTTTTAACTTTGGTTTTAACTGGCTTTTGACCAGTAATTCTAAGCAAAGTGTTTTCTACATTTTCAATAAAATTAGAATCCTTCAAGCCTTTGCCCACGCCTATATTTAAAACAGCTTTTTCCAGACTGGGAACCTGGAAATCATTTTTATAGCCAAATTCTTTTTTAAGCTGCTTGACTGCTTCATTTTTATAAATTTCTCTTAAGCTAGTTTTCATATTTAAATAATTAATCAATTAATTCTTTGCATTTGCTGCAGATTCTGACCTTTTTATTTCTTAAATTATCTGATTTTTCCAAAATTTTAAATTTAATTCTCGTCGGCTTATTGCATTTAGGACAAAGTAACATTAAATTAGAAATATTTAAAGGCGCTGGAAATTCAATTTTCTGGCCCTTTTCCCCTTGTTTTTTAGGCCTTAAATGCTTAATCGCCAAATTAATACCCTCTACAGAAGCCCTGCCTTTATCCGGAAAAACTTGTAAAACCTTACCTTTTTTACCCTTGTCTTTTCCGGCAATGACCTTGACTTTATCGCCGCTTTTTATCTTCATATTATTTATATATTATTTTATCCAAAAAAATCTTTATAAATCAGTAAATATTGCTTATTTATTTTTTTTATAAAACTTCAGGAGCCAAAGAAACTATTTTAGTAAAACCCTTGGACCTTAATTCCCTTGCCACTGGTCCTAAAATACGAGTGCCTTTCGGTTCTTTTGACTTAGGGTCAATAATCACAGCCGCATTATCATCAAACCTTATATATGAACCGTCTTTACGCCTGGTTTCTTTCCTTGTCCTTACTAAAACTGCCTGGATAACATCGCCTTTTTTAACCATAGAATGAGGAACAGCTTCTTTAACTGTAGCAGTCACAATATCTCCCAAATTGGCGTATCTTTTTTTATAACCGCCCAAAACACGGATAACCATTAATTTTTTGGCACCTGTATTATCTGCTAATTTTAACATCGAACGATGTTGAACCATATAATTCTAAATTTAAACTTTTATTTTTTAATAACCTGAACCAATCGCCAGTGTTTTTCTTTGCTTAACGGGCGACATTCTTCAAGAATTACTGTCTGGCCGATTTTCGCTTCATTTTTTTCGTCATGAACTTTGTATTTTTTACTCACCTTATATCGTTTTTTATATTTGGGATACATTTTCATTCTTGTCACTCGAACCACTATTGTTTTTTCCATTTTGTCGCTCACCACAATACCTTTTAACCGGCGCTTAATTTTTATTGGTTTTTTTTCTGACATATTAAAATATTAATTACTTATTTTATTTTCTGTTTTCTTGGCATTGCTGATGCTTGCCTGCTTTTCCTTTAAAATCGTCAAAATTCTTGAAATTTTCTTTCTTATTTGCCTTATTTCTCTGATGTTCTTTAATTGATTCTGAGAAACTTTAAATTTTAAATCCCTCATTTTTTCCCTGCTGGCAGCCAATAGACGCTGCAATTCGCTAACAGATTTTAATTTTAGTTCTTTTAATTCTTCTTTGGCTTTCATATCTAAAATATTTATTATTATTTATTAACTAAAAACTTGGTTTTAACCGGCAGCTTATAACTGGCCAGATTCAACGCCTCCTTTGCCTTTTCCTCACTGACTCCTTCTAGTTCAAATAATACTGTGCCTGGTTTCACTACCGCCACATAATATTCTGGAGAGCCTTTGCCTCCGCCCATTGGCACTTCCGCTCCTTTTTTTGTTATAGGCTTATCAGGGAAGATCCTTATCCAAACTTTTCCGCCTCTTTTAAGAAAATTAGTTATGGACCGGCGGGCTGCTTCAATCTGGCGGGCGGTAATCCAGGCGTGATCCAAAGATTTTAAACCATAACTGCCAAAACTAAGCTCCGTGCCTCTGGTAGCAAGGCCTTTTCCCCTTTTTCTGCCTTTATGCCATTTTCTATGTTTTACTTTTTTGGGCATTAACATATATTCAGCAATTATTGTTTAAATTCTTTATTGTTTTTTTGCTCAAAAATATCGCCTCTGTAAATCCAAACCTTGACGCCTATTTTACCATAAATAGTCTGGGCTGCTCCGCGGGCGTAATCAATATCAGCCCTTAAAGTGTGCAAAGGAATCATGCCTAAGGTTAATTTCTCTTCCCGCGCTATTTCCGCCCCATTTAATCGACCAGCCACAATAACCTTAACTCCTTTTGCCCCAGCTCTTTCAACTCTACTGACTGCCTGTTTCATAACCCGGCGATAGGGGATTCTTTTTTCTAAATCGCTAATAATATTATCAACAACTATCTGGGCGTTTAAATTTGGCTTTTCTACTTCCATTATATTAATACTAAGGGCTATTTTTTCCAAACCTTCAATTTTTTGCTTATTTAAAACTTTTTTCTTTAATTCTGATTTTAATTCTTCAATGCCGACGCCTGAACGTCCAATAATCACGCCCGGCCTTGCTGCATGAATAATAATATTTATATTACCAGCAGATCTTTCCATTTCAATTTTAGCTACGCCTGAATCTTTAAGCTTGTTTTTTAAAAATTTTCTAATTAAAACATCCTGTTTCAGCAAAAAACTAAAATTCTTCTTAGAAAACCATCTAGAATTCCAGCCTCTGATAACCCCGGTTCTAAATATTTTTGGATTTACTTTTTGTCCCATATAATAAATTATTTTATTGGCAATTTATTCATTATTATTTCATTAATGTTAATCTAGCCTGCCTTGCGATTAAAAATTTTCTTTATAAAACCTTTATTTTTTTTCAGTTGCCTTTTTTCTTCATGCTGTTTATGCCTATGTTTGCCTTCCATTCTAATATCAAGGATCTCCTTATCCGCCTCTTTTTCATGTTCCTTGGAAATAGGCTTAGCTTTAGTCGCTTCCAGCGTTTTTATAGGTTTTTTAGCTTCTTTAAATTCTTCTGGTTTTGAAATTCTAACAGGCTTTTTTGTTTTCTTAACTTTCTTTGTTTTCTGTTTGGTTGGCTGAATTTCATCTAAAACAATATGAATATGTGATATTCCTTTTCTGATTGGCGTTGCCCGACCATGGGCCCTTGGCTGCCATCTTTTTAAGCTGCCTGCCTCATCCGCCCAAATTTTTTTTATATACAAATTATCTTTTTTAAGGCTGAAATTATTTTCAGCGTTAGCAATGGCTGAATTTAAAAGCTTTAAAACTGGCTTTTTAGCCGCCTTATTAATAAAATTCAATTGGACAATCGCCTCTTCTGTTTTTGATCCTCTAATCAAATCAATAACCAACCTAACTTTTTTAGGTGACATTCTTAAATAGCTCAATTTTGCTTTTACTTCCATATTTAATAAAATAATTTAAAAAAATTAAGAAGAGGGCGAACCTTTTTGAATTTCTTTAGCCATTCTGCCGCCATGGGAAATAAACTTCCTGGTAGGCGCGAATTCGCCCAGCTTATGGCCAACCATATTTTCAATAATGCCAATTTCTACATGTTCCTTGCCATTATAAACTCCGATTCTAAAACCAACCATTTCAGGCGTAATAGTGCAAGCCCTGTCCCAAGTTTTAATAACAGTTTTATCGCCAGGTTTAAGCTGAGAAATTTTCTTTAATAATTTCTCATTAACATATGGGCCTTTTTTTAAACTTCTTGACATAGTATATTGGTTAACTGAACCACGAATTTATTTCGCGGATAATCCTGATTCTAATTTTAGGTTTCACCAACTATTTGTGTAATCAGTGAAATAAATCCGTGGTTCATATTACATTATTTTTTCTTTTTCCTTCTTTGAATTATTAATTTATCTGAATATTTTTTAGCTTTACGAGTTTTAACGCCCAAAGCATGCCTGCCCCAAGGGGTTTTAGGATACTTTAAGCCAATCGGCTGTCTGCCTTCACCGCCTCCATGAGGATGATCAACTGGATTCATTGCTTTGCCTCTAACAGTCGGTCTGATGCCAAGATGCCTTTTTCTGCCTGCTTTGCCCCACCTGATAGTCATAAATTCGGGATTGCTTACAGAGCCTAAAGTAGCCATATTATTTTTAATGATTTTCCTCACTTCACCTGAAGGTAATTTTATAGTAGCATATTCTCCTTCAACTGCCATTAACTGTGCGCTGTTTCCCGCGCTTCTGACTAACTGACCGCCTTTGCCGGGAGTTAACTCAATATTATAAATCATAGAGCCTTCAGGAATATCTTTCAAGGGCATGGCATTCCCCAGCTTTATTTCTATTTTTTTTTCTTTACTTGAAGCAACTTCGTCCCCGACTTTCAAATCATTTGGCGCAATAATATACCTTTTTTCTCCGTCTTTATAAGCAAGTAAAGCTATGCGGCAATTCCTATTTGGATCATATTCAATAGTTTTTACAATAGCCGGCACGTCAAACTTATCTCTTTTAAAATCTATAAGCCTAATATAGCGCTTGGCTCCGCCGCCTATATGCCTTACTGTTATTTTGCCGCTGACATTTCTGCCGCCGCTTCGTTTTTTTATTTTGGCTAATTTTTTAAACGGTTTTTTAACAGTAATGTCTGCCGAGCTTATCACGCCGGATCTTCTTCTGCCGCTTGTTATTGGTTTGTATTTTTTAATAGCCATATTTAAAATTTATAACAAATTAAACTCCTTCGTAAACTTCAATTTTATCTCCCTCTTTTAGGATAATTATCGCTTTTTTCCAATTTTTCTTCTTGCCTGTGCTCCGCCCGTATCTAACTTTTTTACCCAGCACATTAATAATATTAACATCCAAAGGCTCTACTCCGTAAAGGCTTTTAATCGCTCTTTTGATTTCAATTTTATTCGCTTTTTTAGAAACAGCAAAATAATATTTGTTTTGAGAAGCTAAAAAAGTTGCTTTTTCAGTAACTAAAGGCTTAATTAAAACATTATAAGCATTCTTCGTGTCTTCTTTTTTGCTCTTTTTTGCTTTAATGCCTTTTTCTTTAATGCCCAGCTCTTCAGTGCCTTCAACTTTAGGTCTTAAGCTTGCATATTCTGTTGATTTTGCCTCTGTTTGAGCCTTTTTTTCTTCTTTATCTTCAACTTTTTTATCTGGTTTCTTTTTAATTTTAAATCTATCTAATAAACTCATAAAATTTATTTTTTATATGTTTCAACTATCTTTTTAATCCCAACTTTATCAATTAACAAATAATTATACTTTAAAATATCAACAACATTCAAACTGTCTGCTAAAATTGTCTTGACTTTTGGCAAATTAACAGCTGATTTAATTATAGCTTCAATTTTTTCCGGCAAAACAATCAAAATTGACTCCTGTTTCTCAAATGGTAATTTTTTCAAAATATTGACTAAATCCTTAGTCTTTATTCCAGCCAAATTAAATTTGTCTAGCGCTATAAAATTGTTTTCCTTAACTTTATCTGATAAAACCATGAAAAGAGCTTTTCTTTTCATTTTTTTGTTAATTTTTTTAGCAAAAATCCTTTCTTTACTAGGGCCAAAAGTGGCACCTCCGCCAATCCATAAAGGCGAACGGATCGAGCCATGCCGCGCCCGGCCAGTGCCTTTTTGCCGCCAAGGTTTTTTACCGCCGCCCCTGACTTCTGCCCTGGTTTTAGCATGCGCTAATTTTAGACGGGCATTGGCTTGTTGAGCTTCAACAACCTGATGAATTAATTCCGGTTTTATTTCAACTCCAAAAACAGCAGAATCAAGCTTGATTTCCTCTAATTCTTTACCTTCCGGATTGTAAATTTTGATTTTAACCATATTTAATAAATTCTAAATCGCATTTTTATTTTTTAAAACCATCTTTTTCTTCTTTTTTTTCTTTTTCTTTGACCGCTTCTGGATCATTGGGTTTATCATCTTTAATTTCCTTTTGAGGTTGCGTTTCTTCAACAACAGCAACATTTTTTTTCTCGGTTTTTTCTTCCAAAGCAACTAAATCCATTTTGCCTGTTGTTCTTATCTCCATCAGACTGTTTTTTCTGCCTGGTATGGCGCCTTTTATAAATAAAAGATTTTTATCCGGATCAATATCAATAATTTCCAAATTGGAAACAGTCACTCGTTCTCCTCCCATACGGCCAGCCATGCGCAAACCTTTTAAAACATGGTGCGCGCCGGTAGCGCCGATTGAGCCGGGCATCCTGACTGCATCTTTGGTGCCGTGAGTGGTGGGATGACCGTGAAAACCATGTCTTTTAACCACGCCTTGAAAGCCTTTGCCCTTAGAAATACCGCTAACTTTTACTTTTTCACCTTTTTCAAAAACAGAAACAGTAATCTTTTGTCCCTCCTGGTATTCTTCATCTTCAGATAATCTAAATTCTTTCAAATATTTGGCTTTAAATTTATCTTTTAGGTGGCCGCTTAACGGTTTGTTTGTTTTTTTGTTATTTTCTTGATATCCAATCTGCGCTGCTTTATAGCCGTCTTCATCGTTTTTTTTAATTTGAATAATAAAACAAGGGCCAGCTGCAACAATGGTTACCGGGACAACCGAACCGTCAGCCTGAAATTTCTGAGTCATCTCTAATTTTTTGCCTAAAATAAATTTCATAGAAAAATAATATAAAACTTTTCAAAAAATAAAAAATCTGGCTTTCACTAAAATCCAGATTTTGCAAAAATTAAATTAAAAAACCTTTTATTGGCTTATCAATTTAATTCTGGATTTTATTTTTAGTGATTTTTTATTCTCCTTTAGTAATTAAAGAAAAATAAAGGTTTTTCCCTTGATTTTAAAAATTCTCCCTTCGGGAACCTTTCTTTATCTTTTCAATAATTATTTTTAATCTTCAAAAAAATTTTAACTTATTTTGAATTTCTTGTCAAGATTATTAGGAATAAAAATGGCCAAACAGCAAAATAAAACTAATTTACATTTTTATTTCTATATCAACTCCGGCTGGCAAATTTAAGCTCATTAAAGCGTCTATTGTTTGCGAAGTTGGCTCAATAATATCAATTAGGCGCTTATGAATGCGCATTTCATACTGATCGCGAGAATCTTTATGGACAAAAGTAGAATTTAAAACAGTGTATTTTTTCTTTTCAACCGGCAAAGGAATGGGACCCGAAATTTGGGCGCCTGTTCTCTGGGCTGTTTCCAAAATTGTGCGGGTCGACTGATCTATTATCTTATGATCATAAGCCCTAATTTTAATCCTAATCTTTTGTTTTTCTTCTATCTTTTCTTGGGTTTTATCTTTCTCTGTCATGTTTTTTAAATGTGATTAGCAGTTAATTTTAAAATTTATGGAATAAAAGCCCGCCCTTTTCAAAATGGGCGGGCTTTATCATATTTAAGCAATAATCTTAGTAACAGCGCCGGCGCCAACAGTTCGACCGCCTTCACGAATAGCAAACCTTGATTTTTCTTCCAAAGCAACCGGGGAAATTAATTTCACTTTCAATTGAACTGTATCGCCAGGCATAACCATTTCCGCACCGCCTAAAATTTCAACTTCACCCGTCACATCAGTAGTTCTGATATAAAACTGCGGCTTATAACCCTTGAAAAACGGTTTGTGTCTGCCGCCTTCTTCTTTGGTCAAAACATAAACTTGAGCTTCAAATTCAGTATGGGGAGTAATAGTACCGGGTTTAGCCAAAACCTGGCCTCTTTCCACATCTTCTTTCTTAGTGCCTCTTAGCAAAATTCCAGCATTATCACCTGCCTGACCCTCCTCAAGCTGTTTATTAAACATTTCAATACCTGTAACTACTGTCTTTTGCGTATCTCTCAAGCCAACTATTTCCACCTCATCGTTTAATTTTATGATGCCTCTTTCAATTCTGCCTGTCACTACTGTACCGCGACCTTCAATAGAAAAAATGTCTTCAATAGGCATTAAAAAAGGATGTTCAGTGTCGCGTACTGGTTCTGGGATATAAGAATCCAAAGCATCTAATAATTCCTGGATGCATTTAGCGTCATCGCCTTGAGGATTTTCCAGTGCTTTAAGAGCTGAACCTTTGATAACTGGGATTTCATCGCCTGGAAATTCATATTTTTTCAAAAGATCTCTGACTTCTTCTTCAACAAGGGTTAATAGTTCAGGATCAGTCACTTGGTCAACCTTGTTTAAAAAAACAACAATTGAAGGCACGCCTACCTGGCGAGCCAATAAAATATGCTCGCGAGTTTGAGGCATTGGACCATCTGTAGCTGCAACAACCAAAATAGAGCCGTCCATTTGAGCCGCCCCAGTAATCATGTTTTTAATATAATCAGCATGACCAGGGCAATCCACATGAGCATAATGCCTTTTGTCTGTTTCATATTCAACATGTGAAACAGCAATAGTAATGCCTCTTTCTTTTTCTTCAGGCGCATTATCAATTTGGTCAACTGTCTTGGATTGAGCTGTTTTGCCTTGAGCAGTCAGGTAATTTAAAATAGCTGCCGTTAAAGTAGTTTTGCCATGGTCAACATGACCGATTGTACCCACATTAATATGGGGCTTTGTTCTTTCAAATTTTTCTGCCATATTTTTTAAACACTCCGCAAAAGCGACCTCTACCTCCAAAACTGGGCAGAGTTTTACCCAGTCGCTTTTTTGATTTATAAATTATTTAATAATGTATACCTAATTATATACACAATGGATTTTTTTTGCAAGTTTAGCCGCTAATCAACCAAGCAACGCCCGAATCCCAATATCTGTTTTGTTTTATTCTTCATCTTCAACCGGCTCAAAATAATAATGGTCTTCTATTTTTTGCTCTTGCTTTTTTAAATCAAAGGCAACTCTTTCAATTTGTTCATCTTCCTGGATTGATTTCCAAACAGCAACATCTTTATTAATTTTATTCAAAAGCTCGTCTTCAGAAAGACCCTTAACCTGGCTATTTTTTAAAACCAGATTCTCATAATCCTCTACGCCTAAAATTATAAAGACATTGCCACTTTGATCTTCAAAAACATATCTGTCCCCTGTTTTTTTAAGCAAAGCCAAAATTCTTTCAAAATTTTTCATAATAACTAGGGATTTTAAAAAATAAAAAACTGATTTTATCTTAGCGAAAAGAGTGAAGAATGTCAAGCCGCATCTGCCTCTGCATTAGCAGAGGCAGATGCGGCTTATTTACGGCTTTAGCCGCTAGATCGGACAAATCTTCTCCTTGTTTGCAAAAAATTGTTCTTTAACCGCTTGCAAAACAGGGAAAAATCCACAGCCGATCTCTTTTAATTCACCTGGCATTCTGGCAAAAACTTCTTCGTGAGGCAAACCTTGCCGATAGCTGCGGTTGCCTGACATGGCTTCGTAAACATCGAGGGTCACCAAAAGCCTCAACATGGAATGGAAATTTTGACCGCTTAAAAAACAAATGTTTTTCTCAACCACGCCGTTTTCCGGATAATGCAGATTGAGATAATGATGCAAAACAGCCAAGGCCGTAACCCTTTTGGGAACATCAAACATTTCACCCAAAAAGTAAAACCACCGGGCATGGGCTTCCAAATCTTTCCTCTGCTTGACGGAAAACTTGCCGGGCGTATCCCAAAATTCCTTAGCATAAGCCATTTTGCACAGATCATGGTAGGCTGCGGCCCAATCCAGGTCTTGCCAATCCTCATCCATAAAAACCAAGTCAACTTTAAGCTTTTTAAACTCCCCCATCCCCAAATCAGGCAGGTTTTTTAACCCTTGGTCTTGCCAAACTTTTTTAACTTGAGAAAAGATTTGGCGGACTCTCACCAAATGCCAATAGCTTTCTTCGTGGAATTTTTTTAGGCAATCATGCAGCAAAATATCCAGCCAATCTTGCGGCGCGCCCAAAAGCGGTTCATTGAGAGACAGGGACCTGGCTGCTTCAATGACAGATTCTGAACGCCTAAGATTTTTTGCCAAGTGAATTATGTAGGGGCTGTTTGTTGAGCCAGAAAGATTTTGGGGGTTGTCGCGAATAGCGCAAATTAACAACTTGGTTTCTGGCTGAAAACTGTCAAAATCTCTTGCTTCAATACCTATTCTTGTCCTTTCTTTTGTCTCCTTCATTTTTCCCTCCTTTTTTTATTTTTAAAAAATTTTTTGCCAACAAAAAACCCCACTTGGGAACTTGACTGAATATCCCGCCAAATCTCTTTGGCAAGATAATCCAGCAAAGTATAACAAGTAGGGTTCTAAGTTTATGCTATAAAAAACTAAAAAAATTGTCAAGCTAAATTTTAGCTAATTTTAAACAAATTTTCAACATACTTACCCCATATTTTTCAACAGGCTTATTAACAGAAAAATCCCCAGACTTACAAACAGCTTATTCACAATTACGAATAAATTTAACTGATCCGTTCAAAAAATTTAAGTCTCGTAGCCTCCAGATTAAAATAAAAAACACGACTATACTCAGCCGCGTTTTTTTATATTTTAGTGATTTTTTTGATTATATTTTCGTGGTTCAGTTTACCTCTTTTTCCCTTCAATAATCTGCTGGGCAATATTGCCTGGCACTTCAGCATAATGGTCAAATTCCATTGAATATGTGGCCCGGCCCTGGGTCATTGATCTTAATGAAGTCGCATAACCAAACATTTCAGCCAAAGGCACAAAACCATCAATAACTTTCATGGGGCCTCGATCAGTCATTTCAGAAATTTGAGCTCGTTTGGAATTTAAATCGCCAATTACATCACCCATAAATTGTTCCGGAGTCACAACTTCTATTTTCATAATCGGTTCCAAAATAATAGGCTGGGCTTTTTTTGCCGCTGTCTGGAAAGCCATAGACGCTGCTACTTTAAAAGCGATTTCTGATGAATCAACTTCATGATAAGAGCCGTCATAAACAATAGTCTTAATATCAACAACAGGATAACCAGCTAAAATGCCTTTGCTTTCAGCTTCTTTAACGCCTTTTTCAATTGCTGGAATAAATTCTCTGGGAATTATACCGCCTTTGATTTCATCAACAAATTCATGACCAGCGCCCTGATCTCGCGGCTCAACTCTTAACCAGCAATGGCCATATTGGCCCCGGCCGCCTGACTGCTTAATATATTTGCCTTCGGCTTCAGCCATAGCTTTTATTGTTTCTTTGTAAGCCACCTGGGGAGCGCCGACATTAGCTTCAACTTTAAATTCCCTTTTCATCCGGTCAACAATAATTTCCAGATGCAGTTCGCCCATGCCGGAAATAATTGTCTGCAGAGTCTCGTCATCTGTCCTGATTTTAAAAGTCGGGTCTTCTTCAGCCAGCTTCTGCAAAGCAATGCCCATTTTTTCTTGATCAATTTTTGTCTTTGGCTCAATTGCTACGGAAATAACCGGTTCTGGAAAAGTAATTTCCTCCAAAATAATCGGCGCTTTTTCAGAACATAAAGTATTGCCAGTCGCTGTATTTTTTAAACCAATGGCAGCAGCTATTTCTCCAGCATAAACTTCTTCAACATCTTCTCTTGAATTGGCATGCAATCTGACTATTCTGCCAATCCTTTCTTTATCGCCAGTTGAAGTATTTAAAACATAAGAACCAGCTTTTAATGTCCCGGAATAAACCCGAAAAAAAGCCAGTTTGCCCACAAAAGGATCAGTCGCTATTTTAAAAGCCAAGGCGCAAAAAGGCTCATTATCATCAGCTTTTATAGTTTCCTCCTCGCCTGTTTCAGCATTTTTTCCTTTAAGTGGCGGGATATCCAAAGGAGAAGGCAAATAAGCGACAACCGTATCAAGCATCAGCTGAACACCCATGTTTTTCAAAGCCGAACCAACCAAGACCGGATGCAGCTCATTGTTAATCGTGGCTTTTCTTATAACTTTCTTGACTTCTACAATGTCTAATTCTTCTCCGCCTAAAAATTTATTTAATAATTCCTCATCATTTTCTGCCACTTTCTCCAATAAAATATTGCGCATCTCCTCAACTTTATTTTTTAAATCTTCGGGAATTTCTATTTCTTCTCGATTCTGGCCGTATTCACCAGTAAATTTATAAGCTTTCCTTGCCAAAAGATCAATAATGCCAGAAAAAGTATCTTCAGCTCCAATTGGGATTTGAACTGCCACAGCATGAGGTGAAAGCCGTTCCTGAATAGATTTTAAACTCATGTAAAAATCAGCTCCAGTTTTATCCATTTTATTGACAAAAGCCAGGCGCGGCACATTATATTTTGTAGCCTGGTGCCAGACTGTTTCTGATTGGGGTTCAACGCCCTGCGAACCATCAAATACAGCAACAGCGCCATCTAAAACACGCAATGATCTTTCTACTTCAACAGTAAAATCCACGTGACCCGGGGTATCAATGATATTAATGCGGTGGTCAAGCCAAAAACAGGTTGTGGCCGCGGCTGTAATAGTAATTCCTCTTTCTTTTTCCTGTTCCATCCAGTCCATTTCAGCTCCGCCCTCATGAACCTCTCCGATTTTGTGTTTTTTGCCAGTATAAAATAAAACCCGTTCAGTAACAGTTGTTTTGCCCGCGTCTATATGGGCCATAATGCCGATATTTCTAGTTTTTTCTAATGAATATTCACGCGCCATAATTTTTAGGGTAAAGTCCGATTTTCGGACCAATTAATCGTTAATAATTAGCTTATATAAGCGTTTTTCCTGTTCTTTTAAATTTAAATTTCTGTTATTATATCTCCAGACGTATTCTCCTAGAT
>Ga0209614_1000998_pt1 | contig 22861 bp, 22 predicted proteins | sample BlaSprsedimmetaG_FD_185484 | JGI IMG/M metagenome (GOLD analysis project Ga0209614, IMG submission 185484) | Hot spring sediment bacterial and archeal communities from California, USA to study Microbial Dark Matter (Phase II) - Blank Spring... ... | reverse complement strand
ACCTTAGCTCCAATTAAGCAAGATTAGAGCTCTGTTGAGACTCTCGAATTACCAGAGTCGAGCAAGGTGCCACAGCTAAGATTACTGATAAAAAGATCATTTAAAAAACTTGACAACAATAAACCAGGACGCCGAGAGAAACCTCATTCCTTATCTCGGCGTTCTGCGATCTCCGCGGTAAATTGGAAGAGGGTAAACGGTTACAAAATTATTTATAACATGCTTTCGGGGTCAACGTCTATAATCAATTTGACCCCTGAGACGGGAGGTTTTGCCTTAAGATATTCAAGAAGACTATTAGTATAGGTATGTAGCGGCCCTACCTTGAGACCCTTTAAAAACATCTGATACCGGAACTTCCCCCTTATTTTGAAGAGCGGCGCCGGGGCCGGCCCAAGAATTTCCACGGTATCCAGCCAATCCCTGTTTTTTTGCAAAAGTGCGTGTGCCCGTCGGCTCATCTCCTGGGCATAATCCTTGACCTTGATTTGGCTGTTGCTTTCCAGCAGGAGGTTAGTCAGGCGCACAAAAGGTGGATACCTGAGTGCCTGGCGAAGGGCAATCTCCTCTTCATAATATCCCGGAAGATCGTGCTTTTTGGCCTTAATAATACTGTAGTGGTCCGGGTTATAGGTCTGGATTATAACCTTTCCCGGCCTTTCCCCGCGACCGGCCCGGCCTGCCACCTGAGCTAAAAGCTGGAAGGTCTTTTCCGCTGCCCGAAAGTCCGGCAGGTTCAAAGACAGGTCGGCTGAAACCACGCCAACCAGGGTGATATAAGGGAAATCATGCCCCTTGGTCACCATCTGTGTGCCTACAAGGATATCTATCTCCCTCTTTTGAACAGCTCGCAAGATAGCATGGTGCGCTCTTTTCCGGGTGGTTGTATCCCGATCCAGACGGGCTATACGCGCTTCCGGGAAAAGCATTTTTAGTTCCGCTTCAATACGTTCCGTCCCCCAGCCAATCGATCTGACATTAATACCACCACAGGCCGGGCAGGCCGGAAGCGCCGGGACTGAATAGCCACAATAATGGCAAAGGAGTGTCTGTTCAGACAGATGATGGGTCAGAGAAACACTACAATTAGGGCAAATCAAGACCTGACCGCAGGAGGTACATTGCATAGAAGGTGAATAGCCCCGACGGTTAAGAAAAATAAGGGTTTGCTCCCTCTTTTGCAGGTTACCTTCTATGGCATCAAGGAGTTCCGGAAAAAAAATCTCCCGGCCGGCTCCGGTCTGTGACCCGGGGCTGCGCATATCGATAACAGACACCTCCGGCAATGCCCTCTCCTCAACCCGCCTGGTCAGCGCCAGGTATCCATAACGTCCGGCTTTTACATTAAACACACTTTGTATGGAGGGAGTGGCCGAACCCAGGATCGCCACCGCCTTCTCCAGACGGCCACGCATTACGGCCACATCCCGGCCATGATAACGGAGCTTGTCTTCCTGCTTATAGGAGCTGTCGTGTTCCTCATCCACCACGATCAGGCCCAGGGAGGAAAGAGGCGCAAATACAGCCGAACGGGCGCCGATGACTATGCGGGCCTTTCCTTCCAGTATGTGCATCCATTGATCAAACTTTTCGCCAGGGGATAGGCCGCTGTGCAGGACGGCTACCTTATCCCCAAAACATGAGATGAAGGCCGCCTCTAGATAGGCAGTCAAAGCGATCTCAGGGACAAGAACTATGCAGTCCTTTCCTTGAGCCAGGGCCGCTTCGGCAGCCCTCAGGTACACTTCTGTCTTTCCGCTTGCTGTGACCCCGTGGAGGACATGGGCAGAAAATTCATGGCTGGAGAGGGACTTGGTGATATCTTCAACGGCCTGTTTCTGTTCGGCCGTCAGGGCGGTAGGGCGTCTATACCAGAAGCCCTCGGCGCTAAATGGATCTCTGTAAACAATGGCCCTGGAGAAGGAGATAAGGCCGGACCTCTCCAGTTTTTTCAATCTCTTTGTCAGGTGGGGCATGGAGGTCCTTAGTCTCTTTACAGGAACCTCTCCTTGCTCCCGCAGATAGGTAAGGATGGCCTCTTCATCGCCGGATAAGGGCTTTTCCGAAGCTTTTCCGGTGAGCCTTACCATGCGTTCCTCTTTAAGCCCGGTGCGCGGTCGTTCCACGACCTCTTTCCAGGCGAGGAGGCCTTTATCAACGAGGCCGGGGATTAAATGGCGGCCAGCGCTGGGGGAAATTTTTTCAATAGCCGGGACCGAGACCGGTTTTTCTCCACGAAAAAGACTCAAAACGGAGAGGATCTCCGGAGAGGCGCCTTCTTCGTTACACCCCGGCGTATCTGCGACCAGGGTGCGGCGACCGACCCCGGTAAGAATCAGCAATCGCCGGCTGGAGACATTTAGGCCGGCCGGCAAGGCCAACTCTATTACCTTACCCAGGGGATAATGATAATAGCGCGCCATCCACTCAAAAAGGCGAAGGAGGACGGGAGGAAAGAGGGGGCGCTCATCCAATATATCCAGGATCTCTTTCAGTTCCGGCACGCCCTGGTGCATCTTCGATCTGTCTGAAGAGGCAGCCGTACCCAGTACATAACCGGTAACAGTACGTAACCCCATGGGTATAAGTACACGCAGACCAGGTTGGATGTCTTTCTCCAGTTCAGCCGGGACAAGATAGTGGAAGGTCTTAAAAACAGGTAAGGCTGGGGCTGCTTCAATGATCAGGGCCATTTTAGCCGAGGCATAGTTCCTTTTGCAGGTATTCTCTGACCCTTGGGCCAATCTCCGGGTGTTTCAGGGCATAGGCCAGCGTAGCCTGAATATAGCCAAATTTATCCCCGGCATCATACCGCTGGCCAACAAAACGATAGGCGTATATCTGATTTTGGCGCGCCAGTTCCATGAGGGCATCAGTAAGTTGGATCTCTCCACCATGCCCTGTTGGGGTGTTTTCCAGGATGGTAAATATATCCGGCGTCAGGATATATCGTCCGATAATAGCCAGGTTTGAATCTGTTGTTTCCGGGGCCGGTTTTTCCATCATCTTTGTCACCCTATAGGTCTGTTCTTTGATCTCCTCCCCTTCGACTATACCATAGTTATGAATTTCTTCTTTCGGCACGGGATAGACAGCCACTATCGGCTTATGAAATTCATTAAAGACATTCAATAACTGCTGGGTACAGGGGGTGGAGGCATCCACCAGGTCGTCACCCAAGACCACCACAAACGGTTCATTGCCCACCAGGTCTTTTGTGCATAGTATCGCATGGCCCAGTCCCAATGGCCGCTTTTGCCTTACAGAGGTAATCTCGATCAAATTAGAGATCTTTTTGACTTCTTCCAGAAGCGTCCACTTTTTTCTCTGTTCCAGGATCGTCTCCAGTTCATAGGAATAATCAAAGTGGTCTTCGATCGCCGACTTGCCACTGCCGGTGACCATAATGACCTGTTCGATACCCGAAGCCACCACCTCTTCCACAATGTATTGAATAGTAGGCCGATCAACAATGGTCAGCATCTCCTTGGGGATCGCCTTCGTAGCCGGCAGAAACCGGGTACCCAGTCCGGCTACCGGAATAACAGCCTTTCTTATCCTCATAAGATCTCCCGACTTACATATAGTATTGTCCAAAATTAACCACAAGCGCACAGAGAAAATAAGAATATCAATAAATTAAGAAAAGATTTGTTTCCTCAAAAATCGTCTCCGAAACTGCAAAGCTCTTTTTTCTCTTAACAGCCGTTTTTCTTTTGATTCCTTGAGAAGTCTTTAATTTTCTCCGTGTCCTGTGGTTAACTTATACAAGGAGGATAAAACAAAGTCAAATGAACACTAAAGAAAAGAAAAAAACAGCCGAAAAATATTAATAACCTGTGTCTTACATCCCGGAGGAAGAAATATGTCCAGAGACAGTGTAAAGCTTTATAATGCGCTCTCTGTGCTTTTCCCAAAAGAACAATTGGAATCGCCGGCTTTTCTTGTATCGCTTGACCCCGAGACCCTTAAAAAGGCATTTCGGGCGAAGGTCATGCAATGCCACCCCGACCTTATCCATAACCTGCCCGAGAGCTTTCGCCGCAGCAGGCATGAACGTTTCATACGCATCCACGAGGCCTACGAGTTTTTGAACGTCTGTTTAGAAACGGCGCGGGAAAAGGGAGAAAATATCCCGTGGCCCCAATTTAAAAAGAAGATTACATCTGATGTCGCAAAGCAACGCGCACCACAACGTAAGCTGATATTCGCCGTGGGTGGCGCTAAGGGCGGCATAGGGAAGACCATTCTTTCCGCAAACCTAAGCGCCGGCCTGGCATCGCTGGGTAAAAGGGTTATTGCCGTGGATCTGGACCTAGGCGGCGCCAACCTACATCTCCATCTGGGCCTAAAATTCCCGCCGCTTACCCTGCAGCACTATTTTAAAGACGGGAAGCCGTTAAATGAACTCTGCCTGGACACGGCCGTTAAGAATCTGAGAATCATAGCCGGGGATAGTTCCAACCTAGGCATGGCCAATATCCTAACGGCCCAAAAGAAAAAGCTCATTAAGGATTTGCAAGATTTGCCGGCTGATTACGTGGTCATTGATTTGGGTGGTGATACTTCTTATAACGTGGTGGACTTCTTTTTAGCCGCAGATGAGCGGATAGCCGTAACCTCACCGGAACCGAGCTCTGTCCTGGATGTTTATAATTTTATAAAGGTCAGCCTGCTCCGCTACCTCAATAAAACTATTTTTGATACTATGAAACCAGATGAAGCAAGGATGTTTCAAGGGCATATTAACGAGCTTAAGGGGCTGGTCTTTGAAGCCACCTCTTCCGCTGGCAACCGCCGCATTAAACGCATCGATGAGCTATTATCTCACGCCTGTGAAAGAAATGCGGACTGGGGGCTTTTCCTGCAGGAGAAAATGGCTAAGTTTTGCCCCTACCTGGTTGTCAACATGACAGAAGCAGGTGCTAATGACAACATTGCAACCCGCATAGCCGAAATCGCCAGACAAAATCTCTCCATAAATATTCTGACCTTACCCAGCATCTCCTTTGACCAGGAAGTTAAAAACGTCGTGCATTACCTTGTGCCCGTACTGCTGGAAAGGCCAAAGAGTCAGGCCTCCCGGTGTGTTTTCAATATATTGCGTACCATACTGCAAAGGCATGTTGGAGATAGCGGCCTGGGTCAGCTCCTGGAAAATGCGACTGACGAAAAAATTGCCCCGGCATTTTTTCAGTTTATCAAAGGAGAGACGGGCACCACGTTTGGCAGCAAAGAAAGAAAAGTCGACCAAGTTTATGCCGGTTGGCGTTAAAGTTAAAATAAATTCGTAACAGGTTAGGTGTTTGAAACAGTCCTACATTCAGAAAAGGCTATTAATCTGGAACTCAGATCGTGCCATAGAGAGATTCGCCTGGGCGAAAAATCAGGAGAAGATAGACCCTCTTTATTTGGGTTTGCACTTCCCTGAGTTCCTGATTTCCTGATTTGATATGTTTCTTTGCACTTTTTATCATGCGTTTTCAAACCGCTAAAATGTTACGAAAGAGGTGTTATTACCCGTGCAGACTATCCCGTTATCTCTTGCTACTTCCAGTATGATCCTGGCCCGGGATATCCTCCGCGAAGACGGCATCATCCTTTGCGGAAAAGGAACCGCGCTGTCTGAGACCTTGATCGAACGATTAAAGAGATTAGGGGTTCAGACCATAACAGTGGAGGGACACCCCATTGCCGAGGAAGGTGAAAAGACGCTGGAAGGAGAACTGGCCGACCTTGAGGAAAGATTTCGCCCCAGGACAGGCGATCCCCTCCTCATGCGCGTAAAGGAAATAATAAAGGATCTGATCGTAACTTCATGGCAATAGAGTGGGACGAGGAAAAAATCGCCGGGTTCAGGGAAAAACTTAGACAGGCAAAGGCCCTGCCGACCCTGCCGGGCATTGTCTCCAAGTTAACCCAGATGGTCGAAGACCCCTCGGTCTCTGCCGACCGGATCGGACACGTTATCGCCAAGGATCAGATCCTGTCGGCAAAACTCCTTAAACTGGTCAATTCAGCATTCTACGGGTTTCCCGGGCGCATCTCTACGGTAAGCAGCGCCGTCATCCTTTTAGGATTTAATGTGGTGCGGAGCCTGGTGTTGAGCGCCTCTATTTTCGAGGCCATGGAAAAGACAGTGGTTGGTCTCTGGGAACATTCCCTGGGATGTGCAGCCATCGCTAATGTAATCGCCCGGCGGCTGAGCATTAACGATCCCGAGGAGATATCCACTGCGGCGCTTCTGCATGATATCGGCAAGGTAGTGATCAGGGAAAACCTGGCCGAAGAGGCCGCCGTCCTGGACGAGGCCATACTGGGCGAAAACATCTCTCTTTATGCGGCAGAGCAGCGGATACTTAAGATTAACCATACCCAGGTGGGACAAAGGCTCTGCCGCCATTGGAACCTTCCGGACCGGCTGGCTGAACCCATCGCTTACCACCACGAACCCCAAAAAAGCGCCAATCATTATGTGAGCACGGCTATCGTCCATGTAGCCGATGTCCTGGTCCGGGCCAGGGGTTTTGGTTTTGGCGGCGACAAATGGGTCCCGGCCCTGGATCATAATGCCTGGGCGGCCTTGACCCTCCGGGAAGATGATCTGCCCGGCCTCATAGCCGAGGCCGAGGAGGTTCTTGTGGAGCTAAGGGGGTTTAGCTTTGAGATTCAGACCTTAGGTGAAAAATGCCCGCCCGCCATCGAGTCCTGATAATAGGCAAGGGTGATAAACCCGGTAAAGAACAGGAATACCTTTTTGAAGCCAAGGGGTATCAAATAATTTCCAGCCCCACCTTCAAGAAGGCCATGGATACCATCTTCAATGATCCTCCGGACCTAATCCTCGTCATGGCTGATATGCAGGATAAGGTGGAATTAGAGATGCTTCAGGCTGTAAAAGGGGGCATATACTGTGCCCATATACCATTTATTATCGCCCTTTCCAGAGAAGCTATATCCACAGGCATCGAATGGGAACAATATCCGGTCGATGATTTTATCAGCAAACCTATTGATTATACAGAACTTTTTGCCAGGATGTCGCTGTGCTTTGAAAGGATGCAACGGGTCTTCGACAATAACCCTCTGACCAGATTGCCCGGCAATACCTCCATCTTAAAGACTATCCAGGCCGCCCTGGATGCGGGCGAAGAAGTAGCCATAGGCTATGTGGATATCGACAATTTCAAGCCGTATAACGACCGGTACGGCTTTTCGCGCGGGGATGAAGTAATTCGTATGGTAGCCATGTTGCTTACCAACATCCTGCGCGAGACAGATACCCGCAAGGTCTTTGCGGGCCATGTGGGCGGAGATGATTTTAGCTTCATGGTGCCTTCGGACCGGGCAACACGGGTCTGTGAAAAGATTATATCCAGCTTTGATGCCCTGGTGAAAAATTTAGTGGACAAAGATGATCTCAAGAGGAATTGTTTTGTGGCCAGGGACAGGCAGGGGAACGAACAGCATTTCCCGCTGCCCAGCCTCTCTATAGCCGTTGTTTCCAATCATAATAACCTCTTTCGCCATTATGGCGAGGTGGCTGAGGCCGCCACACAGATTAAAAAGCACCTCAAATCCATGGAAGGCAGCAACTACCTCATCGACCGCCGTAAGCCGTCCGAATAGGCATTTTCTGCTGACCGCAACATTATCCCATTAACGGCCTATAGGGGGCAATGCCGTTTAATCGTTCTTTGTAGGTTTTAATCCTTCGAGCATGGGCTTCAACTCCGGCAAACGCTCTTGGGCAACCTTCCAGATGGTCTTCAGGTCAACTCCCATGTAGTCGTGGATGAGAACGTCCCGCATGCCAGCCATTTTACTCCAGGGAATATCGGGATGTTTTTTTCTAAATGATGTCGGAATGTGTTTGGCTGCTTCGCCGAGGACTTCGAGACACCTGATCACGGCGTTGACCGTCTTCTTGTCCGCTGCAAACATTTCTTAAGACATTCCGTGGGTGAACTCCCCGGCGTCGGCAATAGCAGTTACAATATCATCGAGGTAATCGGAGATCTCCCGCCCTTTAGACATATTCGACCTCGGACAGGATACGTTTACCAATGGCCGGCTTGAGAGCGGACTCCATGACCAGATCAACCTTGATGCTGAGCTGGCTTTCGAGATATTCACGTAGGTCCAAAAAGTCGAAGAGGTCGATATCACGGTTGAACGTGACGAGTATGTCGATATCACTCCTCTTGCGCTGCTTTTCCCTAACATAGGAGCCAAACAAGCCGAGCCGTTGGACTCCGTAACGGGATTCCAACTCAGGCTTGCGGTTTCTGATGATTTTTATTATTTCTTTCTTTACCATAATCGCTTACCTGCAACATTATACGTTAAGGAGTGTGGGTTACACACACCTTCACTTTCGTCGTAAGATGATCCATTATTCTTTGTTGAATAAGATGAATCGGCACGGCATGATTATCAGTATGTGCCGTTAATCAGCTTTGATTAATATTCCCTTTTTATGTGGCCAATATAGGAGAATCTTTGTTGCATGTCAACGTGATTAGGATCAGGCCAGATGCTTTTTTACCGCTTGGAATCATCAACTTTCCCTGACTCAGCCTGATTGTTGCTGCCTCATCGACCGCCGTAAGCCGCCCGAATAGGCATTTTTTGCTGACCTCTCTCTTCAATTGTGAAACTCATACCACAGGCCTAAAAACACACCGTCCAAAAAGCCAAGACACTATGAATACCGCAATGTGTTGAGAAATAAAAAGTAAACTTTTCCCGATTGAGAAGCTAATATCGTTCTTTGTCTTATCGACCCTATCCAGTTAATATTTAAATAGATTTTTTCTTATTGTGTTATTAAACAAATTCTTATACGATTTCCCCTAATGCAGATCTCGACGAAAAAATCGAATCGATATAATCTATAATTTTAGGGGTAAGAATGAATGATCGACCAACACGACCACCGCTGATTAAAGAAGACCAAATAAAATTGCTGGAGATGCGGCGTAACTCTCAGCAATATTCCTATGATTTAGTCCAGAGATTGACCCTTTTCGTAATAAGCATTGAACTGATATTCTGTGGGTATATTTTACTTAACTCGGAAAAATTAGGTGCCGTAAAATTTTCAAGCTTGCTTTTCTTGTTGGCTGGATGTGCTGCGATATTTGGAATAATTTGGCGATTCTTTTACAATCAAACATATCATGATGCTGTACATGGAAAGACTGCAAAAATTAGAAAGTATTTAGCCAAATTACAAATAATTTCGTATTGTATCTATATTCTATTAACAGCAATCTTTTTAGTAAGTACAATCTTGGCTGGTTATTGCCATTTAAGGAATATAGAGAAAAACGCTGCCAATAAGAATTTGCACGTTGAAGAACTAACTGAACCGCCTAAAGAAAGCGGCGATATCGAAAAAAGATCAAAGGCAACTGTAGTTAAACAAAAACAAAATCCCCAACAGATATCTATTAATAAGAATACTGAAACTCAAAATAAAAGAATAACAGACAAGGAACCCTAACCTCGCTGCTGCAGGGGACGACGAAAAACCGTGCCGCCGCTGAGCAGCTCGTTCCCCCCTCCGCTTCGCGGCGGCTCAGCCCCGCGTTAGCCTTTTCCGCATAGCATTACGCATACATATTATTGCATTTTGCTACTTCCATGATAAGATGTAACCAAAGAATTCATAACCCAAAGTGACGGGGGTAATTTTTATGCCTACTCCGGTGAGAATATCAGACGAACTGATCAGCGAAGCAAAAAAATATAGCCGCATCGACCACAGATCCATAACCGGCCAAATCGAACACTGGGCGAAAATCGGCAAGTGTGCCGAGGAAAACCCGGACCTGACCTACAGCCTTATTAAAGAGATCCTAATAGGAATAGAAGAATTGGAGCAAGGCGACAAATCAGAATATGTATTCGGGCGATAGCAGATGAAAGTTTACCAGTCAAGGTCCTTCGAAAAAAGAGTCAAGCGATTTTCTGAAATCGAAAAGGGCGTATTAGATCAGGAACTCGAAAAGATAATGCAAAATCCGTCTGTTGGAGAAGAAAAGAAGGGCGATCTCCGTGGTGTTTATGTCCACAAATTCAAAATCAAGACGATTCAGTATCTGCTCTCGTACAGAATGGTTGGTAATGATCTGGAATTGATTATGATTGGTCCTCACGAAAATTATTATCGAGAATTGAAAAGCTATTTGAGAAGAAGATAACCGAGGCGAACAAATCATTTGACCGGACTCCGTACCAGCAAGAGGGATGTCCCGTCAACGCCTGTGTGTCAAAACAGGAATGAGAAGCCATGAACAACTACACCACAACACTGATCCTGCTCTGTTTCAGTAATGTCTTTATGACCCTTGCCTGGTATGGCCACCTCAAAAGCCTGAACCAAAGATCATGGCTTATTGCCGTATTTGTGAGTTGGGGGATCGCTTTTTTCGAATACCTCCTTCAGGTTCCCGCAAACCGAATTGGGCACCAAGTCATGACGGTCGGGCAGCTCAAGATTATGCAGGAGGTGGTTACGCTAACGGTTTTTGCGCCATTTTCTGTTCTTTATATGAGGGAGAAGCTATCCATGGACTACTTCTGGGCGGGTCTCTGTCTAATGGGAGCGGTATTCTTTATCTTTCGAAGCAAGATCATGGGCGCATAACTGGCGGGGTTAAAGTCCCCGATCCAGGTTTATTATTGACACAGGCGCTCGATGTACGTATATTATACGTATAAGGGAGGACTTTGATGCAAAAAAAATTGACCATAACCGTAGATGAGGAGGTTTATGAAGGTCTCCATAAGACCATCGGACCTCGCAAAATCAGCAAATTTGTAGAGGAATTGGTTCGCCCGCATGTAGTTCGCCCAAATCTCGAATTGGCATACTCCCAAATGTCAAAAGACAAAAAAAGAGAGGCGGAAGCCCTGGATTGGGCAGAAACGACATTTAAGGACATAGCGCATGAAAAGAGGTGAGGTCTGGTGGGTTAATTTTGACCCCTCTGCTGGCGGCGAAATTAAGAAAAAAAGGCCTGCCGTGATCGTTAGCAATGATGCATCAAACAAGTTCCTCAATCGAGTTCAGGTGGTTCCTCTAACCAGCAAGACAGATCGTCTTTATCCAAGTGAGGCGCTGATTTTATTTGACGGCAAAGAAAGTAAGGCCATGGCCGATCAGTTAGCAACTGTAAGCAAGTCGCGACTATTTAAACACGCAAGTTTTATTTCAGAAGAAGATATGCTTCGGATAAGCGAGGCGATTAAAATCCAACTGAATATTTACTGAAGGCGGGCTAAAAGCAAATCCAGCGGACACGGTAATCTGTGCGGCTGATTTAGGTCGTTTAGCCTGCTACGAGATCACCTTTATCATCCACATGCTTCCCTACAGTTTTCTACAATTGACTTGACAGGTAGGGAATGTACAGCGTAAATTTGTAGCTATTAAAACTATTTTGTGGAGTAAAAGAAGCGCCCATGAAAACAGAAGAGTTGAAGGACAAGATACGTGCCGCCGCAGTAAACAACCGTATAGCCTGCGCAGTGGCCTGTAAATTGGCCGAAGAGGCCGGTGTGTCACCCGTAGAAGTCGGCAGGCTCATAGACGAACTCAATATAAAGATTGTACGATGTCAACTGGGGTGTTTTTAGGTCATGGCCTTTCTCTTCGGCCCGGTTTCTTCCCGCCGCCTTGGTCTTTCCCTGGGTATTGATTTACTTCCGCCCAAGATATGCACCTTTGATTGCATCTATTGTGAGATTGGCCGGACTACGCTCCGTACCGCCAGGCGGAAGGAATATGTCCCAACCTCCGGGGTTTTAAAAGAGGCTGAAAACTACTTACAGTCCAAGGCAGCAAAAATAGACTACGTGACGGTTACGGCCTCCGGGGAGCCGACTCTTCATAGTAAGGTAGGAGACATAGTCTCCAGGCTGAAAGATGTATCACCTAAACCGGTGGCGGTAATAACCAACAGCTCTCTTCTCCATCTCCCGGAGGTACGACAGGCGCTGCTTAAGGCAGACGTTATCCTGCCTTCGCTGGATGCGGTAAGACCGGATACTTTTCGTCGTATCAACCGGCCTATCCGCTCCATCCGCATAGAAGAGATTATCAGCGGACTTAAAGACCTCCGCCAGGAATATACGGGGCAGATCTGGCTGGAAATACTCTTTGTGCAGGGCATCAATGACCGCCCGGAAGAGGTAGAGGAAATGCGGGAGGCTCTCCAGGCCATTCAGCCGGACCGCATCCAATTGAACACCGTGGATCGACCGCCGGCTGAAGACTATGCCGCACCCTTAAGCAGCGCCCGGCTGGAAACCATCAGGGAAGTCTTGGGAGAAAGGGCGGAGGTTATTGTTGACTTTAAGCGCCGTATTCAACAAGGATTCCGTCCCATTGTGGAAAGTGAAATCCTGGCTATGCTGGCCAGAAGGCCCTGCACGGCAGAGGATATTTCCGGCTTGTTGAATGTCTCACCGGATGAGATCTCAGCCGTTATGGAGTCTTTAATCAAGAAGCATAGGGCACAATATAAGACATATGACCAGCGCGTCTTTTATATCATCCCTGAGCTTACCCTCGAGTTAGGGAGGAAACGCTTATGAGTGATAAACTACACTTAGGAGTAGATGTCGGGTCAGCCAGCGCAAATACGGTTATCATGAATGATGATAAAGAGGTTCTCCTGGAGGAATATACCCGGACCAAGGGACAACCTCTGGAAACGGTGGCCCGTGTATTAACCGGCGTGTTTTCCCGCTTTCCTGTGGAGAGCATAAAGACCGTTTCGTTTACCGGATCAGGCGGCGGCCTCATGGCCAAACTGTTAGGAGCTAACTTTACCAATGAAATTATTGCCCAGGCCCGGGCCATATCCTTTTACCATCCGGAGGTACGAACGGTAATCGAGATGGGCGGCGAGGATTCCAAACTGATTCTCCTGAAGAACTCGACTGCCGGCATGGAAATAGAAGACTTTGCCATGAACACCCTTTGTGCGGCGGGTACAGGGTCTTTCCTGGATCAACAGGCCTCGCGGCTCGGCCTGTCTATTGAGGAGTTCAGCCGCCTCGCACTGGAATCAAAGGCCCCACCACGCATTGCCGGCCGTTGCAGTGTTTTTGCCAAATCCGATATGATACATCTGCAGCAGGAAGCCACGCCGGTGTACGACATTGTCGCCGGCCTCTGCTACGCTATGGCCCGTAACCTGAAGGGTAACATCGGCAAGGGCAAGAAATTTCATAAGCCTATCTCCTTTCAGGGTGGGGTGGCCGCAAATCTGGGTGTGCGCCGGGCCTTTACGGACATCCTGGGACTTGAAAAAGGAGAGCTGATCATACCCCGGCACTTCCTCTCCATGGGCGCGGTGGGCGCCATCCTCCTGACGCTGGAAGACCCGGCTTATGTACATAAATTCCAGGGCCTGGAACCGCTTCTCAGGTTTATAGAGGAGAGAAAAACGGATATCCGGTATCATAATCCGTTACGCCTGGCCGACCCGGAACATAAGGTGCCCGCAGGACACATCTATAAGGATCCGGAAGTCCAAAAAATCAAGGCGTTTCTGGGAATAGATGTGGGGTCCATAAGCACCAATGTAGTAGCGATCGATGAAGAGAGGCGGGTTCTGGCCAAACGCTACCTCATGACGGCCGGCCGGCCGCTCGATGCCGTCAAGCAGGGCCTGAAGGAGATAGGAGAGGAGATCGGCGACCGGTTGGAGATTATCGGGGCCGGGACCACGGGGTCCGGGCGCTATCTCACCGGCGACTTTGTCGGAGCGGATATCGTCGTCAATGAAATCACTGCGCAGGCCACGGCGGCCGCTGATATTGATCCACAGGTGGATACTATTTTTGAAATAGGCGGGCAGGATTCAAAATATATAAGCCTGCAAAACGGCGCCATCGTTGACTTCCAGATGAACAAGGTCTGTGCGGCGGGAACCGGCTCTTTTCTGGAAGAACAGGCCGAGCAGTTGGGTATCTCCATCCGGGATGACTTTGGCGGGCTCGCCCTCAAATCCTTAACGCCTGTCCCCTTAGGGGAACGCTGTACGGTCTTTATGAAATCCGATCTGGTACACTATCAACAAGGGGGCGCCTCCAGGGCTGATCTGGTAGCCGGTCTCTCCTACGCCATAGTACAAAACTATCTGAATAAGGTCGTGGAAGACAGGAAAATCGGCCAACGCATCTTTTATCAGGGCGGAACCGCGGCCAACCTGGGCATTGTGGCCGCCTTTGAAGGTGTCCTGGACCGGGAGATTACCGTTCCCGAGCACCATGAGGTAACCGGGGCTATAGGCGTAGCTATCCTGGCCCAGAGGGAACGAACCTGGGAGAAAAGCCGATTCAAGGGCTTTATGCTGAGCGAACGAAACTATACCACAGAATCTTTCGAGTGTGCTGGCTGCCCGAACCACTGCGAGATCAAAAAGGTATCTATTGAAGGTGAACGTCCGCTATTCTACGGCAGCCGCTGCGAAAAATATGATGTGGACCAGCGGTCGGATAAAGGCGCGCACCTCCCGGACCTGTTTAAAGAGAGGGATGAATGGCTCTTTAAATCCGGCGAGGGAGTATCTAAGGCGGGTAACCGGGGCCGGGTGGGTATCCCGCGCACCCTCTATATGTATGAACTTTTTCCGTATTGGCAGGCCTTTTTCTCGGCCCTGGGCTTTACTGTAGTCCTGTCCGAACCCACACATAAACAGATGATACACAAAGGCCTGGAGCAGATTGTGTCTGAGACCTGTTACCCTATAAAGGTAGCCCACGGGCACGTCCTCAATCTTATAGAAAAAGGCGTTGATTTTCTCTTCTTGCCCAGCATTATAGAGATGAAACCGAAAGAAGACCCCTTCGACCATGGGTTTGTCTGCCCGTACAACCAGGCCCTGCCCTATATTATGCAGTCGGCTATCGACTTTAGCAGGCAAAATATACGGGTCTTACAGCCGGTATTGCGATTTGGACGGGAGAGTAAAGATGTCAGCCGGATATTGCGCAAGATGGCTGCCGACCTGGGGATTTCTCCTTTCGCGGTATCCCGGGCCTGTCGTGCGGCAGAAGAGGCCCAGGCCGAGTTCTACCGCCGCCTCGAAATGCGCGGGCGGGAAGTCCTTAATTCCCTTGCCCCCGATGAAAAGGCCGTGGTCATAATCGGGCGTCCTTATACGGCATACGATCCGGGGATTAACCTCAATATCGCGCGTAAACTGAAAAAGTTGGGAGTCCTGGCCATACCCATGGATTTCCTCCCTACAGACGATATAGATGTGGAATCAGCCCGGTTTATGTACTGGCGATACGGACAAAGAATCATTACTGCCGCGGAGTTAATTCGGGAAAACCCCAACCTTTTTGCCGTATGCCTGACCTATTTTGCCTGTGGTCCGGATTCCTTTATCCTTCCCTTCTTTAGGGAAAGACTGCGCGGCAAGCCGTATCTGGAAATAGAGATAGATGAACATAGCGCCGATGCCGGCGCATTGACCCGCCTGGAGGCTTATCTGGACAGCCTGAAGTGCGTAACACCCGGGCCTGCTAAAAAGGCGCCTTCTGTAATTCGAAAAGCCGGGCTGGAATGGCGGAAGATTTATCTTCCACCGATGGCCGACCACGCCTATGCCATAGCCGCTGCATTTGAGGCCTGCGGAGTAGAATCCGAGGTTTTACCGGAGTCTGACGAGGAGACCTTGCAGTTGGGGCGCAAGTTAACCTCCAGCAAGGAATGTTATCCCTTCATCCTCACCACCGGGGACATGGCAAAGATGGTGCAGCGCCCGGGTTTTGACCCGGACCATTCGGCCTTTTTCATGCCATCCGGAAACGGCCCTTGCCGTTTTGGCCAGTATCATCGGTTCCACCGTATGATTTTGGACTCTCTGGGGTTTCCTCAGGTGCCCATTTTTGCGCCCAATCAAGACGAGAGCTTTTATGACCGGCTGGGCATGGTTGGCGGTAATTTCACCCGCCTGGGATGGCAAGGCATGGTAGCTGTTGACCTTTTAGAAAAGAAACTGCGGGAAACCCGGCCATACGAAAAGCGAAAGGGACAGGCCGAGTCGGTCTATCAACATGCGCTTGGTCAGGTCTGCCGGGCTATAAAGGAAAGAAAAAATCTCACCCCGGTCTTGCGTCAGGCGCGGAAGGATTTTGAGGGTGTGGCCTTAAATGGCTACAGAGAAAAGCCGGTTTTAGGCATTGTCGGTGAGATATACATACGTTCTAATAAATTTTCTAACGAAAATCTTGTGCAGCAGATCGAGGCCCTGGGCGGTGAGGCCTGGCTGCCGACCATAAGCGAATGGATTCTTTATATTAATTTCACAGCCAAGAGAAAGAGCCGCCGTGAGCAGGGGCTCAAGCAATTTTTACGGTTGGCCATGGAAGAACGCTTCCAGCTCAAGGATGAACACACCCTTTGCGCGGCGTTTGACGGGGCCCTGCGGAATTCTCCGGAACCGAGCATACCGGATATCCTGTCTTACGCCCAGCCGTATATTGATTCTTCTTTTGAAGGTGAGGCCGTACTCAGCGTGGGCAAGGCCCATGACTATTTGAAGAAAAATGTCAGCGGAATAGTAAACGTCATGCCCTTTACTTGCATGCCGGGTACTATAGTCAGCACCATCTTAAAACGGTTCCGGGAGCAGAATAACAACATTCCTTTCTTAAGTATCTCCTACGACGGACAGGAGGCGACCAATACCCGCACCCGGTTAGAGGCCTTTATGTACCAGGTCAACCATTACAAAGCCAGGACCATGGCCTCATAATAAGAGAAAGGCTTAAAAGGCATACGCATGTCAAGGAAACCAGGAAAAAAGCTGATTATAAATGCAGAGGCCAGTGAGGAATGCCGGATAGCTTTAGTAGAAGACGGTAAGCTGGAGGCCTTTCATATCGAGACCATCGGCCATGAGGTTACCAGGGGCAACATATATAAGAGCAAGGTGGTATCCATTGAGCCCAGCCTCCAGGCGGCTTTTATAGATTACGGCGGAGAAAAAAACGGTTTCTTGTCCCTATCGGAGATCCATCCCGAATATTACGGGGTAGAGACGCCGGGTGAAAAGGGTGAAAAACTACGAATTCAAGACCTGATCGAAAAAGGGCAGGAGATGCTGGTACAGGTGGTCAAGGAGGCGGCCGGGCAAAAAGGGGCGGCATTGACAACTTACCTATCCCTTCCCGGACGGTATCTGGTGCTCTTGCCCGGCAGCAGCAGCGCCGGGATATCCCGTAAGATAGAAGACGAAGAACAGCGCAAAAAACTTAAGGAAATGATGAAGGGTTTTGAACTGCCGGAAGGTATTGGTTTTATCGTGCGTACGGCGAGCCTGGAAACCACCAAGAGGGAGCTGTCTAAAGATCTGCAATATCTCCTGCGCTTATGGAAAGATATAAAAGACAAAGGACAAACCCTGCCTGCCCCTGCCCTTATTTACAGGGAAGAGTACCTTATTATCCGGTCGTTACGTGATTATTTTTCTTCAGATACATGCGAGATACTGGTTGATGATAAGGAATCATTTGACCGGATACGTGATTTCATGCGCATCATCTCGCCGAGGCATTACCCGCTGGTAAAACTCTATAAGGATCCAGGGCCTATCTTTTCCCGTTATAATTTGGAGGCCCAGATTGAGAAGATATATGAATCCAGGGTAAACCTCCCTTCCGGTGGCTCGATAGTCATAAATCCCACCGAGGCCCTGGTCGCTATTGATGTAAATTCGAGTCGCTCCGTGCGGGAAAAGGAACCGGAAGAAACGGCCTTTAAGACTAATATGGAAGCGGCAGAAGAGATTGCCAGGCAGCTCCGCCTAAGGGATCTGGGCGGTTTAATAGTTGTTGATTTTATAGATATGCGGCAGGCAACACATCAACGCGCCTTAGAAAAAAGGTTTCGTGATAGTCTGAAGAAGGATAAGGCTAAAATCGAGATCGGCAAGATATCCAAGTTCGGCCTCCTGGAATTAACGCGCCAGAAGATTCGCTCACCTATAATCATGGGCAGTTACAAGACATGCAGCCACTGCCAGGGGCGCGGCATAGTGCGTTCTGTTGAGGCCCAGGCCATAGCTGTCCTGCGCCGTATTCAGGCCGGCCTAAGCCGGGGCGATGTGAGTGGAGTTCGGGTCCGTGTCCCTGTAGATGTGGCCACATACCTGTTAAATAGAAAGCGCGGGGAACTTCTTCATCTGGAAACCCGTCGTGGCCTGGGCATCCACATTGATGGTCAGGCCGATCTCTTGCCCGGGGAAACCCATATAGAATTTAGCAAAACGCCCCCTTGATCATACAATAATCGTTCTCTTCACAACATCCACAACCTCTTCGGCTGTATCCACGAGCTTGAAAACCTTCAAGTCTTCGGGTGTGATCATACAGTCAACGCACATACGCTTATCCAGCCAACCCACGAGGCCTTTCCAATAAGAACTGTCCACCAAAATTACCGGAAACGGCCTGATGCGATTGGTCTGGATCAGGGTCAAGGCCTCAAAGAACTCATCCTGGGTACCAAATCCACCCGGCAAACAGACAAAAGCCACCGCATATTTTACAAACATCACCTTACGAATGAAGAAATATTTGAAGTTTAATCTTATATTGGCGTAGGGATTCGGTTTCTGCTCGTAGGGTAGCTGTATATTTAGTCCAACCGATTTGCCTCCAGCCTCTGCGGCCCCCTTGTTAGCCGCTTCCATTACTCCGGGCCCGCCGCCGGTAAGCACGGAAAAACCGTTTTCAACCAGAAGACGGGCTATATTCTCGGCCATATTATAAGTCTGACTACCTGGAGTTGCACGGGCCGAACCAAAAACAGAAACGCCGGGATAGGCCTCGGCCAGGGTTTCAAACCCATCCACGAACTCAGCCATAATGCGAAACATTCGCCATGAGTCTTTAATCGTGAAGGAATCGATAACATACTGTTTCTCACTAAGACTTATTTTCATACCCTGTTCCACCTAAGTATATATTGCAAAAATACAGACCTGACGCCGCTTCTTATTTATGCTTTTTTGTGGCTTATGTCAATTTTTACGACACGGTCACCCTGTTCTTTTACTCCATCTCTACGAAACCAGAAATGGGGGGATGGATTAATTTGCTATAATACGTTTCGCTAAAATCAACACTTTTCTTGAATAAATATATTCATCGTAGCAAATACTTTCAATCATGATATAATTAATAACCATTACCGCATGTAATCCGAACTAAATGCCAAAAGACAAGTCTTTTCTCATATGTGAAAGCCGCCGAAATCACCCCAGGCTGGCGGTAGAAGTCTGCCGGAGATGCCATAAGGCGGGGAAATGCCATATATATCAAGGGTGGATCCAACCGGGTCTTTTTCCGGGCGGGGCAAGAAAGAAGCAGTAAGGAAAAAAACTTGTTTTTATGCAGGGCATAGTTTAAAATAAATAAAATCTTGCAGTATGGAGTATATCAGCCTATGGCCAAGGTAGTAAGTATCAAAAATAAAAGAGTAGTTAAACGGGGGCGGAATAGGCGGCTTGCGGACATTAAAGAAGAACTCCTGCGTTTTCACGGTATTGATCTTGACCATCTCCTGGCCGCCGAACCGGCAAAGGCCCTTACGGTCGATGAGTATGAGGACTTTGCGGAGTGCATCCTGGAAGTTGTCGACGAATTTTGTGAGGAGCATCCCCACCTGACCATACATGATATTTTTTATACCCTGGAGAATGTCAAGGATATCATTAAAGACAACTGCGAAGAAAATGAAGCACAATAACCACCCTTAACCTCCCCGGATATATTCCTTTATACCCGCCTCAAAAGGAGTGGGCGCAATGCCGAACTCCTCATAGAAAGAGGTCTCGTTTCCAACATTTCCTTCCAGTAGCATAACCATCTGATCTCTCGTCAGCGGAAAGCCGGGCAGTCCTTCTAAAAAATAGGCCATAATTTTTATCAGCCCGAGGGGGATGTGCACCTTTATAATTTTCTTTCCCAGGGCGCGGGCCATTATATCCAGGATGTCATTAAATTTCAGCATGTTACGGCCTGGCAGTTGAAAGGTCCGGCCGACAGTCTTTTCTTCCCCAAGGGAAAGGGCGAAGGCCCGGGTTACGGTACGGACATCCACCGGCTGCAGGGCATAGGAACCATCGCCCACCACGGGGATAAAGGGGGACTTAAGCATCATCTCCCTGAATAAATTGACAAAATTGTCCTGCGGGCCGAAGATGACGGAAGGTTGAAATATAGTAAAGTCAAGGCGGCTCTGGCGGACATATTCTTCAGCCTTATATTTGGTTTGATGGTAGCGTGAGCGGGCATTTGGATGCGTACCCAGGGAACTCATGTGGATATAACGCTTGAGACCGCTGGCCCGCGTGGCGTTCACGGTTTGAACGGTAGCTTCGTAATGCATCCTTTCAAAGGTAATACCCTTACGGGGAAACTCCCGGATGATCCCGATCAGATGCATTACGGCCTGACAGCCCTCCAGGCCGTCAGCCAGTCGGTCTTGTCCATCAAATATGTCGCCCGGCCAGAACTCAACCGCCTTTCTTCCGGTTAATTTCTTTTCTGATCCCGGCCGTACCAGACAGCGTACCTGGTATCCATCGTCCAGGAGGGCATTCACCAGATGGTTACCCACGAAACCCGTTCCGCCGGTGACAAATACCCTCATTTTTTTCCTCCTTACTTCAGAGCCTTTAAATAAATATAGCACGATTTAGGAGGTATTAGACAGCCCTTAAAAAGCGACCCGCGCCAAATCTCTAAAAAAAGGTTTATGAACCCCGCTTGATGCACCCATTCAACAAAAAGTAGACCTTTCTGCAGAATAGGGCCACTAAGAAGCGTACACCGCCCCTTCCATTATCGGCCTTATCTATTTAATATTAATGCAGTTTTTGTCAATATTGTTTAACTTTGACTTGATCTCTGCTATATTACGGAAAACTATATAATTATATGGTTATGTGTTTGAAAAGGAAAATTCATGCGAACGTATACAATAATTGCGTTCTCAATAGGATTAATGCTCAACCTAATCTCATGTTCGGAGGAACCGACTATGGATGAGAAGTCCTTCAACAAACTTTCAACGGAAGAAGAAAGAGTCATTGTCCATAAAGGTACGGAGGCACCATTCAGTGGGAAATATAACAACTTTTTTAAAAAGGGTTCTTACCGCTGCAAACGCTGCAATGCACGACTTTATATTTCAGACGATAAGTTTGCATCTACCTGCGGATGGCCAAGCTTTGATGATGAAATCAAAGGAGCCATCAAAAGACAAAAGGATGTTGATGGAAGAAGAACCGAGATATTGTGTGCAAATTGCGGGGCACATTTGGGCCACATTTTTGAAGGAGAAGGGCTAACAGAGAAGAATATCAGGCATTGTGTCAATTCCGTCTCCTTGACATTTGTGCCAAACAACAATGAACCCCATATAGCAAAAGCCTACTTTGCGGGAGGCTGTTTTTGGGGTGTAGAGCATCTCTTTGAACATAAAGAAGGTGTCATTTCGGCAATCTCGGGTTATATGGGAGGCTCAATGGCAAATCCCTCCTATCGGGATGTGGCTTACGGAAATACCGGCCACCTGGAGGTTGTCGAAGTAACATATGATCCGGCCAAAGTGAATTATGAGAACCTTGTCAAATTTTTCTTTGAGATTCATGATCCAACACAAGTTGATGGTCAGGGTCCGGATATTGGGAAACAATATTTGTCCGCCATCTTTTATGAAAATGATGATGAGAAAGAGATTGTTTATAAGTTAATAGATATACTCAAAACAAAAGGATATGAAATCGTGACCAAAGCACTTCCCGCCGGTACCTTTTGGAAAGCCGAAGAGTACCATCAGGACTACTACGACAAGAAGAAACAGAAACCATACTGCCATGTGTACAAAGAGAAATTCTAATTAGACATCTTTTGCCAAGAGAAGCCTGGACCAGCGTGCGGGACACCCTTAATATTCTAAGTTTCTATTTATTAGTGTTAAAATTAACGAATTCATGAAATGGCACGAATGCAAAAAGTATGTAATAATAACAAAAGAATATTAGAAACTTAAGGGCGTCCCGCATCCGCTTCTTCCGCTTCAAATCCACACTTGCAATAGCTATCCACCTTATGTGAATTCCTTTAAGAAATCTTGAATCATTAACTTCATGATAGATTGCATGTTCATTGCGTGCTATAATTTTGATTAAACTATGGAGCAATTATTCCTCTATTTGGGTGTCTGGAGCAGTAAGGTTTTTTCTTGGAATGATATCCTTGGCCTTTTTCTTTTTATTGCAGGATTTATCATTGGGTTAGGGGCAGTAACTGTTATTGATCTCCACGGATTCTTAGGTAGAAAATCTTCTTATTGGACAGAGGCAACCATTCGGACACATAAGATTACAAAACCACTCATTTGGATAGGCATCTTTTTAGCAATTTTAGGGGGCCTGATTACTTATAGGAATATTGGATTTTCTGGCATTTCACTTATTCATGCAGTCCTCGCGGTTATATTGATCTTAAACGGGACATTTCTGTCCTTCTGGGTAAGTCCACGCCTTTTAAAGAGGGAGAAAGAGGGAAAAGCACGGGAACTTCTGCCTTTAGATTTACAGATGAAGATCGCGATGAGTTTTATTATCTCGGTTATCGGGTGGTGGAGTAGCCTGTTCTTACTCGTTTGGTATATTGTTGTGTTGCGTTGATATTAAAAAATACATTGAAAATGTTCGATCTCTATAAGGTGGAATGTGAAAAGATCAAAGGAATCAATACCTGACAGAGTAAAAAAAGGAAGCGCGCCCTTACTCGAAAGGTTAAACGCCTTGGATAA
>Ga0209614_1000996_pt1 | contig 22872 bp, 12 predicted proteins | sample BlaSprsedimmetaG_FD_185484 | JGI IMG/M metagenome (GOLD analysis project Ga0209614, IMG submission 185484) | Hot spring sediment bacterial and archeal communities from California, USA to study Microbial Dark Matter (Phase II) - Blank Spring... ... | reverse complement strand
GTAGTTAACAGTTTCACAATTTGACAGTTTCACAATTTGACAGTTTCACAATTTGACAATTTAACAGTTTTTCAATTTAACCATTTAACTATATCAACATGTCCAAAAACATTATCGTAACCGGCGGCGCCCAGGGAATCGGGAAAATCGTAACGCAAAACCTACTGCAAGAAGGTTTTAGTGTTTCTGTTTTTGAAATTAATACCGAAGCCATTGCAGAATTAAGGGAAGAAGAACCGTCGGAAAAGCTGGCTTTTTTCCCGTGCGATGTTTCCAAAGAAAATGAAGTGGGAAAGGCCATAAAACGTTCGGTTGCAACCTTTGACCGCATCGATGGTCTGGTGAACAATGCTGCCATTGCCAAGAACAAACCGGTAACCGAACTTACCCTGGAAGAATGGCAACGGGTAATTGATGTAAACCTTACCGGACCTTTCCTGTGTGCCAAACATGCAGTACCCCATTTGAAGACCACAAACGGAAGTATCATTAACCTCTGTTCCACCCGCGCTTTTCAATCTGAACCAAATACAGAAGCGTATTCGGCCAGCAAAGGCGGTGTTTTTGCCCTCACCCATGCGCTGGCCATGAGCCTTGGCCCGGAAATCAGGGTGAATTGCATCAGTCCGGGCTGGATTGACGTTTCGGGCATTCGGAAAAAATCGGAAGCCAATCCATATCAAATTACCGATGCCGACAAAAGCCAACACCCCGCCGGAAGGGTAGGAAACGGCGCCGACATTGCCCGGATGGTTTTGTTCCTGCTCAATCCTGAAAACAGCTTCATCACCGGACAGAATTTTGTGGTTGATGGCGGGATGACGAAGAAGATGATTTATGTGTAAAATATTCTTTGATTAAATGAATAACTTTATTTTTGACCTGAATATAATCGAACAACATGGAAAACTACATCCGACAACTTATTGAAGACCTGCTTGCAGTAGCCAAAAATCCGCCCAAACCCACCTGGATTGAGCCACCACCTCATCTTGAGGAAGACCCTGTTATTTCGGAACTTGCATTGGTTCCTTTTCAGACCATTGAAGAACTGACTGGAATAAAGCAGGAAGCTTTTCCTCTAATGGATCAATTGCAGGGCGACCAGTGGGAAAGAGTAAATGAGGCCATTTTTAAAGTGTTTGAACCAAAATAAGGAACCAATCGATGACAGCGAAATCCCTTTTTAAATGTGACATATTCAAAAAAAAGAAAACTTAATTATGAAAAAAAAGAAAAAAGGAAAAGTGGTTCAAATGCTCACCCCCGAGAATTATATTCGCCAAAAAGCGCGTTCGTTACCCTTATTTGAATGTTACGTTAACAGTGACTGGAAAGAATCAGGAATGGCCAGTATTACTGTAGCCAGGAAACATTCCAACGGCAAAATCACTATGGGGATGTACCTCACCGATCTGAAATGCCTCGGAGTAAAAGATGCGCATTATTTTTTCAATATCAACGAACACGAATACAGAGATATTCTTGAAGAAATGACAGAGAGAATAGAAACCGAACCTGTTTCCTATACCTTGGCGCACAATATTATATACGCAGGAATTGAATTTGCCGATGATTACGGTTTTAAACCCCACAAGGATTTTACTTCGGTGGCACAATATATTCTTGAAGAAGACAACGAAAACATAGAGTTAATTGAAATAGAATGTGGGGAAAACGGCAAGCCGTTGTATATCCGTGGGCCGCTGGATAGCGAAACCCAGGCAAACAAAATCATTGCTCAACTTGAACATGAAGCAGGGCCGGGTAACTATACAGTTATTTGGCAATCAGAGGAAGATTTTATGGAAGACGACACTTGGGATGATGAAAACGATGAAGAGTTTATAGAGGGTGAAAATGATGAATGGGATGAACTGGAAAAAAAATACAAGAACTTCTCTACTGAAGAAAAAGTGAATTTGATAGCAGACAGTTTTATCAACAAAAAAAAATTATCGCATGAAGATAATCAAGAGCTGACTTATTTAACAAATTCAGTCGTTTATGAACATGTAAATTTCGATTTGGCTGATGAAATTACGAAAGAAATTACTGAAAAGTTGCTCATATTTGATATTACCGATGAATTATCAGACGAAATACTTGGAATTAAACCCGGCTCAAAAATTAACCGCGAAAAATGGGAAAAACAGTTTTACAAACTCAATGAGTTGGCAACTAAAGAGCCAAAATCAGTCGGGAAAAAAATCAGGAAATTACATAAAGAGATGGGCGACAATCCAGCCCTTGCTTATCTTGAACTTCTTACCCTACAGGCTCTTGACTCTCCGGATTATGAAGAAAAATTAAACAATTTTTATGAGCAATTCCCAGAATATTCACTTATAAAAATATTTTGGAAAACTTCCGACCTGTTAAAAAATGATTTTGGAAATCCCGTTGAAATTTTCAAAACCGGACCAGCGGAGTTTTTTGAAGGAAAAGAATCACTACATCAGATTGAAGTATTCCAATACCTGTTTTCTCTGCTTCTTATAGCAGGGGCTTATAAAAACATTTCGTTAATTGAAGCAATTGAAGGGATTAACGATGAAATAGATGTGTTAGAATACAAAAATATCATTTTAAAGGAGATAATTTTTTTTATGAAAATGAGTTTTATTTTTTCATTAAATGAAAAAACTGAAGCAAATTCAAGAACAACTACAGAGACCTACGAATTTAAAATTCAGATTAAAGGAATTACCCGCCCACCGGTATGGCGCAGGATAACAGTTCCTTCCGACTACAGCTTTTACGATTTTCACCAGATAATACAGAAAGCTTTTGGCTGGTGGAGTTCCCACCCTTTTCAGTTTTCAGAAAACGGATTTGGTTCCAGTCAGGTGATTACGGAAATTTATGAAGACGTTGATTCGGGCTTCGAAGAACAAATTGATGCTGAGGAGATATATCTTTCAGATGTTTTTCATAAGGAAAGGCAGAAATTCATTTACATTTACGATTTTGGCGATTCATGGGAACACACCATCACCCTCGAAAAAATTCTGCCCGAAAAAACCGGTTATCCTGAACTGCTCGACGGCAAGGGCCAATGCCCGCCTGAAGACTGTGGTGGTGTTTGGGGATACGAAAACTTTAAGGAAATAATGGCCAATAAAAAACATCCCGAGTACGAAGAATTTGCTGAGTGGGTCGGATTGGAAGAGAATGAGGAATGGGACCCGAAAGAATTTGACCTCAAACGAACACAATCTGTTATCAAAGAAATGTTTAAAAATTAATATGTTATGAAAGCAATACAATTATTTTTATTTCTTCTTGCAACCTTACTTATAAATGAACCCTGCTTTTCCCAGCCAGTAAAAATTAAAGTCTATCCTGAAATTGAACAGCAAAAGATTGTCTCCATTGGCGGAAACTTTTGTCAGGCAAATTACACCGATAATGCATGGGATGCTGTTGGTGAAGTAACTTTGAAAGAATTCCGGCCCAGCCATGTGCGGCTGGCTTTGCCTTTACAGTTTCGCGACCAGGATTATTCCATCTACAAGGGAAAAAAAATAAATGAGCAGCCGGTTATAGTAACCCTTCATGAAACCATGAAACGAATGAAAGACGAGTTTGGCGTTTCCAATTTTACCATTTCGGTATGGCGGGTGGCCGACGAACTGGTTGAAAATCCGAACCGCGACAACAAGCGTAGAATAAAAAACGACAAATATGAAGAAGTCATTGATATGATTGTGGCTTTCCTGGTGAAAGCTAAGGAAGAATATGGCGTTGAGGCAGATTACTTTTCATTCAATGAATCGGATGGCGGTTACATGACCATTTTTTCGCCCGAAGAAACCATCCGCTTTTTTAAAATGGCCGGAGAACGGTTCAGAAAAGCAGGATTGAAAACCAAATTTCTGTGGGCCGATACGGCTCAAACCAAAGGAACAGTGGAATTTGCCACCATGATTGCCGCCGACTCCACCATCTGGAAATATTTGGGACCGCTTTGTTTTCACAGTTGGTGGTCGGAAAATATTCCCGACAGCGAATTTGAACGCATTGCCGGACTGGCGCAAGCCTGGGACAAGGAGGTGTGGTGCAATGAACTGGGATTCGATGCTATGGCCTGGCGGCAACGGGGTATGAACGCTACCTATGATTACGCCCTTCGTTTTGCAAAAATATCACACCGAATGACGAAATATGCCAAAGTGGCTGTTTCGCAATACTGGACATGGCAAAACAACTATTCCATTATGTCGGCCGATACCGAAACAAAATATCCATCCTATTTCATTACAAAACACCAGGTGGATTTTCTGAACTCAGGAACTCAAATTGTTCATTCAACCAGTTATGATCCTGATATTTTGCCGATTGCGGGAATTCACCCTGATGGAAAGCAAATAATTCAGATAATCAATACAAAAAACAAACCGGTGGAAATAGAAATTGAAGGTTTCGGAAACCTGAAAAAAATTGTTTCTACAACTGAAAACAATCTTTGGGAAGAAAAACCGGCACAAAAACAAATAATCACTCTTGATGCAGAATCGGTTAATACGCTGATTTTTTAAGAACCTTTTCCGTTTGGCTGGCGCCATTTATAAAAATCAGTTTTAAGATATAAAGCCCTTCCGGATATTCTGAAAAATTCAGAATTTTCTCGGAAAAGTTCTGCCCGGAAAAACGATTTATTTTTGAGCCGGTTAAACTGATAATTTCAACCATTTCAATTTCTTTTGAAGAATTAATTTCAAGAAAATCGCTTACAGGATTTGGAAAAACAGAGAGAAATTCCCTGCCTTTATTCAAGGAATTGAACGCGGTTGGCGGCGAGGTCTGTACAGTAACCGTTTTAGATTTTGCTGAAAACCCGCTTTTATCCACCACTTTGGCAGAGAGTTTCACTGCTCCGTAATTCGGTTTTTTCCAGGTGAACGAATAGGGTGGTTCGTTAGTCTGGCCTATTTTGTGCCAGTCGTTGTAAAACTCCACCCATGCAATATCCTCAAGTCCGTTGGGATCGTCAACTTCAACAGTAATCGTAAGCGCCCCCTGGTTTTCACTTTCATCTAAGGGAGAAGTAATCTGCACCGAAGGTTTTTTATTTGGCTGGTAACTGCCATCCGGCACATCGCATAAATATCCGTAAACTACTGCTGAAAGAACCGTGTTTTGATGAACGGTAAACTCTGCATTTACGGGTGTAGTGTAATTGTTGAACCAACGCTCGTGCCCCGGCCAGTTTTCAATTCCGTCGGGATAAAGCGTTTTGTAGGGCCATCGTAAATCCCACGGCCCGATAGCTGAACCACCCGGCTGATCACGCCATGGTCCGTAAGGTGTAATTCCCGGAATAATTTCGCCGGTATCGCTGTACCAGGAGTCGAGGTGCATCACCCGTTCCGGATATCGCACACCCACATGTGTTATCCATGTCATATTCATGGGATTACATCCCAAAAAGTAATCGGCAGTGGTAAAAATACCAGCCATGTAATTTTCAGTTTTCGCAGGCGCTGCTTCTTTTGAAATGTAATGTCCCATCATGATTTCAAATACCCTCGGCGTGGTTCCCTGCCCTATTAACATTGGTAACCAAATGTTTCCACCATACCGGCACGCACGCTGTTCAATACTTGTAAATTTCTGGTCAGCAGTGGCAAGGATAATTCCGTTTAGCTTATTTTTCAAGGAGATATTCGACCAGTTTTGTTCATTTCCGGTGACCATTGAATAGGCTCCCCATTTGGTATCTTCGTTTAACACCGTATTGGAACTCAGAGAATTCAGTTTCTGCTCCACCCTATTCAGGTAAATACTATCGCCCGTTAAACGGTAAAGTGCTGCTGAGGCATAAAATTCAAAATCAGATAAATCGCAATTGTGTCTTTTGTCGGGATTATTATCATTGGGCAGCGTATTGTTTTGTGCCCAGTTAAAAGCTTCTTCGGCTTCTGTTTGCCAGTTTATTCCCTCCGGATCGGTTACGCCAAGTTTATTTAAAACCAACGCATAATGGGCAGCCAGTCCTGCATAGAAATACGTTGTAAACGGGTCTTCGCCAGAAACAATCCACTTCCCTGTATCTTTCCACGATGGAGTGCCATCGCCGGCATGTCCATACCAATCGGGCGCCACGCGTGATCCCACTCCACCGGTTCCATAACCTTTCTCCAGTATTTGGTGACGGGTGCGGTGGAAAAAGCGAATCAGCCAGCGGGCTTCATCCAGAATATCGGGAATCTGGTTTGTGCCTTCAGGAAGATTCAGTTCACCATCGGCAAATTTCTCGGGGGCAATTTCCCAGGTCAGCATCAACATAACCGGAATTTTCAGATGCGTAAAATAGCCATCCCAGTCACCCGCATCCTGGTACCAGCCCCAGGTATCAATCGGGCCTTTAATACCGGCCTCAATGGCAGGCAAATCGGAGGCAGAGTGATTTAAATCATTCCAGTCGATAAACCGAGAGGAGGTATAAAACAGTTTTCCTGCAAAGCCGGGTGTTTCCAACGGATTATGTGGCGCAGGCCGGATAAATTCGGTATAGGGTTCTTCCAAACTGATTCCCGAACGGTTATGATACAAACCCCGAATGGAATTATAAAATGGATGGCGATAAATGTCGCGTTCTATTTTGAATGAAAAAGAACGTCCAATTCCTTCCACCGCCAGATAATACTCGCCCGGCGTATGGAACGCCGAAAAATCACATTCATACACGTCGGCTCCCAGAAAATTCTGATTGGGAGTATCATTGGGTTGCCGCGATTCAATATTGTCTTTGCTTTTACGAAATTTTAGGATTCCTGAAAAAACTTTCTCATGAGAATATAAATCAACCAGGTAAAAAGCATCTCCTGCGTAAGCTGAAAAATCCACTCCGCCTCCACTTCCGGCCCAGTGATAAACGTATCCGAATTTTTGCGAGGCACGGGGATCATATCCGACCAGGTTTACATGAATGCCCTCAGTTCTGTTTTTCTCAAGACTGAAATCTAATTCCCATTTCGAACCATTTCCGGCAACATCTCCGGTTGAAATGTTATAAGTTTTACCCATTTCCAATGGTTCAGGCAAATGTAAATAAAGCCAGTGTTCTTTGGCATGATCGGGAGCAGAATTAATACAGCCTGTGGTTTGAGACCACCCCTGACAAAGCCATGTAAACTCTGTTCCTTTGGATTTTCTTTCAATTTTTACCGGATTTTGAGCATTTGAATAAAACCCATCGGTTGACTTAATGAAATAATTTACCGGCTTCACCACTTCTGTAATATCCAGGGGTTGGTGAACCACCTTGTCGTTTTGCCTTGATTCGCCACTTTTGTGATATTCCACATAACCATCGTCCAAATGAAGAACAATAATCTGACTATTCAACGCAAAAACATTTACAATATCAGACGAATTTCCCTGCAGCCAGTAAACAACAAAAATCAGAGTTACCAGAATTCGGTAATTAAAAATAAGTTTGAACATCGTTTTTTGATTAGATAAAAAAATTGACAGGTAGTATGCCCATCTGTCAATCTTAAAAGAACGAATTGGTTAAAAAAACTTTATTCCCGGTTATTCATCGAAATAATTAATATACCAGTTTCTTTCTTCCATCAACAGATTGTAAATCTGCTCCCGCTGGCCGGATGGGTATTTAGCAGAAACTTTTTCTGCCAGAAAAGAAGGATCATTTCTTCTCTTTGCAACGCGCATCAGGTCGTAAAACCGTTCGCCTTCAAATGCCAGTTCGCGTGCCTTTTCTTCTATAATCTTTTCTTCAAGAAGTTCCTGGAGGCCAATGAAATTACCGGTTAAGTCAATATAATCAACCACTTCGTTGGTAAACGGATCGTGAACATAGTTGATATTACCAACCTTAATGCCATCTGTTGTTCCGCCAAAACCAACACGGCCTCTTACACCAAGTTGCGGACGGTTACCGGCAGCCGAATAATTTGCTCCGTTGTTTACAATATTTACTGCATTTGAAGTAAAAGTTAAAATAATTCCATTTCGGTCGAAAGCCCAGTACGTATATACTTCAGCAAGCAGAAGGTGGATTCCGGCAGCACGGTATATAATGTAATTGGGGTCCATATCATATACGTCCTTATTCCATGAATATTTCCAAACAACGGTATCAGCATTTTCAGTAATCAAATTGGCTGTTCTAAAGTCGTTTTCAGATTTTAACATTAACATTTCTTTAATCATCTCTTCTGGAATGGGTTCTCCATCGCGCAAATAGGAATAGGACAAACCATATCCGCGCCAGAAATCACCCGGAATCCCTTTATTTGTAATTCTGGTCCTCCAGGGTTGACTGTTGTTAATTGACATGGAATAATTATCCCAGATGGTTTCCCAGTTTAAAACAGCCTGCCGGGTAGGTTTTAGCATATAATTGTGTGGGCTCCTCGGCTCAAAAAACATCTGAAGATCGTTTTGCTGAAAATAAGTTTTATTAAACCAAAGGGTATAAATATGTTCCCGGCTATCTATTCCTGAAAAGATATTCCTCCAACTCCAATTAGAAAAACTTTGATCGAGTTGATACCGGTAATTATCAGAAGATAAATAAACAATTTTCTCGAAATAGTGAGCAGCTTTTGCCAAATCGCCATCAGTTAAATACATGTGCCCTAAAAGTGCATTCATGGCATGTGTATTCCAAATGGTTACCTCCCACGAAATGTCATTATTGTCAATGTAATGATTTACACCTACAGCCTTAACTTTTCTTTCAAGTTCATTTGTGAAATAATCTATGACCAAATGTTGATCGAAGTATTGTTTCTCCAACTCAATCGGTTTGTTGTAAATGGTATCATTATAGAACCCGTCCTTCGAATAAACAATGGCCACACTATCAATATAGGTGCCAGAAGAATTAAGATAATCCTCAATTTCAGGGATTGACGTGAGAGATTCATGAATAAATGGTACCTTACCGTAAATACGAACTGCATTAAAGTAGGCCCATGCCCGCATACAAAGCGCTTCACCGTAAAGTCTGTCATAATTCGTTACCGGACTTTTCGGATCCATCACCTCCGGGCGCTCATGCTGCAGCACTTTTATAAAGTTATTGGTTGCTGAAATGAGTTTAAAAAAATTAGTAGGCGAAGCATACTTATTTTCACGCGAGGGGTTAAAATTATAAATCTCCACCATATCAGCATCGGCATTTTCAGTAATGGTTAGCAAATCGCCACGTAACTCACCCAAAATGAGTAACTGCTCCACGAGTTGCTGTTGTAAACCATACATTCCCATGGCTACCGAACGGTATTCATACCAATCGTCAAATAACTTATCCTCGGTTATATTTATTTCCTGGTCTGGTTCAAAAAAATCTTTGCAGGAATTAAAAAACAGAAGCGGTGCCAGCAATAAACTGAAAATTGGTAAATATTTTTTTATCCTTTCCATTGCGTTCAATATATAAATGTTACAAGCCTAATTTAATACCTAATAAAAACTGACGGGGCTGTGGCGTAAGTCCGTAGTCTACTCCCTGGTTCAACTGTTGTTGCGAATATCCAAACTCAGGATCATATCCCAAATATTTTGAAAGCGTAAAAACATTGCTTGCAGCTATATAAAACTGAGCATTCTTGAAAGCAAGAAATTCACCAGGGATTGTATAACTAAGCGACACATTCTTAAGTCTGATAAATGATCCATCTTCTATCCAACGGGAAGAAAATGCAGAGTTTCCTTGTGGATCTTCCCAAAGTCCTCTTGGAATATCCGTTTCATGACCTTCGTACTGCCATCTGTTCAAAATACTTGTGCTTTGATTTTCAAGTCCTGACATATTTTCGTTTTGGTACCGAACGTAATTAAATACTTCGTTGCCTACAATTGCCTGTACAAATGCATTTAAAGTCCATTTTTTATACCGAAAGGTGTTATTAATTCCACCAAAAAACTCAGGTAGAGAAGACCCTAAAACAGTCTTGTCATAATGATTAATAACACCATCAGGAGAGCCATTAGGTCCGGAAATATCACGAAAAATGGCATCACCGGCACGGTATGGAACAAACTTTTCGTTAACAAGATTGGCGGCCTGGGCTTCAGCAGTGGATGAGAACACACCTTCGTAAATGTATCCATAGAAGCTATTTGCGGCTTGTCCAATCATATTAACAGTTTGTCCTCCCTGCAAATCCGTAACAAGCATATTTCCTTCTATTTCAACAACTTCGTTTTTAACTGTTGACCATGTACCCTGGAAATCCCATTTAAAATTGTTATTGTCAACAATCCGGTAGAATAAACTCAGGTCTATACCTGTATTTTGCATTTTCCCTCCATTTTCGGGTCGGAAATCATAACCAAAATAAGCTTTCAATGGAGCATAAATCAACATATTATCAGTAGTTGACTGGTACACATCGATACTTGTACGGAATCTGCTTCCCCATAATGCAATATCCAAACCACCATTCAACTGGCTAACAGTTTCGTAGGTAAGTTCGTCATTGGGAATCAAAGCGGGATAAAGACCAACTGTTTCACGAAATTTAATGGCATTGTAGTAGTTTGTAGCGTTCGACTCACCAATGTCGTCGTTACCCGATTTTCCATAAGAAATTCTCAATTTTAATTCTTCGAGCCAACTGGCGTTCTTTAAAAACGATTCGTTTGATAATCTCCATGCCGCACCACCCGCATAAAACAATCCAAAAGGAATATCAGCGATTTTTATTGTATTGGCTGCATTTCGGCCTACCCTTGATGAGCCGTCAACAGAGAGTGATGCTGAAAGCATATATTTATCTCTGAAGGTGTAAGTTAAATATTCATAAAAAGACATCCAGTTCCAGTTCCGGTTTTCTCCGCCAATTTCCCTCATGTGGTTGGTTCCGTCCTGCAACATGCGATACTGGTCATTCTCGTGTGCATTTTTAGTTAAACCCCAGTCAAACTCAAAGCTATTAACAAGCACATTTACACCTGTATTCGAGGTTATTACATGATTTTGGCCGAATGATTTGTCAAAGCGGAGGTAAGAGTTATTGTAAAATGAATTTAAGCTGTTATTTGAAGCTTTAGATACATTTATTGCGGCCTTATTATAGTAAAGCTCCATGCCTCTGTTTGGCATGAATATTTGTTCTTTTAAAACATTGTAGTTTAACCCAAAATTGGAATTCAAAATCAGATTTTCTTTCAAATCAGCTGAAAATCCTAAAGAAAAAGTGAAATCAAAATTAGTATTCCCTGCTTCGTAATTGTCAATCACAGCTTGCGGATTACTTACACCCAACTCATCTACCATCGCAAGAGTAATTAATTCCTGGCCATCTTCGTCGTACTGAAATGGGTTCATCATGGGTGATTTACCAAGTGCAGACAAAATGGGACTGGTTTGCGAAATTCTTGCAGACTCTTTTAGCTCGGAAGAATTGTAACTTAATGATACACCTGCATTCATTTTAAGCCAGGTAAAAATATTGAGCAAACTAACAAATCTAAGATTATACCCTTCGTAACCAGTAGTTTTAACAATTCCATCTCCGGTGAAGTATCCAAAAGATAAGCCATAGCGGGCAATTTCATCACCCCCCTTAACATTAATATTCATGTTTTGAAATGCAGAATTGGTGAAAATAATATTCTGCCAGTCAGTATTGTGCTGATAATCTATAAACCGATCGTTTTGTGATGTTAAAAACAAAGAAGGATACAGTTCTCTTATCCTTTCTTCCCTCATACCCGAGGAGTATAAAATTTCACTTATCAATGATTTATGCTGACCTGCATTCATTTGAGGGATATATCTCGAAGGAGACATGGAATAGCCTGTCCTCAAATCAACTTCAATGATTGTTTGAGTGGCACTTGGATCAAGTGTTTCAATAAATACAATACCGTTTGATGCTTTAGATCCATACGCTGAAGTAATTGTTGGATCCTTAACAACAGTTGTTTTTGAAATATCGAGCGGATTTACTCCTACCAGAGGATTATATGAGTAACCATCGAGGTTGGTTCCAAACAGCCCCATTGAAGTAATTGGAATGCCATCGACAATGTATAAAGGTTGATTATTCGAGTTCAGCGAACTAATACCACGAAGCAGGGTTATCGCTCCGCTTCCAAAATCTCCTGAGCGGTTTACCACATGCATACCGGCTACCCGCCCTTGCATAAACTGATCAATAGAAATAGCAGGTGTTTGTTTAATATCATCTGTAATTAAACCGCTGTAGGCAAATGTTGTATTTCGATTTAAAATGGGTTGAGATAATACCTTAATCTCATCATCACCCGAAGTTAAATCATTATCAGTAAGATATATAACAATATCTGTACGGTTATTCAGGTAAACTCTCTTTTCTTTATAATCTCCTGACGGACTAACGTTTAACCACACACTGCCCGATAAGGCTTTTACAGAAAACTCTCCATTCTCGTTGGTTACAGCAGGTAAATCGAAGGATCGTTCAACACCCACTGCAACATTGGAAACAGGTTGCCCGTCCGGGCTTACAATTCGCCCTGTAACCGTTAATGTATCTTGCTGGGCATGTACTGTAATTCCACAAATCATAACCCAGATGGCTAACAGGGTACTCCTTGTTAAGGTTTTTAAGTTCATTCGGTTGTCCATTCTGTAAACTCTTGATATTTTGAATGTTTTTTTCATTCGGTATAATATTTATTTTCCGCCGGTTATATTAATCAACCGGAATAAACTCAATGTAATCAATTACCAATCCGTTTGAAGGTGCATTACCAGGCCCTTTGTATTGAAACCTTACCTTTGCCCTGTCGTAATCATGAATATTTTCAACATACATATCGAACCGATTGAAACGTCCGACCGGCAGATAAGTTGTTCCTGTCACACTAAACATCAATCCCCTGTAACGGACAAACTCATAATAATCAAACGTTTTCACCAGTTCATCGTTTACATATATATCATAAATTCCACCGATATCCATGTGAGTTCTAACCACCATTACATACCTGCGCGGGAAAATTTTCTGGGTATTAAACTCCAGGGAGTATTTGCCCGTGTAACCTTTGGGGAAAATAATTCTCACAATACTGTCGTTTGATGCAGTTGCAATATATTCTCTTACAGGCGCAAATGGAGAATCAGAGTTAACAGTTGCTCTCGATGTCCATGCATATCTGTTCACCCCGGTTTCCCTAAGCAACCATTCTGCCTCAAACCTGGCCCCTCCCATGTAAAGAGAGTCTGGAATTACATAGTTTTCGTAATTGTATGCATACCCGTTGCTGCACAGCGTTTTTTCAACCGGAGTATAAAATATCTGGATACTGTCTCCTTTAACATTTTGAAGTTTCAAAGTATCTCTTGGTCCTTTCCAAACAAATTCCTCAGGTTCGAGCCGGTTCAGAAAAACACCCTGGTCCAATAAATGAGGTATTAAAACATCGGTTTGCCAGTCAAGCGGAATATCACTGTAATCGTTAATCCCCGGTATTGCCAAATCCTGAGCCATAAGATTTAATGCTTCCCTGTAATCATCCTGCTTAGGAAAAACTATAGTAGCACTGGTATTCCGGAATTCATGTTTTACAGGAAAATACATTGCCTCAAACTTGTTGTAAACGATGGAAACCGTATCATAAACAGTATTTCCGTTTTCATCGAAACCAATGGGTTTACTCCGTTCCCTGTCGAGAATGATTGAATCCTGGCTATCAATGTAATCACTTAACAGATTATTGTTTATTACAAAATACTGATAAAGGTTTGGCAGAGGTTTGGCTACCTGGTCCATCACAAAATATTTCCCATTCAAATAAAGAGGGCTTTCTTTTCTCAGGTCAATGTCATCAAATTTTGCTACTGTACCGGATTTTTCAAAAAAGGCAAATTTTCTTGATAGCGTCTGAATTTTTTTTGCTCCGGTAATGGTTCCGGAATTAATCATAAACCCCGAGATATGGTATTTAATGATTAATGTGTCCAGTGTACCTTCACTTAAATATTGAGAAATTGCACTGTTTGATGGAACAAAAAGTGTATAAGGAATGTCTGACAAAAACAGAGTGTCAAGTTCATGCTGCTTTAAAATCTGAACAAATTCAGAAATTTCAGAATCGGCTTGCATGGCATCCCAAACATTCTGGTCAACCGTTTCAGGATAAACACCGTAGTGATCGTCCCAATATTCCTTACACCCTGTTATCCCCATAATGGTAAAGGCAATGAATATGATAAAAAATCTGGTTTTCATATTGTTTTTAATTTAATAAGGTTCAAAACGAATGAAGTCCCACAGAAATCTACCGGGAATCAATGGTCTGACTTCTACCTTATGAGTTGTATAACGTTTAAAATCAACAGTACCCAATTCTCTGGTTTGAAAAGGACTGTTGGAAGATCCACCGGTGGAAAGGTCAACAAAGCTTCCAATCTTTTTCCCGTCAATAAACACTTCAATAAGTGCATTTTGCGCATTAAAAGCCTCAGCACGAAATAAAACCCTGTACCTTCCCTGAATTATTCTGGGAATTGTATAAGCAAGGGTGAAATCTCCATTTATTTCGATATAATCGTTGCCCCAGGCAGAGGAAGACTGATCGCCAAGATCCACAAAAAAGAGATCGGCTCCCGACCATTCGATAGTAAAAAGAGAATTAGGATCTTCAATTAAATAACTCCCCGGTTCCTGACGATATCTGTTAAAAAGCGGCTCCTCATAAAACTCGAATGTGCGAATAGAGCGGGAAGGGGTTCTTTGCTTCATTATCCGATTGATAAAATGAATAGCCCCGCTTTGGGTAATCACATTGCTTTCGTCATAGAAAAATCCGATATAATCAATTATATTCCCGTTGGGTCCAATAATGGTATCTTCTTTTGCTTTATTTATGGCAATATCGATACCATTTCCGTTAATATTAAGAGGAATCTCAGAAAATGTAATGTAGTTTGTACTTACACCTTCAAAATTATCGATAAAATACTGCCCCGTCAAAATGTGATAAGCCACATAATTGTATAATGGATTGGAAGCACTTGTGTAATTGTTATCGTTGGGACTAATCAAAGCCGCTAAATCATTCACATTTGAAACGCCATTTTCGTTATAAATCCGGTCCGGTTCAACCAGCAAAGTAACAGGTATGAGCGTTTCATCCTCTTTTAGATTAAAATCGACTAAATGTTTCAATCCGGTTAGGTCTAATGCTTCTTTAAAAATAGTATATCCCGGATTTTGTTCCAGCCAACCATAGCTTGTAGAAGTAATTGGTTTTAACGCGTCTTGAATTAAATGAATGTAGCCGTTTGAAACCTCAATATTAGGATAAATTACAGATGCCTGATTATTTATCCGGTAGTATGAGGTGTCTGTTTCTATAACAAAACTTACGGTTAAATAATCTTCTGATAAAGTTGGTTCGGGAAATGCACCAAACGGAAACTGGTTTGTGTGCACTCCCATGTTAACTACATGGTACCTGGAAAAAGCAGATGCAAAATCCTGGTCGGTCAAAATTTCGTTGAGCGACGTGAATTGCGGACTTTCTTCAACAAATCTACTAATAGCCTGATTGTCGGGTAAAAACAGGGTGTAATTTGTGCCGTCCGGATTATAGGCACTCAGGGTTTTATCCAGATTTCCTTTTTCAAGTATGGATATAAAACTGGAAAATTGTTCCTTGTTTTCCATGAGGTAATCGTAGATTGAAAATTTTTCCACGTCCTCGAAGTTGGCTTCAATGGGTGTTCTTTCGCAGGAATAGAAAAACACCACCAACAATAAACTTAATATGCATGTTATCCTTTTCATGTTAAAAATCATAATACGGGTTTTGTACCAAATTCCTGTTTCGTTCAATTTCAGTATCATAAATAGGTAAATACCAGCCTAACGGGTTGGTAAGTTTTGCAGCCAAAATTCGCTTCTGGGTAGAGGGGACGTTACTTACAATAACCTCAATCAGCTTATCTTTCCGTGCGAAATTATCTCTCCGCCCCATTCTTAAAAGATCGAACCATCTTTTTCCTTCATAAGCAAGCTCAAGTGACCTTTCATTCAGAATGGCATCTTCAAAAGCCACGCGTGTATTTGCCAGGCTTAACAGTGACATATTGGCTCTTTCGCGAATATCGTTAATGATAGTAAGCGCTTCGTTGTAACGCTCAAGCTGTGATAACGCTTCTGCTTTCATCAGCATCACATCGCCCAACCGGTAAACAATCCAGTTGGCACTGAACTGCTCAGCACCGGTGCGTGTAGTTTGTCCGTCAGGAGCCATACCCACATATTTCCAAACGATATAATCATCGTCACCATACTTCTTTATGGACGCATCTTCGCCCCGAACTATTTCACTTGCAAATTCAAAAGCAAACATTTCGAGAGCTTTTTGGCTAGGTTTATACTGATTGCTATTGCGTTGGGTCAAACCATAGGTACCATTGTTCTGATTCAGGTCACCATCAAACTGAAATTCAAAAATACTTTCGAGTGAATTTCCAGGATAAAACATTTCGAACCACCTGGCGCTGGGCATCATTACTATATCGATGTTTTGTTCAATGCTACTGATATGCGTCAGTACCTTTTCATAGTTAAATCGCCACAATTCAATGTCGGCAAGTAATGCATCGTAAGCGACTTTTGAGGCCCGGCCTTTGTTTTCGGCTATGGTTGGAAAACCTCCGGATGGGGCATAAACACGGTTGGTTTCCAAATCACCGACAATCTGATTAAGAACATCATCCTCAGTTGATTTTGTCAAATAAAAATCAGCATCATCCGACTCCGAAGGCTCAAGAATCAACGGAACATCCCTGTATAACCGAACCAGGTAAAAATAGCTCAGGCTACGTAAAAAGTAAGCTTCCGACATAAGACTATACATCTGAAAATCAGTAAATGTATTATCAATCTCCCGTACAACCGGGGCATTTTGAATTACCTCGTTGCAATAGTTAATTACTTTGTAAAAATCAGCCCAGCTACATATTGCATTATCCGGATAAATGTTGTTCTCCATTAAAAGCTGTTCATTCCATGGCTGGTTATTTTTTCCTTCAATCAAATCGGCCCTTACTTCTCCAAAAACAAACAACATGCGATCTAATTTGGAAAAAGACTCATAAGCAGCCATTAAAACCGCTTCCACATCTTCTTTTGTTTTCCAGAATTCATCCCTTATCAAACCGTTGGGAGGTTGCAGATCAAGATATTCGTTGCAGGAAACCTGCATAAGTATTATCAGGGAAATCAGAAAATATTTTGCTTTTGTTCTCATAATCTGTAATTATTAAAATCCAACAGCTATACTAATGGTTACAATTTTGGGCGGAGGTGTGTTGGCATTATCCACACCAATCCAAAACGGGTTACTGGCATCCTGTCCTACTTCGGGGTCTTGACCCGAGTAGTTTGTAAAAGTAAACAGTTTACGTGCACTTAGTGTAAAGTTTGCTTTTCTCACGCCCAGTCTGTTACACATTTCCTGGCCTAACTGGTAACCAATCTTAATGTTGTTTAAGCGCACATAGTCGCCTTTTTCAACATAACGGTCGGAACCCAGGTTATTGGCCGGATGGTTCATATATGCCTTGGGCAACAAGCCCGGCTCGTCCTGGCCTTGTACACGCCAGCGGCTTAAAACGGCTTTACTCTGGTTGTTCCGGTTGTTCATACCCTCAGTTTGAAGGGCAACACCGTTAATAATATCGAAACCTATACGGTAATGGAAAGCCGCTGAGAAATCGAAATTCCTGTACCTTAAATTTGCGCCGAAACCACCCATAAAATCCGGGTTGGAGTCGCCAATATAAACCACATCGTTCAGGTCAATTTTCCCGTCGTGGTTAATATCTTCGTAAATGGGGTCGCCGCCTTTAAATGTGTATGAATCAGTATAACGAAGCGGAATAGGCCTGCCCTGGCTGTCGCGGAGAATGTTTCCGTCAGCATCGCGGGCAACCACGTCCTGATCGCTGGCCCAAACGCCCAAATATCTGAATCCGAAGAATGACCCGATGGGTTCACCCTCCTGAACGCGCAACGGATACTGTCCGTTTCCGATGGAAGTAGAGCGTTCCGGGTTAAAATTTTCCGGAAGTTTATTAAATGTATTGATGTTTTGCGAAGTATTGAAGTTGAATGAAAGCAGCCAGTCTTTGGTACGCACGGCCCTTCCGTCGAGCATTAATTCCCAGCCCACATTGGTCATTTCACCTCCGTTTAAATACCTCAAATTATTGTATCCTGAAGAAAAAGGAATTAAATAATTGTTGAAAAGAATATCTGTTGTAACTTTTCGATAAACATCACTTTCAATATAAAATCTGTCTTTGAACAGGCTTAATTCAATACCTGCATTGTAGGAAGTAATGGTTTCCCATCTCAGGTTATTAAGCTGAATACTTGTTGGTGCAATTGCCGGATTCAACATGTAGCTTCCGGTACCCGTGGATTCATAAGTAGCAAAGCGGGCATATACATCACCGGGCTGGCGGCCGGCCACACCCCAGCTTGCCCGCAACATGCTTTCGCCTAGCCAGTCTAACGAATTCAGGAACGACTCACTTGAGAACCTCCATCCAAGGGCTAAACCTTTAAACAATCCCCACCGGTTGTTACTACCAAATGAAGAGTGGGCGTCGGCCCTTAAAATGGTTTGAATCATATACCGGTCGAGGTATTTGTAGTTTATGTTGGATAAACCGCTTAACATGCGGCTTTCGCCCGAGCCTGTTCCTATCCAGTTTATTTGCGCATCAATTGCCGGGTCTTTTATATCGGTACTCGGCGTGCGGTTACTTTGAATGTTCATCCATTCGTAGCCCGACTGGTCCGTAATCCAGGTAACCGCACCTGAAATCTGGTGGTCTTCATTGGCAAAAGGTGAGTTGAATGCAATCTGTGATTCGGTTCGGATACTTTGGTTCAGATTGTTTGATTCTTCTGCTTTGTTCACGTTCCATTCCAGCCAGTCGGCGCCAATGGCATTGTAAGGGAGGTAGTTTTTCGATTTTTGTCCCTGGTACTGGAACGAAATGGTTTCGCGAAAAAGCAGCCAGTCATTAAAACGGTATTGCAACAGGAAGGTATTTTCCAGGCTGTTCTGAACCCTGTCGTTCATTCCAAGATTTGCTACCGCCACCGGGTTAAAAAAGGTAACCCCATTGCCCTGGTAACTGTTTATGGGTGTAAAATATTCACCGGTAAGGTTTCCGTAGGCATCGTATTCCCAAATACTCATGTTTGGAGATTTAATATAAGCCATTTCTCTAATATTTCTGCCTCCAAGCCGAAGGTTACCTTCAGTTGTATTTGAGTTATAGTTGAATTTCACCTGGAACAGCAGGTTTCGCGAAAGGAAATAATCAAGGTTTACGCGGGTGGAAAAGCGCTGTGCACTTGTATTAATGGTAGTACCCCCTTCATCCACATAACTGAACGAGGTAAAATACCTGGTTTTTTCACCTCCCCCACCAACACTGAAATAGTGGTCATGTGTCATACCATTTTGGGTAATTTCCTTAATCCAGTCGGTGTTTTGCGAATAGTTGTAAAAATCTACATAATCGCGGTTGTATGCAATTTCTTGTGGAATGGTAAAAACACCGCGGGCATTGTGCCATGCTTCCAGTTGTAACATAATGTATTCATCACCGTTCAGCATGGGGATAGCCGGCGGCTGAAAATTCAGGCTGTTTTTATACTGGTAATCGAACTGCACTTTACCCATACGCCCTTTGTGTGTTTCAATCAGCAACACGCCATCGGCACCCTGCGAACCATAAATGGCAGTAGATGCAGCATCTTTTAAAACTTCAATGGATTTGATATCCTGGAGGGCTATGTTAATAAGGTTACTAATATCTTCCGTATCGGCCGAACTTAAATCGAAACTGCTGGAGATTCTAAATTGCGGAACACCATCAATAACAATTAAAGGCTGACTGTTACCCATTGAACTGAGGCCGCGAATAACAAGCTGAGAACCGGAGCCAGGGTCTCCTGATGCAGCGATGATATCGAGCCCGCTGACCTTTCCCTGAAGGGCATCAGCAGCAGACAACACACCTACATCCTGCATATCCATTAAATCCACTTTTACCGAAGAGGATGCTTTGTCCCTGTCGTCAATGTTGGTAAGGGTATTTACCGAACGGGCTTCGGCAGTAACTGTAACCTCTCCAAGCGCAATATCAGAAGATTCAAGTTCAATCATTATGGTTTTAGTTGGATCAACAGGAATTTCCTGCGCTTTATAACCGATAACACTTACTCTGACCGTATTTGCCGGGTTCAACATCTGCAGTACAAAGTCGCCGTTCACATTGGTAATTGTACCATTCACCACACGTTCTTCGCTATCATACTCAACTATATTAGCCCCGATAATGGTTGTTTTATCTCCTTTATCAATCACCCTGCCCCTCAGAATGGTTCGTTCCTGGGCATTTGCAATTAAGAAGCTACAAAGTGCCGCTATAAAAATTATGGTAATTCTGATTTTTTTCATCGTATTCACAAACCTTAGGTTTTATACAATCTTTACAATTTGAATTATTGGGTATCTATTTCAGTTACTTTAAGCACCTTGTTAATCTGGTGAATAACTGCATTGTTATAGGTATTCGGAAAAACCTCCTGGCCAGTACCAAGATTAACACCGGCAAGCCTGTTGGTAACCCCAGATTCACTAATTTCGGCAAAAAGGGCTCCTTCTTTTGTTCTAAACCGTATAACATCGATTCCCGGCTCAACAAACATTTGAGTATAAACATTTGAAAAAGCCGTTGATTTTTCATCTATTCTTGCGGTTTCATAATATCCGGATGGTTTGTTGCCGTCAGTAAAAATTAATTCACCCTGAACGAAATGGAACAACAATACCTGGCGAAGCTCATCAACCGGAAGTGAGTTTAAACCTGCCTCCTGTATGGCTTCATTGCTGGGTATAAAAATGGTATAAAACTCATTATTGGAGATAAAATTATACCGGAATTGTTGATCGAGCGAAAGGCCGGCTTTTCGCATCAATTGGTGAAATGTGGGAAACTCGGTAGAAATTCTGGAGAAAATGGTGGAACTGGTAAAACTAAACCAGTTTTGTATTTCATAGGTTGCACCATTATCCGCTTCTGTGCTCAAAATTCTGGGAAACTCAGGTGCCTGTTCTGTTCCCCTGTAACCTACCGTGGTAGCCCCTGTACCAGAGACCTCGCCGGTTTCATTGTTTACGATAATGAAATTTCCTGCCAGATTTGGAATATACTCCTTCCTTGCAAACCCTTTGGGCTGGGCAGAGGCAATGTGGTTAAGAAGCAATGTTCTAAGATCGTTTTTATTTAGTTGAAACTGGGTAAAACCACCCTGCGTTACAAGAAAAACAGAAAACCTGTTGTTCGGCCTGTCATAAATCAGCGAGGAATCCAAGGAAGTGTTCAGGTCCGATTCCACAAAAAACATATAATCCTGATTTCTTCTTTTCAAGGCGGGTAGCAAGCCGGCTTCTTCAATGGCATACATCACCTTTGAATACCCCTGCTGCAGATACACCGGTCCGGTAACACTGCTAAATGCCCTTGGAACAATTGCCTCGTTTAATCCGATAAATGTGGAATTACTGCCAAATTCTTTCTGAACAATTGAACTCTGATCCAATTGCACAATATCCAGCTCACCATTGTAAAAGCCTTTCTGAAGGTCGGAAGGATAAATCGGGTTAACCGACAGGTAGGTATTGGCTATTATTCTTTTTATATGAAGTGGTGCACCATTTAATGTCCCCCATCCTCTTGGTATTTGTATATAATCGCGCACAAACTTATCAAAAGCTTCATTTGTGGGAGCCATTAAACCATGATGGTAACGAATAGAAACATTCTGCGGTAACCCAAAAGTTCCTGTTGGAGGTCTGGTTTGTTCGCTGGTAACATTAAATGCCAACTGTGGAAATGTCAAATCGAAAAGTGAATCGACTGCTAACCCCAGATCAGCACCGGGTTGGGCAAACGTTTTTTGCTGGTTGTATTCAAACTGGGGAAAAATATTTACCAGGTCCCGGTATTTTGTATAATTATTTACAGCACTTTCATCGCTCAAAAACTGGTATGCATTTTTAAGTGGCTCAACAACCTGATCGATGACATAAACAAATCCGTTTTCTGAAAAAATCTCATCACTAATAATTCGTCCGTTAGCATAATGAATATCGTTTGAACCACCGAAAGGACGATTAAAATAAAATTCATAATCAGAGGAAGATAAATCGTAAATATTAAAATATTCACTAAAGAAAATCGGAGCATATTTACGTGAGTCGGTGGCAACCCTGCGGTGCAGAGTAGCCTGCGAGGTATCCTGAATCTGGAAACGCTTGTCCTTAGAAACAATACCGTATTTTCGATCTCTTTCAAATAACAGGGTTTCACGTTTAAAACCTTTGGGCTGGTTATTGTTAATATCGAGGGTATCAATCCATCCGTAAACATCGAGCGAACGAAGCTGAAGTTTTGACCACGGGTTTTGAACAATGTGGTACCGCACAAGCCGCTCAAGTTCCGGTAAAGGAACATCATCTACCGAATTATAGGAGGGATTGTCGGCAAACCAGGCATTGAAAGCTTCATTGGAGGGAGCAAATACGGTATAACTGCCAGAAACATTTATAATTTCATCATAGCCGGTAAGTTCAACACATCTGGCAAAGGTTGACAATTCCGGACGATCAAGTATTTGAGTATAAAGCTTTCCGGCGAGCCATTCAGGCCTTTCATATTTCCCAAGGTCCTCCTGGCAACTATTTAAGAATAGCAGCAACGCCATCAGGGCAGGTAATAAAATTGGTTTAATCCTAATCATTTTATTTATTATTTGATAATAAAACTATCTTTTAAAAACGCGTCAAACATATAAAAAATGG
>Ga0209614_1000995_pt1 | contig 22896 bp, 21 predicted proteins | sample BlaSprsedimmetaG_FD_185484 | JGI IMG/M metagenome (GOLD analysis project Ga0209614, IMG submission 185484) | Hot spring sediment bacterial and archeal communities from California, USA to study Microbial Dark Matter (Phase II) - Blank Spring... ... | reverse complement strand
CGTGGGATCGGTGCTCTTCGAGCAGCACGACGAGTGGCAGGTGAGCCGGCGCTACATGTCGGTCGAGTCGATCGAGAAGGCGATGCAGCCGGTCCTCGTCGTCAACGACGGGCTCGATCAGGAGGTGGTGCCCGCACTCATGGCCGGCTGAGTGAGATACTCGAGGTCGGAGCAGAGGGCTTCATACACCACTTGACGGGACGTGGCCCCGGTGGGCGAGGCCGCGATCACCGGCGGCGGCAAGCTGGCTGCGCGGCACGTCGTTCACGTCGTCGGGCCCGTGTGGCACCGCGGGCGTCGCGGAGAGGCGGAGCTGCTGGAGGCGGCGTATCGCTCGGCTATAGAGCTTGCCGACGAGCACGGTCTCGTCTCGATCGCATTCCCCTCGATCTCCACTGGCGTCTTCGGCTATCCCGTTCAGCTAGCCGCGCCGGTTGCCCTCGAGGCGATCCGTCAGGCACTGATCGCGGCCTCAAACGTGCGTCTTGTAGAGATCGTGCTCCTCGACGAGAACTCTCTCGAAGTGTGGGTGGACACGGCGAAAGACATCGAGGAGGCGGAGTAGTGGGCGGCCGCTTCAAGGCATGGGCGCGAGGATGTATCGTCGGGACCGCCGTGGGCGATGCGCTCGGTGCGCCCGTGGAGTTTCTCTCCGCCGAGACGATCATCGAGCGGTTCGGCCCAGCCGGTATCACCACGCTTGAGCCGTGGGACGGGCATCGGGCGGAATCGTTCACTGATGACACTCAGATGACCGTCGCTACCGCGCGTGGTGTCGCCCGCTCGCTCGAGAACGGCGTTGATACGACGTCCGCTATCTGGGAGGAGTACCTTGCCTGGCTGCGCACGCAAGACGATCCGGTGCAGCAGCGCGGACCTGGGACTACCTGTCTGATGGCTCTGCGCGGCGGCGAACCTGGCCAGCTCGACGACCCGGTGAACAATAGCAAAGGTTGCGGCGGCATCATGCGTGTCGCGCCGGTCGGTCTCGGATTTGGGCCGGGATGGGCGTTCGAACTGGGCACCGCAAGTGCGGCCTTGACGCACGGTCATCCCAGCGGCTACCTCGCGGCCGGCTTCCTGGCGGACGTCATCTCGCGACTGGTGAGAGGCACGCCTTCCCTGTACCGCTCGATCGAGGACGCGCGAGAGGAGTTGCTCGGCTGAGACGATGCCGACGAATGTGCTTGCGGCGATCGACGATGCGGTGGAGTTCGCTATGACTGCGCCGGGTACACAGCTGCAGATCGGGCGTCTCGGCGAAGGATGGATTGCCGAGGAGGCACTGGCAATCTCGCTGGCGTGCGCGCTGGCGTACCCGGAGGACTGGTCATCGGCCGTCCTGCTCGCGGTGAACCATGGAGGCGACAGCGACTCGACGGGCGCGATCACGGGCGCACTGCTCGGTGCGCGCCTCGGCATGGAGGCCATCCCACTGGCATGGTCGCATGATGTCGAGTGCGCATCAGAGCTCGTCGCGATCGCTGATCGGCTGTCCGACACGGTCAGGGGCGAAGCGTCGTTCAGCTGGGTGGATGGCGTGTAGCTCGAGTCCTTCGCACCATGCCCATGTTGCGATGCGACACCTGCCGACTAAAGCACGGTTCATGGTTACGAGGTGCGGAACTCCTCGGCGACCTCGTTCGCCTTGAAGATTGCCACCTTGGTCATTGCAGGGCCGATGACCTGGTAGACGAAGGTAGTCGCAGCGATGACGTTGATCGCCAGAGTCCCGATCTCGGCGCCCACGCTACCGTACGCAGCGAACGTGTGTGACGCATCGATGGCCAGGCCTATAGCCACGCCCGCCTGAGAGAGCAGGCCGAGGCCGAGGTACTTCTGAACCACATCGGGAGCCTTGGAGATCCGGGCACCTGTCCACGCACCTGCGGTCTTTCCTATCACGCGCATGAACAGGTACGTGACTCCGATGAGCCCGATGCTTGGGAGCAGCGAGATGTCCACGCGAGACCCGACCAGCACGAAGAACAGGACCATGACCGGTGGGTTGAACGCCCCGGCCAACTCGAATGCGACCCGGTTATCCCGGGAGATATTCACGAGTGTGAAGCCCATCGCCATGTTCGCGAGGATGAGTGAGACTCCGAAGTGGTCGGCCATCCCTGCACACAGCATGATCATGCCAATGATGATGATGAGTCGCTGACCTTTGTCGCGAACCCAGCGCATCGCAAGATGCAGTAGCCAGCCGCCGAACGCGCCCATCAGCAACGCGCCGCCTATCTCAAGTAGCGGTCCCGACAGCGCCGAGGTCCACTCGAAGCCACCGGTGCCGAGCAGGGCCTTGGTGGCCGATGATGCGAACGCGTAGATGATCAGTGCCGCTGCATCGTCCAGGCCGACGACGCCGAACAGTGTCGTTGTGAGCGGGCCGCGAGACCGATACTGCCACAGCACGTCGACGGTGGCAGCGGGAGCGGTCGCAGACGCGAGGGCACCGAACACGAGTGAGATGGGCAGACTGTGCGTGACGAGGTACATCGTGCCGCACACGAGCAGGAATGCCGCGCCCGCCTCGAAGATGGTGATGATGGTGATGCTCTTCCCGAGCTCCTTCAGATCACGGATCTGAAGTTCGCCACCGATCGTGAATCCGATAAGGGCGAGCGCGAAAAGCGAAATGGTGTTCAGTGCCTCGATCAGTTGCGCATCCAGCAGGCCGACCCCTGAGCGCCCAAGAACGACACCAACAAGGATGTAGCCCACTACCCACGGTATGCGGATCTTGTCGCTGAGACGCGCTCCGGCAAAGCCAAGCACGATCATTATGCCAACGATGAGAAATGCGCTGAGCTGCACGGTTTGTCAGGACTCCCAGTGTTCTTCCATCAGCGCGCTGCAAACATCAGCACGGTTGACGGTCCCGATTAGCACGCCCTCGCGGACGACGGGCAGGATCTTCACGCCCTCGCTCAACATGATCTCCGACACACTCCCGACGTCTTTCGACTCGTCGACCGTGATTGGGTGTTCGGTCATGTAGTCCTTCACTGCAGCGTCACTGGCCCGACGCATCTTACGGGCGATCTCGCCGAAGTCGGCGACGAAGATGCCGGAGCGATCGCGGCTGCGAGGGGATATCGCTTCGATGATGTCGGCCTCGGAGAGAAAGCCAACCACGTGCTGCTGGTCATCGACCACGGGTAGTCCAGAAATCCGCATGAGGCTGAACAGACGCGCGGCTTGCTGAAGGCTGGTCTCGCGCGTGAGGGCGGTGAGATCACGCGTCATGATGTCAGCGACCCTGCGATTAGGCACTCGTGACCACCTCCACACGGTCGAGGCACGATTGGATCTCTTCGCGCGATGCGAACTGGCCGTTGGGAGAGGCGGCAGCTGCGAGGGCAGCAGCCACACCTTCCCGCGCGATCTCCTCAAGCGAATCGCCGCTCGTGGTGGCATCCAGGATACCGGCGATGAGCGCGTCGTCCAGGCGAATGCGGCCGAGAAGCCTGCATGCGGGAACGCTCGCGATCACGGACTCGGCGCCTGACACGCACAGGACTTCCTGCCCGGCGTTCACTACCGCGATCTCGGCGCTCTTCGCGATGTGGCGGGCCAGAGCCAGTCGACCTTCATGTTGCGAGAGGTCGTACTCTCCGTACGTGGTCACATCACGGAGGTCTGGTTCGGCCAGATACGGTCGAGCGGGCAGCGCGGCGTTGAGGGTGTCTTCGCGTACGTTGACCGCGACGCGAACGCCGCGTGAGACTGCCAGTCGCACGAGCTCCGCGCAGAAAGACGGTTCAAGACCCGGGGGAAGACTGCCCGCGATCACGACCATGTCAGCGAGGCCAAGCATGCGCTCGAACACTGAACGGAGCTCTGCGATGTCTGTCGGGTTCACTTCGGGACCAGGCGAGCGAAGCGTGGTGAGCGTCCCGGCTTCAGGATCCAAGAGTGCATAGTTCGTGCGCGTCTTGCCAGCGAGCAGCGTGAAAGCTGTCGTGATTCCAGCATCGAGAAGTGAGTTCTGGATGAAACGCCCCGGTCCATCGCCAGCGAAGCCCATGGCGGTGATGTCGTGGCCGAGAGCTCTCAACATGAAGGCGATGTTGACGCCCTTGCCCCCAGGCTGAGTGATCGTGTCATCGATGCTATTCAGGGTACCGAGAGCGAGTCCTGGCACTTCAAATACTTTGTCGACTGACGGATTCAGAGTGACCGTCAGGATCACAGTGCAACACCCCCGTGTTCGGGCGGGATAAGAAGAAAGCGGGTTTCACTATACTCCGACATTCTGGATGGCTATTGAAGTTCCTGCCAGTTCGCACTCGGCACACGGCGAGGAGCGGGCCCCGCCGTGTGCCAGGCTGACTAGAGGTTGCCGACCAAGGACGCCAGGAACACCAGTAGCACGACAAACACTATCGCCACGTTGAAGCTCATGTCCCGAGCATAACGCTGGATCTGGCGACGGGTGTCGAGCACGCTCTCACTGGTGGCACGACTCTCGGCCATCCAGCTCACTCGCTCCTGGGTAGCGGTCTCGACGATGAGCCGCGCCATGTCGGTGATCCAGACTCCCGTGCGTTCGAGCCGACTCAGACCTTCGACCCGATAGGTGGATACCTGAGCCGCCGACGGAACCGCTCCCATCGCGCTCTGCCCGACCTGCAGCAGCCGCCCGGAAGGAGCGAACGTGTGAGGGATCGACTCCCGGAGCTTCTGGTCGAAACGCTCCTCGGAGAGAATGCGGTTCATGGCAGCCGAGATGTCACGCAATACGTTCTCGCCGAGCATGCGCTTCTCGGCGAGAAGAAGCGCTGTCCTCCCCACGCGATCACGATAGATGGACAGTGAGCGAACGACCCGCTCGAACGTATCGCAAACGGCATCGGCCTCATCAGCACGGATGAAGTCTGAGACGACGCCGAGACGCTCCTTGAAGAGCCTGGTCGCCATGTACGAGGAGATGTCACGTACGGCATCGATGTGGCCGCGATAGTACGCATCGTCGGCGTAGTCGGGATGGTCGTGTAGCCATTCGACCGCCATCACGACCGCGAAGCGCACGGTCGCTTGCCGTTCCCGCTCAAGCACGATATAGGAGCGTTGGACGAAGTGCTGGTTGCGGGGACCGGGCGCACCGGTAAGCACCGTGAGGACGAAGCGGCGCGCATCACGCTCCAGGCGGGACCATTCGGAACGGTAGTGCAAGCGCAGCCACCAAAGCAGCCTGGAGGTTCCCTTACGCAGCAGCTCGTACCAGTCATCGACCCAACGACAAAGCGCCACGAATCCCTGTGCACCCTTCACGTACCAGAAGTCGACGCCGAACCACTTCGGTGCATGCAGGTGGAACAGGCCGAACTTCATGCCGACGAAGAACACCGTGAAGCCTATCGCGAAGGCGATGATGACGGACTGGATGTCCGCCCAGCTGAGGAATGACACCTCGAGGTAGTGCTCGATCAGCTCCGAGTGCAGTCCCCACGTGTGCAGACCCGGCGCGACCACACCTTCCAGTACGATTTGCGGACGGATACCCAGTGTGGTGATGGCAGTCGCCAGAAGACCCATCGCAATCAGCATGCGCGGCGGCGCGTCTTTCACCTCTTGATTCCATCGCAACTCCCCACTGTCGAGGTGTTGCGACGACCGTTTGAATTCACCCAGTACCTGTCGATCCGCTACACGGAGCGGCTCGCCGAGGCCGGAGCGGTGGCCTCGGTCGGCAGCAAGGGAGACAGCTACGACAACGCGATGGCCGAGACGATCAACGGACTCTACAAGACAGAGGTGATCCGCAGGAAGGGACCGTGGCGCGGCATCGACGATGTCGAGTTCGCAACGCTCGAATGGGTCGACTGGTTCAACAATCGCCGGCTGCTCGAGCCGATCGGCGACATCCCGCCGGCGGAGTTCGAGGGTCTCTATTGGCTCGAGCAGGCCGCCAACGATACAGTCGGACCCAAGGAATCGAGTCTCCACTGAACCCGGGGTGATTCAGCGTTCTTGAGGTATTTGGGCACCAAATCGGGCACCAAATCCGGGGCTCTCGGCTAGCCAGCCTGTCCGGAGTCCGGAGGCATGGTCGCCTCCACGCGATACCCCATCGCCCGATAGCCACGAAGCCGCTTCTCCCACATGCGCGCAAGCACCGGCAAGAGCGGGTCGACGTAGTCGTAGATAACGACCTCGCGCTTCTCGTCGTGCAGGCGGTGGAGCCTGCCGGCGTACTGCTGCAGCGTGCCTCGCCACGAGATTGGCATAGCCAGGAAGAGTGTGTCGAGACGTGCGTCGTCGAAGCCCTCGCCGACAAGACGTCCTGTCGCAACAAGCACGCTCGGTTCGCCTTCGGGCACGGCCGCCATGCTCTCGGCCAGAGCAGCCCGCTTCTTCACCCCCATACCGCTGGAGAGCGCGAAGACATGCGGCGTCCGTTCTGCAATCAGACTCGCGAGTAGGTCGCGATGCGCCGTGCGTTCGGTCAGCACGAGTGCTGCGCGGCCAGCTGCGACAGCAGCCACGACGTCCTCCACGATCAGCTCGTTGCGGGTCTCATCGACCGCAAGCAGGCGATAGACCTCTTGGATTCCATCTGCGGCGAGAGCAGTCACTCCGAACCCGGTCTCACGTGGCCGAACGATGTGTTCGAAAGGCCGAGCTGCGGCTTGGCGTTTCAGATCGGTCTTGAACCGTACAGGTCCGCACTGCATCGTGATGATCGGATGATGGCCGTCCTTGCGGATCGGCGTGGCCGTGAGTCCGAGCACGAAGCGTGCGCGCGCCTGGCGCAGCACGGCCTCGAAGCTGAATGCAGAAACGTGATGGCACTCGTCGATGATGACCTGCCCGTACTCGGTGACGATGGAGTCGACCGAGCCCTTTCGGACCAGCGACTGCAGCACAGCGATGTCGATGGTCCCGGTCGGCTTGCGCTTGCCACCGCCGATGACGCCGATCGATCCCAGCGGAACATCGAGGAATGTAGAGAGCCGCTCTCGCCTCTGCTCCATGAGCTCGCGACGATGGACGAGAACGAGCGTGCTCACGCCGCGCTTGGCAATCACGTTGGCGGCCACCACGGTCTTGCCGAAGGCCGTCCCCGCGCTCAAGACACCGTCGTCGTGCTCCAATACGGCCTTGGCGGCTTTCCGTTGTTCTGGCCGGAGGGTGCCCGAGAACCTTGCGAGCAGCAGCGAACCTTCGGTGCGCTCGTCTGTGACCTCGAGTTCGGAGCCGTAGCCCTCGATCACCTCTCGCAGGTCATCGAGGCATCCTCTCGGCAGCGCGAGATGTGCGTCAAACTCCTGGGCGCACGAGACGATCCGCGGCTTGTCCCACGTGGGCAGGCGCATGGCTTGCGCGCGGTAGAACTCGGGATTCTCGAAGGCGGCGAGTCTGGCAATCTGATCGAGGAGGGAGTCGGGCAGCCCGGCCTTCTCTACGAAGATGAGGTTCGCGCGCACGGCTCGGACGACGCCGGGACGCGCCCGATCAGCTCCGGACGCACGCGTGGTGGAGGGACCGGCAGCGCCCACGGCGTGTCGCCGCTGCCGTCGCCGGCCGGGTAGGTCCGGACTCCGAGCGGGCTTCCATCCGCGACAAGCAGCGACAGCGCCGCGTCGACGTCCGATCGTTCGAGTCGCCCCACCGAGCTCAGGTATGCCCATTGGTCGGGGTACTGCCGCAGTTGCTCGTCGACAAAGACCGAACGTCCGGCGGATCGGGGTTCATGCTGGAGCGGCAACGCGATGAGGTTGCCGAACCCGCCGCGCGGCATCGTGTCCTGGCTCGGGAAGAGCCGATCGTATGAACGGAGCGACAGGGCGTGCCTGCCACGCGCGGCCTGTGTCAGGAGCGCCGTGCCCAGACGACGCGCCAGCGCCGCTGGCACCGGTTCACCGAAGAAGAACCACGCGTGGGCACCACCGCCGGAACGCGACACCTCGACATGGCACTGGACACCGGCGGCGGATGCGGCCGAGCGGAGCGCGGTCACATCGCCGCGCCAGCCCTCGTCGTCGAAATCGATTGCGAGGAAGTGGCAGGTCTCGTCCTCGAGCATGGCATAGATGCCAACCGTGCTGCGCCCGGTGAGATGGTCTTCGAGGGTCGAGGCGTTAAGCGGCAGTAACTCTCGATTGGCACAGTCCGCACACTTCACGCGCGGCTTGTCGCACAGTCCCGATCGCCACTCATTGGCACAGGCGGGCGCGTAGCCACTCGCACCCGAGCGGCTTTGCCACCGCTTGGCGTAGACGTCAGTACGGCCTCGGAGCAGAGACTGGAACAACTCGACCTTCGATGACCCTGACGATGAGGCGGTGATTGCAGAGGTCGGGTTGGCAGCGATCGGGGCGGCTGCCGCACTGCTCGGCGCCTCGAGCCCTAGCATCTCCTTGAGCCGCGCGTTCTCCTCGGCGAGCAGGAGGTTCTGCCGTCGGAGCGCCTCGAGCCCGTCCGGCTGAGTCCGATCGTTCACAGGGAGAGTCCAGCTGCCACGATCATGATTGCTCGCGACCGAGGGCCTTCCACGGCTCTCTGGGAAGGCGCGCAACAAGCCGATCGTTCACGAGTGACGCCGCAACGTCGACGTCGTATCCCTCGGAGTCGCGCAGCAACGGGATCACGTCGGCGCGAAAGTCAGAAGACGCGAGCTTGCTCACCATGTTCGCCTCGAACTCCGCGCGCGAGATCGCGGTCTCCGTTCGCGCGAGATACACGCCGAGACACTCGATGATGTGCGCATCATCAGCGTCGAGCGTGGTGAGCCCGAGCCACAGGTCGTAGAGGTCGCGCCCCTTCCGTCGCTGGAAGAGCGCCCTCATCTTCGTGGCGAGCAGTTCTTCGAGCGTGAACGTCGTGATCAGCTCATCGGCCGAGTGCCACGGGCTGGCTACAGCGAACGGTACATGCTGCAGCCCATCGACGCTGAAGTGCTCCCGGGTGTTGATCTCGACCTTCACCCGCATCCGCTGCACAGGCAGTGCGGTTGTCTCGAATCGGTACAGTAGCTTGGCGCTGGCGGGACCTTGTTTCCAAGCGGGCTCGCCTAACCAAGGGTCGAGTGCCGCACGAAGTTCCGCCAGCACGGGACCGATCGGGCCGGCCTCGACCTGCACGAGATCAAGGTCCTCGGAGTAGCGCCCGGGAGGGTCGAAGTGAAGCTTGTGCAGCGCGGTCCCGCCGCGGAAGGCGAGCGTCTCCCGCAAGAAGGGACGGCCGAAGATCGCGGTGAGGGCTCTCGACAGAACCAGGTCCTGCTCGACCTGCTCGTCTTGGGGCCACGGTGCAGAGGCTCTCCATGCCGTGATCTGGGCTCGGGGTATCACTGGTCGATCTCCACGGCCAGGTTCGGGATCACGCGCCAGGGACTGACGGCATCGGCGCCGCCCCGAGGCGCATCGGACGCAAGCGCAACGGGCCGATACCGCTTGGAGCCAAGGACACGGAGCAATGGGTCGGCGAGCGAGGGCTGGCCCGTTCGGTCCAACAGGTAGCCGAGGCGCTGGATCTCAGGGGTCTTGCGCAGTTGCGCGACCGAAGACAGGGCCTCGGGCTCGAGGCGCTCGGCGAGTTCAAGCAGCACCGTCGCGACGTTGCTCAAACCACCGCATGCGGCCGAGAAGCGCACAAGATCGAACGCCGTCGATTCAGGCGTGGACACGAGCATGGTGCCGGTCTCCGTCTGCATCGGAACGGCGGGTGTCGCAGCGACCTGACGGCTCATGTGGAACGTGATATGCGCGCGTCCGGCCACACCCTCGCGGGTGGGACGGTCGGTGACGACCTGAAACGTCATCGGCTGCTGGTGAGAAGCGCCGTGGATGGCCGCTGCGGATAGCAACCCCACGTAGTAGGGCTGGCCGAGGAAGCCCATCAGGTCGTCGATGAACCACGAAGGCGGCGGCGAACCGGCCGTGATGTACTCGGTAGGGACGATCACGTAGAAACCGCGACGCGGAGTCACGATGCGGCCGCGCTTCTTGAGCCGGCGAAGGGCGTTGCCGACCGCGATCTCAGACGTCGGTAGCGCGGCTCGCGCATCCGCGTGAGAGAAAGTGTAGGTTCCCGTTGCCTGAAGCCTGTCGACGAACGTCGAGACCTCTTCAGGGCCTGTCACTTCTTGAATCGCCATTTCACTTTCATAAGATAGCACTCAACGCTGGTTTACGCAAGTGAAGTGGCGCATTCAGAAGGAAGCTGAGAGTACCGGGACCGCGCGGTCAGTCGGGCACCAAATCGGGCACCAAGCCCGGCGTCGAGGGCCGATCCTCAGCAACAGGGTTTTTGGGCACCAAGATCGGGCTTAAATAGCCCCTGAACTGGGGTTTTGCCCTCAGCATGACCCACGGAACGACCTGATTCGGTGCCCGATTCCAAGCACGCAACAGGGAATTTCAGGCCTGTGACCTGCGGTCTTATGGTGCCCCCAAGGGAATTCGAATCCTGATTGTGCTTGTGAATCCCGGCCAGGTCCCGCAGCTGGCAACCGTCCTGGGCAGAAGACGTGACCGAGGTCCTCGACGCGGGCGCGACACCGGTCGAGCGGGGGTCCGGGGCGAGAAGCCAGGCCTCGTCCGGTCACTGGTATCCTAGCTGGACGAAGTGACCCGCCATTCTGGAGGATGACATCGACGTGGCTCCGAACACGATGGCCACCGGTCCCGGAGCCCGGCCGGAAGGTCTGGGCGTCTGGTGGCTGGCCGCCCGGCCGAAGACGCTGCCCGCAGCCGCCTCCGGAGTAGTCGCGGCCACTGCTCTGGCCTGGCGCGACGTTGGCTTCGCCCTCGGACCGGCTCTGGCCGCTCTCGCCATCGCGTTCCTCCTGCAGATCGGCAGCAACCTCGCGAACGACGTGTACGACGACGAGCGAGGCGCCGACACCGACCAACGCCTCGGTCCGACCCGCGTCACGCAGTCCGGCCTGCTCACACGCCGACAGGTCAAGACGGGCATGGTCGTCGTGCTGGGAGCGGCCTTCCTTCTGGGCCTGTACCTGACGTGGGTTAAGGGGTGGCTCGTGCTCGTTATCGGGCTCGCGGCGATCGCCTCGGCCGTCGCCTACACCGGCGGACCCTTCCCGCTCGGCTACCATGGCCTGGGTGAGGTCTTCGTGTTCACCTTCTTCGGACCCGTGTCGGTCGTAGGCACGTACTGGGTCCAGACCGGGAGCGCCTCGGCCGCGGCCTGGCTCGTCTCCGTGGCCATCGGACTGCTCATCACAGCGATTCTCGTGGTCAACAACCTCAGGGACATCGAGCAGGACCGGGCGGCGGGCAAGCGCACGGTGACCGTGCGCATCGGCGTCGCCGCAACGCGATGGGAGTACGCCGCCTGCCTGGGGGGTGCCTACGTCGCGATCACCGCGGGTGTGGCCTCGGGCCTTGTGGACTCCCAATGCCTGGTGGTGTGGCTTTCGCTCCCGCTCGCATGGCTCGTAGGGCTCCGCGTCTTCGGCGAGGCCGGAAGACCGCTCAATCAGGCGCTCGCCGATACCGGACGGCTCGCTCTCACCTTCAGCATCCTACTGGCGGCAGGCACCGCAGCGGGCGTTCTGGTCGCCGGATAGCGCGATGCCGGCCTTCGCGCCGGCTTTCTGCGTGGCGCGCGTCCGGGAGGATCACCGTCGCTTGGGCACGATCCTGACGACACAGGTGCCCGTCGAGAGCACCTCGCCCTCCGCGTCGCGGCATTCGACCTCCCACACGTGCTCGCGTGACTCGAGCCTCCGTGGAGTCGCCGTGCCGGTGACCGCCCCCGCGCGCACGCTCCTCACATGATGCACGCACAGTTCGACGCCGAACACCGCGTCGGCGCTCAGGTCGACGTTCTCGATCGAGCCCAGACTAGCGACCGTCTCCAGGAGCGCGGCGGTCGCGCCGCCATGGAGGTAGCCGAACGGCTGCATCGTCCTGCCGTCGACCGGCATCGTTGCCACGATCCTGTCCTTCGCGACACTCACGATCTCGATGCCCAGTGACTCCATCAGTGTGCCCTCAGTGTCCATCGCGCCTCATTTCGACCTTCTCGATCAGCAGCTCGCCCATGCGGTCGAAGTCCAGCTCGAACCCGAGCCCGGGTGCGTTCGGCAATACTACTTCACCCCCGAGCACTCGCACGGGAGGGACGACCACGTCGCGCTCGAAGTACCGCTCCGATTCGGAGATGTCTCCCGGGATTGCGAATCCCGGCAGCGTCTCGAACTGGGCATGCAGGTGCTTGGAGACCCCGGTTTCGTACATGCCGCCGAGCCACAACTCGACACCCGCATCGATGCATCTCCGGTAGGCGAGCAGGGCCGGGAGCACGCCGCCGAACTTGCCGATCTTCAGGTTGACGATCCGGAGGTTGGATACGGCGAGCACCTCTTCGAGGCCCGCTTCGCCCTCGACGGACTCGTCGACGCAGACCGGGGTGCGTATCAGATCCTGGAAGCGGCTCAGCTCGGCCAGGCCCGCATGGCGGATGGGCTCCTCCACGCACACCAGGTCGAGTTCGTCGAGCCGGTGGAACAGGTCGACGTCACCTGCCGTGTAGCCCCTGTTCGCGTCCACCATCAGCATGAGGTCCGGGAAAGCGTCACGGACCGCGCGCACGCGCTCCACGTCGTCGCCGGGTTCGATCTTCAGCTTCACGCGACGGTATCCCTTGGCCGTGAAGCACCCGACCTCCTCAAGGGTCCGCGCGATGGACATCACGCCCAGCGACACACCAGCGGGAGCGGTGTCGCTTGCGCTGACCCCCGCCCATTCGGCGAGCAGCTCGGGCATCGTCCTGCCCGTGACCCGCCCGTACAGATCCCAGCAGGCGGGTTCCAGTGCGCCCTTCGCCATGAGATCACCCGGAAGCGCAGCGAGGGACGGAAACACCTCGGCAGGATGCAGGTACGTCGAACTCAGCACGATTGGCACGAGCTCCGTGACGAGCGCCTGCATGGTTGTCTCGACCGTCTCCGCGCTGTACCACGGAGTCGAGAAAGCCACTCCCTCTCCGTAGCCCGCCCGGCCCTCGCGATCCACCACCTCTACTATCACCGACTCACGCTCGGTCATCTCGCCCTGGCTGGTGCGAAACGGCGTCCTGAGACGCTGCGAGATCCGGTGGAGCCTCACCAGCTCCACCTCCACGCGCTGCTCGTAGAGCGCCGCCAGCGCCGCGTTGTCCGTCTTGCCCAGGCCGCCCTTCGGCAGCTCGCGCATCATAAACACCGCATCCGGCCTCTGGAAACCCGACAGCCGCTCGCGAAGCCGCGCGACGACGTCCTCGCGGCTCACCGCATCACCGGTCGCGAATGCCACCGGCCGCCTCCCCCACTCGGAGTCCTCCGCGCCGATCACAGCCGCGTCCTCGACGCCGCGGACCGAAAGGATCTCGCGCTCGATCTCGCGCGGGTAGATGTTCTCCCCCCCGGAGATGAACAGGTCGGCCATCCGCTCCCGGACGACGAGGCGCCCGTCGGCGATCCGCCCCACGTCGCCGGTGCGGAAGTACCCGTCGGCGAACGGACCGGGCGAGAGCGGCTCACCGGCGCGCCGCTCATATCCGGAGAACAGCGAGGGACCCGAGACCGCGATCTCCCCGTCGCCCGCGTCGTCCGGCGTCAGGATGCGCAGATCACAGCCCGGAAGCGGGGACATCCCGGCCGAGTGCTCGCCGGGTGCCGACGCGGCCACGACCCCGCACGTCTCGGTCATCCCGTAGCTCGCCAGAACGTTGGTCCCTGCCGCGTCGCGGAGTGTGCGCTCGCCAGCGGGGCCCCCTCCGAGCAGCACCGCCTCGTAGCGGCCGACCAGTTCCCTGTCGTGGCTCAGCAGGTCGCGCAGCATCTTGTCGACCACCGAGACGTGCGTCGCCTCCCCGCTACCGACATCGGCGAGCATCGCGGCCGCGTCAAAGCGGTCGTACAGGATGAATGGCGATCGATTGACCAGTGACCGCATCAGCACCTGCAGCCCGCCAACGTGGAACATCGGCAGTGCGAGCTGCCAGCATCCGGTCCCCGGCCGCATGAACGCGCCAGCGGACACCCGCGCGGCTGAGACGAGGGCGCCGTAGGTCAGGCGCGCGGCCTTAGGCATCCCCGTGGTCCCGGATGTGAACATCCGCACGAACACGTCGTCCTCGGTGACCGAGGGGGGGTCGAAGCGGACCGGAGCACCATCACGAAGGCTCTCAAGGAGGCGCTCGTCGACGGTCATCTTGACGTCGAACCCTTCGAGCAGCTCGGCCTTCTTCGCTGGCGTGAGCCGGTGATTCAGCACGAAGAACGAGGCCGCAAGCATCGAGCCGGCGAGTAGCGCGAACACGAAGTCGGGACCATTGGGCAGGTCGAGCGCCAACCGGTCTCCCGCTCCGATCCCGCGCGCGTGCAGCCGCTCGGCCAGGTCCGTGCTGAGGTCCTGCGTCTCACGAACAGTGATGCGCCGGTCACCGTGGCGGAAGAAGATGCGGTCAACACTCCGATCGGCGTAGGCCGAGAGCAGGTCGCCTAGCATCGGCGCTACGGGTACTTCGGAAACTTCGCGAAGTCCGGCTCACGCTTCTCCTCGAAGGAGTCGCGGCCTTCCTTCGCCTCGTCCGTCGTGTAGTACAGGAGCGTCGCGTCACCCGCGAGCTGCTGGATGCCGGCCAGCCCGTCCGTGTCGGCGTTGAACGCCGCCTTCAGGAAGCGCAGCGCGGTGGGCGACATCGCGAGCATCTCTTCGCACCATCGCATCGTCTCCGCCTCCAGCTCCTCGAACGGCACGACCGTGTTGACGAGGCCCATTTGCAGCGCCTCGGCAGCCGTGTACTGCCGGCACAGGAACCATATCTCCTTGGCCCTCTTGTGGCCAACGATGCGCGCGAGATAGCCCGCTCCGTACCCCGCGTCGAAGCTGCCGACGCGAGGACCGGTCTGGCCGAACCTGGCCGTCTCCGCGGCAATCGACAGGTCGCACAGCACGTGCAGCACGTGGCCGCCACCGATGGCGTAGCCGTTCACCATGGCCACGACCGGCTTCGGTACCACCCGGATGAGCCGCTGGAGATCGAGCACGTTGAGCCTCGGAATGCGGTCAGCGCCGACGTAGCCGCCGGAGCCCCGGACCTTCTGGTCGCCACCCGAACAGAACGCTTCCTTGTCAGGACCCTGTCCGTGGTTCGCTCCCGTCAGGATGATCACGCCCACGCTGTCGTCCTCGCGAGCAGCGGTGAAGGCATCGTACATCTCCATCACGGTCAGCGGCGTGAACGCGTTCCTGCGCTCGGGCCGGTTGATCGTGACCCTCGCGACGCCGCCGCAGGTGTGATAGAGGATCTCCTCGTACTGCCTGCCTTGCACCCACTGGACCGCAGTCATCGTCGTTCCCGTCCTTTCGCCAGAAGCCCGAGAAGGACCCGAGCATACTCCTCCCGCTCCTCCAGATGGACATTGTGGCCCGTGGAGAACCGCCTGACATCCAAGCCCCACTCCGCATGGGCCTCGGACGCGAGAGCCGAATACCGCTCGTCCCTCCCACCCACGAGGTACGTGAGTGGAACCGGCAGCCGAGCGGCGGCATTCCGTAGGCTCTCCATCGCGCCCTGCCCGGCACCGAGCGTGACCAGCGCGAGCGCCCGCGTGTCGTTTGCCCGGCGCATGGCGGCCTCCGCCTCCCGCAGCTCCACAGGCAGGTCGCGCTGCGACTCCAGCGCCGACGTCTCCGCCCACCACTCCGCGAACTGCTCCGGCGTCGAGCGGCGGAGGCGATCCGCCAGGGCGTGGTCACGTTCGAGCATCGCTTCGCGCTCCGCCAGCGTCCTCGGACCGAACGACGCGCTCTCGAGCACCAGCGAGAGGAGCGAGCCCGGATGACGAGCGGCATACGAGAGCCCGATCCGGCCGCCCATCGAGTAGCCGACCAGATGCATGCGCTGCAAGCCCAGGTGGAGGCGCAGGGCCTCGAGCACCTCTACCATGTGTTCCAGGGCGTACGGCCGGGCGTCGGATGGCCTGTCGCTGGCGCCATGCCCGATGAGGTCGAAGAGGACGAGGCGAAACCCTGCGCCGCCGGGCAGTCCGAGCAGCTCCTCGAGGACCGGGTGCCAGGTCCGCGAGCTCTGTGAGAAGCCGTGCAGGAACAGCACGGCTTCCCCGCCTGGATCGCCGTGACACTCGCAGTGGTAGCTGTGTCCTCGCAAGTCCAGGATCATCCCGGCCGGCCGCTCACAGGTATCGCGCATAGCGCTCCTTCGCGCCGGATGTCAGCGTGCTGACCTCGATGATCCCGAGACCCGGACGCGACTGCGCCTCACGGTATGCCTCGGCGAACGCGCTCGCGTCCTCGATGCGCACGTGCGGGATCCCGAAGCCCGCCGCGATGTGGCCGAAGTCGGCGTCGTGCGGAGTGAGGAAGAGCCGCTCGAAGTACGGCTCGTCCGAACGCTGCGGGAGCATCTCGAATATCCCTCCCCCGTTGTTGTTGATGAGCACAACGGTGAGGTTGGTGTCGAGTCCGCGGGCAAGATGCAGCGCGTTGATGTCGTGCAGGAACGCCAGATCCCCGGTGAGCAGGGTGGACGTCTCGAACGACTGCGCGGCGCCGAGCGCCGACGACAGCGTGCCGTCGATGCCGTTGATACCCCTGTTGCACAGGACCCGGATCTCCTTGTCACGCTTCAGATAGAAGGTGTCCAGATACCGTATCGCCATACTGTTGGCCGCGAACAGCAGCGAGCCCTCGCGGATGCAGTCGATCAGACTGAGCACGTAGCGGCCTTCGGAGTCCGCGCCATGAGCGACCCCCTCGATCCTGGCTCGCTCCTGCTCGTTGAGGTCCGCCCATCTCGCCAGGTACTCTGAACCGATGTCGTTGCGCAGGCCACCCGAGGCCAGCACGAAGTCACCCGGCTCGGATCTCACGAACACGTCGGTGAGGTAGTTGAAGTCACGGGACTCGACCTCGTCGACGACTATCATCACCGGGCCGAGTGCGCCCACCTTGGTGAAGCACGCCTTCGAGACCGGGTACTGTCCAAAGCGGACGACCACCTCGACGGGCGGCGCGTCGTCGCGGCGCAGTATGTTGTCGTAGTTGTCAATCACCGCCGCTTCGGTGTACCGGCGCAGATTCGACAGCGGATCGGCCAGGATCGGGAAGCCGAGGCGCCGGGACAGGTCGAGGATCTCGTGGGGATACTCACCCTCGCCGCACAGGATCACCCCGCGTCTGCCCGTCACCATCTCGTTCAGACGCTCGATGTCGGACGCGTCCGCCCACCGGCGGGGCCGGAGAAGCACCGGGGGTTCGGGCCGTCTGCCGGCAGAGAACAGCTCCGGCACGCCAAGATCGGGAACCAGCGGCTCCGCGAAGGGGAAGTTCAGGTGCACCACGCCCATCGGCGCGCCCGTTGCGCGGATGACACTCTCGCGAGCGATCTGGCGTGCGAAGGCGACCTTGCCCACCGACCCCTCGGGCAACGGCATCTCGCGGAAGAAGACCGTCATGTCGCCGTACATCTTGATCTGGTCGGTCGTCTGTGCGGCGCCCAGACCGCGCAGCTCGTGTGGACGATCGGCCGTGAGCACTATCAGCGGTACACGCGACACGGCCGCCTCGCACACAGCCGGGTAATAGTTGGCCGCCGCCGTGCCGGAAGTACACACGAGGCAGACCGGGCGGCGAGTCGCCTTGGCCATCCCCAGCGCGAAGAACGCCGCCCCCCGTTCGTCGATGTCGACGCGTAGGCGGAAGTTGCTCCGGTCGAACACCATCGCCAGCGGCGTGGATCGCGAACCGGGCGACACCACGACGTCCTCGATGCCAACGCGCGACAGCTCGTCGACGAAAGCACCGAGAAACACGCTCCACGGCGCGCTAGCCATTCGTCCGCCCTTCATCCCGTGATGAACCGAACGCCGACAGGATCGTCTTGAGCTTGACCACGATCTCGTCGTACTCCGCCTGGGGATCGCTGCCCTCAACGATGCCGCACCCGGCGTAGACGTAGCCATGGTCGCGGGTGAACACCCCGGAGCGGATCGCGACGGAGAACTCCCCGTTACCCTCGAGGTCCATGTAGCCGAACGTCCCGCCGTACAGCCCGCGGTTGAACCCCTCGAGCTGCCGGATCGCGTCCTCCGCCTTGTCCACCGGGCTTCCCGCGAGTGCCGGGGTCGGATGTAGCCTGTCCCGCATCTCCACGAGAGAGACTCCCTTCGACACCTTCGCCGTCACGGGCGTGCAGAGGTGCTGGAGATGCTTGAGCGTCAGGACGCTCGGCCCGTCAGGCATACGCACGTTGGAACAGACCGTATCAAGGCACCCGCGCAGGTGGCGGGCCACGTAGGCGTGCTCGTGCAGGTTCTTCTGGTCGCCCAACAGGAAGAGCGCGCCTCTCACACGCTCCTCCTCGGACTGTCCCACCGCGGTCGTCCCTGCCAACGCCATAGTCGTGATCAGAGTGCCCTGCTTGCGGATCAGCAGCTCGGGGGTGGCGCCGATGAAGAAGACACCGTCCATCTCGTGCAAGATCAGCGTGCCGTGCACGTCGCCCGCCATCAGGTTCGCGACCATGTCGCGCGACGAAAACTCCTCATCAGTCTCGACCCGCAGCTCCCGCGCAAGCACGACCTTGTCCAGATCGTGCTCGCGGATTCGGCGCAGGGCCTCCTCCACGATGCCGCACCACACCTCCCGTCTGTCCGGCACGACCGTGTAACGGATGTCCCGGCCGGAGAGGGCCCGGACGCCGGAGACCTCCCGGACGATCTCCCGGACATCGGCGGTGACCGGCTCGCTGCCGTTCAGCTGGACGAGGGTCCTGCCAGCCTCCTCAATCAGCACGACCTCAGGAAGCAGGTACTCGGCGCCTTCCAGCGCCCGGAAGAGCGGATTCGCCAGTCTGGTGTCGTCAGGATCGAACACCCCGGCGGAGAACAGAACGGGGCTTCTGCGAACCTTGCCCTCGAACACGGGCGACAACGCATCCCAAGGCCCCTCGAGACGCACGCGGCCGAGGCCAATCACCTTGACTCGATCATCCTTCTCCAGATAGAGAAGCTTCTCCGAGTGGCGCATCTCGAGATCGCGGTACAAATCGAGAGCCGGCTGGTCCACGAACTCGGATTTGCTGAAAATCGTCGCCATGCGTCGGTTGTATCCCCCTCCGTCTCGTGCGCAACCGATGGACCGGGTCCTCGGAACTCCCCGGGAGGATTATCGCAGACCGCTGCTCGCGTTGGAATCGTCCCTCCACGCGGTACCGCCGATTGCGACGCGAACCGTCGCGGGCATCAGCGCGATGCGAGGACCCCAGCCACCAGATAGCCGACGCTCAGCGCCACGTTGGTGACCAGCACGGCCGTGACGTTAGCGCCCAAGGCCGGGAAGAACTCCTCGAACTTATCATAGTTGGCGAGGGCCCCGCGCACCGCCCGGACCGCCGGCAGCAGCCCGACAAGCCCGAGCAGCGCCCATGGCGTGAGAGCGCCCATCGAAACCCCGAGGACGATCGCCGCGAAAGCGGCCCCCTCGACCACCACGTACCACCTGATCGCCCTGGACGGACCGAGAAGGACGACGAGATGCCTGCGATGACCGGCCTTGTCGGCCACCCAGTCGGGGAACTCGTTGAGGTAGAACAGGTTGTACGTCAGGAGGAGCGCCACAGCGCCGGACCACCACCCCGCAGTGTCAAGCTGCAGGGTGTGCACGTAGTAGACGCCGAGAACAGGGAGCAACCCCAGACCAATCCCGGCGAGCAGCTCGCCCAGTCCGATCCTCACGGCGATCGGCGTATACGTTGCGATGATAACCACGCCGACGAGACCCAGCAGCAGCAGCAGCCAGCCGCCTCCCGGCGCCTGGCCGAAGAGGTCGACCGCCAACCAGACCCCCACGGCGGAGCCGAGTGCCAGCCACACGAGTCCGGCCGTCAGGGCCTCTCTGGCCGACAGGTTGCCGACCGGAAGCTGCCCGCTGCCGCCGGAGAACGGGGTTCGGCGAATCACCCTGTCGATGCCGGTCCTGGTGTAATCGTGCCAGTCATTGAGGATGTTGGCGCTTCCGTGGAGCAGCACGAGCCCGACAAGAGCAAGGACGAACCGCAGCCAGTGGAACGACCCCCGCCAGTAGGCCAGTGCCGATCCGTGCAGCACCATGACCGCCGCAACTGTGAGGTAGCGCGGGCGCGATCCGACCAGCCACCGCTTGATCTCCATCGGGATTCCTCCGAGATCCGGCATTCCCGGGCGAGCGATCCGCACCACTCGCCCGACGGCGTACCGAGAAGAGAAGACCGGACGCAGCGCCCGATCCCACGAACGTGTGGTCGTGGGGCGGAACTCGAACCTGCGCCCTTCGGATCATGGACCCGACGGGCGACCAAACTGCTCCACCCGGACTATCCGCCTGTCAACGCCGCGAGCAACGGAGAAGTAATGTAGCATCCGCGCCGACACGTGCACAACACGTCCGTTGCCTCGGAGCGCGCAAGAACTTGGGCGCAGCGTCACCCATCCACAGACCTCAGCCTGTATGCCCCGCCCCCGCGATCTCATGCAACGTCTTAGTGAATCGGCGCCCTCTCGCGTGCAAGACGATGCCGGCAGGGGTGACCCATGCCGCGGTGGGCTGAGTGGATCGGGACGCAGCGGCGATGACACGGGCCATCGAGTCCGCCCGGCGCTTCGACCAGCGCCTCCCACCCTTCTTCATCCGGTTGGCCAGCACACGGATTCACGCAGTCGACTCTACCTCACGCGCGGCAAACAGCGTTAGGAACACGTCACCGAGCATGCTGACCGCTCGTCCTGATCGACCTCGGACGGGTACGACGCCCGCCAGCGCATTGCTCATGAAGACCTCGTCGGCCGTCTTGAGATCCCCAAGAGACAGAGCGCACTCCACGGCCTCGTAGCCGCACTGAGCTGCGTGGTCGAAGACAACGCCCCGGGCGATGCCGTCCACAGCCGGCGGCGCGGGTGGAGTGAGCAACCTCGTGCCAACACGAACCCAAACGCTGGCTGTCGCGCCGTCGATCACGCGCCCATCCGTGTCGACGAGTAGCGCCTGGTCGGCACCCAGCCGGGCAGCTTCTCGCTGCGCGCGGTCCCACGGAGCTCGCGCCGCCGGTTTCGCCGCGCCGCGCGGCAGGGCGGGTGTCTCAGAGACGACCGGAGCGAGAACCACCCCACCAGCTACCTCCAGCGACGATGGGACGTCCGACGGCTCCGCCCGCACGTCACCGGCAGAATCAACCGTCACGGCTAGCCGTCCCGGCGCAACGCGCTGTGAGCGGATCGCATCCTTGATGCATTCGCGGACGGATGCGAGCGTCGTCGGCCCACAGCCGCCCGCCGCGAGGCGCGCCAAGTGCCGCGGGAGAAGGGGTACGGCACCATCGACGACGCGGCATGTCTCCCGCAGTGCAACATCAGGCACGCCATCTCCCATAAGCGGCGAGGCTTTCAGCTCCGTTTCGAGCCACTCCTCTGCCGCATCCGAATCCGCAGTGATGCCGCCGCCCGTCCCCCATCGCACCAGCCCTTCCGAGTACTCCGCGGTCCGGATGAGTATTGAGGAGTCCACCTCCCCCGGAATCGCGACGACCAGGGTTCCCGTGTACGCGGCGCGAGAGGACTCCTCCAGGGCGCTGATCGCCTTCATGGCTGCGATCTTCGGCGCACCCGTGATGGATCCGCACGGGAAGGTGGACTCGAGGACGGCAGAGAGAGAAGCCGACTCTTGCAGACGACCTGTCACCGAGGAGACCATCTGGTGACAGTAGGGCGTGGTCACCACCTCGAACAGCGGGTTCACGGTCACCGATCCCGGGTGGCATACCCGGCCCAGGTCGGTGCGGACCAAGTCGACGATCATGACATGCTCGGCGCGCTCCTTCTCCGATGTGCGCAAGTCGCCGACCATGGCACGATCCGCGGCGCCTCGCGCCCGCGGTCGCGTCCCTTTGATCGGGCATACCTCCACCGAATCGCCCGAGATGCGCACGAACCGCTCCGGCGAGGCCGAAGCAATCGTCAGATCCGGCGTCGCCCAGAATGCGCCCATGTCGGCGCCGCATCGGGACAGCAGGGAGGCGAACGCGACGGACGGCGGTGCTGAGGGCGCCCCCACAATGCGACGCGTCAGGTTGAGGACGTACACATCACCCGCGTGAATCGCCTCGATGACCGATCGGACCCTGGCGCGGAACCTGCGGCCAGTCGTGTCGCTGTGTGGGCACTCGACGAGTGACGCGGTGCGAGGAAGCGTCGCCACAGACTCCGACTCCAGCACCGGCACGTCTGACGCACTGAGCGTGCCCCAGACGCGCCACCCCTCGGCTGTGCGCACGATCCCGCCCGTGTAGCACGCCCATACTCCCGGGCCGCTGTACGGGAGAAGGGCTACGCCGAGGCAGGGATCGGGACCGGAAGAGCAGTCGAGTAGGCCGTCGGTCACCTCCGACAGCGCGGACCCACTTGCCATGGAACGAGGTGCCCACGCTACGATTTCCACGCCGCCGAACCACCCCCGGCCGGAGGCGGGTGCGAGCGCGAAGGGAGCCGACGCAGGCGAAAGCGCGCTGACCCAAGCCTCCGGGCGGACTCCTGGCGGGGCTACGATCGGGCCGTCGATGGGCAACACGCAAGCCACCTCACTTCGGTGGCCGCGGGATGCCCACGTCGGGGCTGGCATACGGCCGTTCTGGACATCGGCTGACCGGTACTCGACTCGTTGGCGGGCCCTGACTGCGCCTAGTCACTATGAGATGGACAGCTAGGCGGTGCAGTTCAAACTCGAACCTATGGAACGCCCCGGGTTTGACGTCGACTCGTTCATTTGGATGCCACGGCTAGCGTGGCGACTTCCTGATTGTAGCACTCGAGTGCCTGAAGCGGCGTGAGTCGCCTCGTTCTCCCGTCCCCGATCACCTTCAGCGAGCGGTGCTTGCGCCTCG
>Ga0209614_1000994_pt1 | contig 22904 bp, 21 predicted proteins | sample BlaSprsedimmetaG_FD_185484 | JGI IMG/M metagenome (GOLD analysis project Ga0209614, IMG submission 185484) | Hot spring sediment bacterial and archeal communities from California, USA to study Microbial Dark Matter (Phase II) - Blank Spring... ... | reverse complement strand
ATGTTCATGAACTCGGACGCGATCGTGGTGCTGCCCGGCGGCGCGGGCTCGCTGGACGAGTTCTTCGAGGTGCTGACCTGGCGGCAGCTGGGCCTGCATGCGAAACCGATCTTCCTGCTCTCGACCAACGGCTTCTGGAGGCCGCTGACCGCGCTGATCGACCATTTCATCGCCGAGGGCTTTGCCGAGCCCAGCCTGCGCGACTATTACGGCGTCGTGTCCGACGTGCCCGACCTGATGGAAGCCCTGCGCGCTGCCCTTTCGCCGCGCAGGCTTTCGGCCGAGTAAAGCGCGAGCGCCGCCCGGATCAGCCCGAAGGCCAGGATGTGCCAGCCCGTGAACGCCTCGCGGAAAACCAGCGTTGCGACAAGGAATTGCAGCGTGGGGTTGATGTATTGCACCAACCCCACCGTGGCATAGCTGACCCGCCGCGTCGCATGGGAGAACAGGATCAGCGGCGTTGCCGTCAGGGGGTCCGACAGCATCAGCATGAGGCTGTCGGACAGGTCATGGCCGAAGGTGGCCAGATGGCGTCCGGTCAGCCCGCCCCAGCCCTGCGCATGCACCCCCAATAGCCGGATCAGCGCCAGCGGACGCGCCAGCAGCGCCCCGATTTCCGCCAGCCGCCCCTGCCCGGCCAGCACCAGCCCCAAGAAGACCAGCGACTACAGCGTGCGATGGCCGCCCAGCACCTCCTCGGGCGGGACATGGGCCAGCAGCCTGTAATACATCGACGACAGGCCCCGGATCACGCAGGCCGCGACCATCGCAGCGATGCCCTTGCGCCCCTCGTCCATGTCAGCGCGACGCCATGAACCGGCCGAGCCGGGCGAGCCCCTCCTCGATATCCGCGGTCGAGCGCGCATAGGAAAACCGCAGCGTGCCGGCCCCGCGCAGGGGATCGAAATCCAGCCCCGGCGTGACCGCGACCCCGGCCTTTTCAAGAATTTCGGCGGCAAAGGCGCGGCTGTCGTCGGTCAGGTCGGACACGTCGGCATAGACGTAGAAGGCGCCATCGGGCGGTGCGATCCTGGTGAAGCCCGCCTTGGGCAGTCCCTCCATCATCAGCGCGCGGTTGCGGCGGTAGAGCGCCATGTTCGACTGCAACTCGTCCGTGCAATCGAGGGCGGCCAGCGCGACCACCTGGCTGGCATGCGGCGCACAGATGAAGAGATTCTGCACCAGCCGCTCGATCCGGCGGATGTGATCCTCGGGCACCACCATCCAGCCGACGCGCCAGCCGGTCATCGAGAAATACTTGGAGAACGAGTTGATGACATAGGTCTGATCGGTGATCTCCAGCGCGGTGACGGCTTTGCGCTCGTACTCGATGCCGTGATAGATCTCGTCCGAGATGAAGGCCGCACCCCGATCCGCACTGGCCTCGATCAGCGCCGCCAGCGCGGCCTTGTCCAGCATCGTGCCCATCGGATTGGCGGGCGAGGCGACCAGCAGCCCGTCGAGATCGGTGGGCAGATCCGCGGGCACCGGCTGATAACGGTGCTGCGCCTCGGTGCCGATCATCACGGTTTGCAGCCCCAGCGCCTGAAGGATCGCCTTGTAGGACGGATAGCCCGGCGCGCCGATCCCCACCCGCGCGCCCACGTCGAACAGCGCGGTGAAGGCCAGCGTGAAGCCGCCCGACGAGCCCGGCGTGATCACCACCCGCTCGGGGTTCAGATCGACGCCATACCAGTCGCCGTAAAGCCGCGCGATGCGGGCGCGCAGCGCGGGCAGGCCCAGCCCCACGGTATAGCCGAGCGGCCCCGTCTCCATCGCCTGCGCCAACTCAGCCCGCGCAGCGGCGGGGGCAGGCGTGCCGGGCTGGCCGACCTCCATATGGATGATGTGCCGGCCCGCGGCCTCGGCCCGGGCGGCGGCGGCCATCACGTCCATCACGATGAAGGGATCGACATCGCCGCGGCTTGAAACCCTCATGCCCGACTCCTTAGGGTGCCTGTGATGCAGGCTTTCTTCCAGCGCGGGGGAACAACGTCAATGGCAGCCATCCGGCATGTCCTCGGGCTGGCGCTGGCGCTGACGCTTGCCCTTGCCCCGCTTGTCGCCCGCGCGCAGGGCCTGATCCGTGATGCCGAGATCGAACATGCGCTGCGCCAGCTTGCCCAGCCGCTGGCCGCCGAGGCGGGGATCAGCCCCTCGGCGCTGCGCGTCCTGCTGATCGCGGATGACAGGCTGAACGCCTTTGTCGCCGACGGACAGACGATCCTGATCAATTCGGGGCTGGTTCTGCGGCTGGAAAGCGCCGCCCAGCTTCAGGCGGTGATCGCGCACGAGATCGCGCATATCGCGAACGGCCATATCACCCGCAGGCTGACGAACATGCGCAGCGCGCAATCGGCCGCGGCCTTGGGGCTGATGATGTCGCTGGCGATGGGGGCGGCCACCGGCAGCGGCGAGGCGAGCACGGGGCTGGTCATGGGCACGGCCTCGTCGGCGCAACGATTGTTCTTTGCCCATACCCGCGCAGAGGAAGCCTCGGCCGATCAGGCCGGGCTGCGCTACATGGCAAGGGCGGGTGTCGATCCGCAGGCGATGGTTGAGGTGCTGGAACTGTTCCGCGGCCAGGAGGCGCTGAGTTCAAGCCGCCAGGACCCCTATGTGCGCACCCACCCGTTGACCGCCGAGCGCATTCGCGCACTGAAGGGATATGCCGCGGCCTATGGCGGGCAGGCTACGGGCAACGAGACGGCGGAATACTGGTTCGCCCGCGCCAAGGGCAAGCTGGGGGCATTCCTGCAGAACCCGCGCTACACGCTCCGGCGGGCCGAGCGCGACCAGAGCACGATCGGGATGATGCGCCGTGCCGTCGCCCATCACCGCACTCCCGCCCCCGACAAGGCGCTGGCCGAGATGGAAAGGCTTGAGGCGGCGCGGCCGAACGATCCCTATGTGCATGAGCTCAAGGGCCAGATCCTGCTGGAATCCCGCCGCGTTGGACCCGCGGTCAATGCCTATGCCCGCGCCGCCGCGCTTGCCCCGAACGAGCCCCTGATCCTTGCAGGCCATGGCCGCGCGCTTCTGGCGCTGGAAACCGCCGAGGGCAACCGGCAGGCGCTGGCGGTGCTGGAACGGGCGCGCGGCCGCGATCCCTACGATCCACGCATGCTGCGCGATCTGGCGCTGGCCTATGCGCGGGCAGGAAATAACGGCATGGCCTCGGTCGCGACGGCCGAACGCTATGCGCTGGGCGGGCGGATGGACACGGCCGCAACGCACGCGACGCGAGCGGCGGGGCTGTTGCCGCGCGGCTCGCCCGGATGGTTGCGGGCGCAGGACGTGCTGAGTGCCGCCGAAAGCGCGGGGCGCAAGCGGTGAGGGTTGGGCTTGCGCTGGCGCTTGCCGTCCTGCCCCTGGCTGCTGCGGCATCGGGTCTGGACCCCGCGGCACGGGCGGCCTTTCACGCCGAGATCCGCGCCTATCTGCTGGAGCATCCCGAACTGATCGACGAGGTGCTGGTCGAGGCCGAGCGGCAGCGGCAGGCAGACGCCGTCTCGGGCGATCTTGCCCTGATCGAGGCGCATCGCGCCGTATTGTTCGACGCCTCGGACGACTGGACCGGCGGCAACCCCGAAGGCGATGTGACGGTGGTGGCCTTTGTCGATTACGCCTGCGACCGCTGCGGTCCCGCGCTGGCGGCGGCCCGCGCGCTGGCGGCCAGCGATCCGGGCCTGCGCCTTGTGGTCAAGGACGCGCCCGGCCCGGGTGGAGAGTCCGCCGCGCGGTTTGCCCGGGCGGTGCTGGCGCTGGCCGGGCCCGACGCCTATGCGCGCGCGCAGGACGCGCTGTTTGCGGCACCGGAGATGCAGCCTGACACGCTGGACGGAATCGCCCGCGCGCTGGGACTCGACCCCGCGGCGGTCGCCGACCGGATGGCCGATCCCGGGATCGCGGCCGCCCTTGCCGTCAACCGCGCGCTTCTGGATGCACTCGACCTTGGGACGGCGCCTGCCTATGTGTTCGAGCGCAGCCTTGTGCGGGGCGATCTGCCCGAGGTGGCGCTGGCCGCCATCGCGCAGGCGATGCGCCGCAAGAATTGAGCCGAACGGTCGAAAATGACCATTGGCCTGCGCCGCGCGATGTGCTGCAACGGGAACGACCCGGAAATGGAGATTGCCAGATGACCCGCCTGCCCGCCGCCGCCCTGCTGAGCCTTGGCCTTGCCCTGCCCGCCCAGGGCTTCGACCTTGCCGCGATGTCCGAGGCCGAGCGCGAGATGTTCCGCGCAGAGGTGCGCAGCTACCTGATGGAGAACCCCGAGGTCCTGATGGAGGCGATCGGCGTGCTGGAACAGCGCCAGGCCGAGGCGCAGACGGCGAATGACGAGGCGCTGGTCCGGGTCAACGCGGCCGAGATCTTCGAGGACGACCATTCCTGGGTCGGTGGCAATCCCGAGGGTGACATCACGCTGGTCGAGTTCGTCGATTACCGCTGTGGCTATTGCCGCCGTGCCCATGACGACGTGGCCGAACTGGTCTCCAGCGACGGGAATATCCGCCTGGTGATGAAGGAATTCCCGATCCTGGGCGACCAGTCGGTGCTGTCCGCCCGCTTCGCCGTGGCGACGCTGCAGATCGCCGGACCGGATGCCTACGAGCGGGCGCATGACGCGCTGATCAACTTCCGCGGCAACATCACCGAGGAAAGCCTTGCGCAGCTTGCGGCCACTCTGGGGCTGGACGGCGCCGCCATCATGGAGCGCATGAATTCGCCCGAGGTCGACGCGGTGCTGGCCGCGAACCAGAGCCTTGCCCAGCGGCTGCAGATCTCGGGCACGCCGACCTTCATCCTCGGGCCGCAGATGCTGCGGGGCTACATGCCGCTGGAAGGGATGCGCCAGGTCGTGGCCGGGCTCCGCGAGAACTGATCCCCGGCGCCCGCAGCGGGGGCGGGCCGGGACCATCCGCTTCTCCTGACAGCGGTCGTGGGATCGTGGCAGGCGGCGGGCGTTACTCCGCCGCCTCCGCCTCCGATGCGGCGCGGGCGGCCTCGATTTCGGCGGCCTTGCGTTCCACCTGCTCGACGATGTGCTCGATCATCTGGTCACTCGCGATCCGGTGATCCTGCTTGCCGGCGAGATAGACCATGCCATGCCCGGCCCCGCCGCCGGTGAAGCCGACATCGGTCATCAGCGCCTCGCCCGGGCCGTTCACCACGCAGCCGATGATCGACAGGCTCATCGGGGTCTTGATGTGTTCCAGCCGCTTTTCCAGCACCTCGACGGTCTTGATCACGTCAAAGCCCTGCCGCGCGCAGGAGGGGCAGGAGATGATGTTGACGCCGCGATGGCGCAGGCCCAGCGATTTCAGGATCTCGAAGCCGACCTTGACCTCTTCGACCGGGTCGGCCGAGAGCGAGACGCGGATCGTGTCGCCGATCCCCGACCACAGCAGGTTGCCCAGCCCGATGGCCGACTTGATCGTGCCCGACACGAATCCGCCCGCCTCGGTGATGCCCAGATGGATCGGCGCATCCGTCGCCTCGGCAATGCCCTGATAGGCGGCGGCGGCAAGGAAGACGTCGGACGCCTTCACGGAAATCTTGAACTCGAAGAAATCATTGTCCTCGAGAATGCGGATATGGTCGAGCGCGCTTTCGACCATTGCCTCAGGGCAAGGCTCGCCATACTTGTCGAGAAGGTGCTTTTCCAGCGAGCCCGCATTCACCCCGATCCGCATCGAACAGCCGTGATCGCGGGCGGCCGCGATGACCTCGCGCACGCGTTGCTCGTCGCCGATATTGCCCGGGTTGATCCGCAGGCAGGCCGCGCCCGCCTCGGCCGCCTCGATGCCGCGCTTGTAGTGGAAATGGATGTCGGCCACGATCGGCACCGGGCTTTCGGCGACGATCTCCTTCAGCGCCCTGGACGACCCCTCGTCAGGGATCGAGATGCGCACGATATCGGCGCCCGCCTCGGCCGCGCGCTGGACCTGCTCTATCGTGCCGCGGATGTCGGTGGTGACCGTGTTGGTCATGGTCTGAACGGAGATCGGCGCGGCGCCCCCTACGGCAACGGAGCCCACATGGATCTGGCGGGACTTGCGGCGTTCGATATGGCACCAGGGGCGCACGGCATGCAGCGACATCGGGTTATCCTGTCCGCGGAGAGAGTGATTTCGCTCCATGGATAAAGGATTGGCCGAGTCGCCGCAACGCGCCCTGATGCGCGGGCGTCATTCGGTCCCGCTGCCGTCCCCGTTCATCGCAAGGGCCACCGCCAGATCGGGATCGGCGCCGACATTGGCGATCTGGAACCGCTCGGTCAGCGCCTCGGCGGACAGTTCGACATTCCGGGCGACCTGGGCGCCGGGGGCGGCCGGGCCGTAGGTCTGGCCGTTCACCGCGAAATAGACGGCCCCCGAATTGCCCGCCCGCAGCCGCGCCGGCTGGTCGGTGTCGGGCAGGACATAGCGTTCGCCCGCATCGAGGATCTTTTCCAGCAGGACCGATCCATCCGCCGCCGACACCCGGACCCAGGCGGGGCGGACCGCGATGATCGCCACCTCGGGCAATTGCGACTCGGCCACGACCTGCACCTGACCGGGCTTGGCGGGTTCGGGTCGCTCGGCAGAGCTGTCCGAGGCAAACCGCTGTTCGGCCGGGCGCCCGGCGACCAGAACCCCGACCTCGCCCGGATCGAGCGTGGCGATGGGGCCATCGCGCGGCACCAGGACGGGACGGTCCAGCACCTGCGGGCGGTAGAGCCGATCCAGCGCCTCGGTCGTGGGCGGGGTCATCGGCGCTTCGGCCAGAACGGCCCCGTCGGTCGTGGCCAGCGGGTCCACATCGGCCAGAAGCCCGGGCTGGTGGTCGAGCGGGGCCAGCTTGACCTGCTGGATCTGCTGCAACACCGACCAGCCGCCATAGCCCAGCACGGCCATGAGGGCCAGAAGGACCGCCAGCGAACCGATGGCGCCGGGTTCGATCCGCGACAGGAACGCCTCGCCGCGGGGCACGAAAATGGTATTGGGATCGGCCAGCGGATCGCGCAGCTCGGTCGGCTTGCGGCGCTGCGCGGTTTTCGGCGTGGTGGCGGCCGGGCTCATGCCGTGCACGGTGGCGAAATTGCCCTCTTCGCAGAACCGACGATACGCCCATTCCGGATCAAGCCCCAGATAGCGGGCATAGGACCGGACATAGCCCGCGATGAAGCCGGGGGTCTCGAAGGCAGTGGGATCGGCGTTCTCGATGGCGGCGATATAGGTCGCGCGGATCTTCAACTGGCGCTGGACATCCAGAAGCGACTTGCCCAGCGTTGCACGTTCGCCGCGCATGACATCGCCCAGACGCAACTCGTAGGAGTCGAACCCCTTGGGTATGTCCTGAGAGCCCTCAGCCGCGATGCGCGACTGCCTGCGCCTGATCATCAAAACCGTCCCGTGCCTGCCTGTGTTGCCTCAGGTGAGGCGGCGACCCAAGGGAATCGCCACCTTCCATATTGCAAACTATCACAAGCGCGGGAGTGCTGCACCCGCAGAACGTGATCAGGCCGTAAGCTCGGCGCGATTCAGCGCACAATGCGACCAGTATTCGTTCATCGCGCGGACCAGCAGGTCCATCTGCTCCTGCGTATGCACCGGCGAGGGCGTGAAGCGCAGCCGCTCGGTGCCGCGGGGCACGGTGGGGAAGTTGATCGGCTGGACATAGATGCCGTAAAATTCAAGCAGCTTGTCCGAGATCAGCTTGGTGTGGACCGGGTCGCCCACGATCACCGGCACGATGTGGCTGCCATGGTCGATCACCGGCATCCCCAGCCCCTTGAACCGGGCCTTGAGCACGCGGGCGCGATCCTGATGCTTTTCGCGCAGGCGGGTGTCGCTCTTGAGGAACCGCACCGAGGCCGCAGCGCCAGCCGCCACGGCGGGCGGCAGCGAGGTCGAGAAGATGAAGCCCGGCGCGTAAGAGCGCACCGCGTCGCACATCTTGGCCGAAGCCGCGATGTAGCCGCCGAACACGCCATAGGCCTTGGCCAGCGTGCCGTTGATGATGTCGATCCGGTGCATGAGGTTGTCGCGCTCGGCCACGCCGGCGCCGCGGGGGCCATACATGCCGACGGCGTGAACCTCGTCGATATAGGTCAGCGCGTCGAACTCGTCGGCAAGATCGCAGATTTCCTCGATCGGGCCGAAATCGCCATCCATCGAATAGACCGATTCAAAGGCGATCAGGATCGGCCGCCCCTTCTCGATCTTCTCGAGGATCTCGCGCAAATGCGCGACATCGTTGTGGCGGAAGATGTGCTTTTCGCAACGCCCGCGCCGGATGCCCTGGATCATCGAGGCGTGGTTCAGTTCGTCCGAGACGATCACAAGGTTGGGAAACAGGACCGGCAGCGTCGAGAGCGTCGCGTCATTCGCGTTGTAGGCCGAGGTGAAGACCAGCGCGGCCTCTTTCTGGTGCAGGTCGGCCAGTTCGGCCTCGAGCGCCTTGTGATAGACCGTGGTCCCCGAGATGTTGCGCGTGCCGCCCGACCCGGCGCCGGTGGCGTTCAGCGCGTCCTGCATCGCGTCCAGCACGACCGGGTGCTGGCCCATGCCCAGATAGTCGTTGCCGCACCAGACCACGATATCCTGCTGGCCGCCATCGGGACGGGTCCAGACGGCGTTGGGGAACTGGCCTTTCCGGCGCTCGATGTCGATGAAGGCGCGGTAGCGCCCTTCGTCGTGCAGCCGGTTGATGGCCGTGTCCAATGCTGCGATATAATCCACCGGGTCTCTCCTTCGTTTTCAGCCCCCCAAGGGCCTCTGGCTGACCGGCGATCGCCCCCCTGCGGGGCAGGGGCCGTCCGGGTCCTGCGTTTTTGTCGGGTGCCTTGCGGCGCCCCCCCTAGTGGCTCCTGGCGCATCCTGTCGGGACACGCGGCGGCGCCGCTCCTCTTTCCCTATTCGTTCTTCTTAGCCGAAAAAAGCCGTCTGTCTAACCGTGTTGCCGCGAATTTCACCCGTCGCCAGAAGTCCGTCGCCGCATTCCGCCCGCCACGCGTTCCGATCGGAAACCCCTGGACTGCGGGGCAGCGCGGCGTCGGAGATACAGCGCGATTTCGCAGGTGGGTTAGGTCGCGTGCTCCACATCTCCCTCCACTTAATGACAACCAGCATCGCCAGACTTTGATCTCTGTCAAGTGGCACTGACATGATTGCTGTCAATCGAACTGGACAGGCCGCCTCAGCGGTCCGCCACGACGACGCGGCAATCGTCGCGTCCCGCTTGTCGGGCGCAGCTTGCCACCGCCTCGCGACCGGCCTCGGGGCCAGTGGCCATGGCCCAGATGCCCGTCGCGGGCGAGATCGCAAGCGCCTTGGCCCCACGCCCCGGGCGGTAGGTCTTGCGAAGCCCTTCGCTGGCATCGGCACTGAGGCTGAGCTGCCGGGGCGCCCAGCCGATCGGGCGGATCTCGGCGACAATGACGCAAAGCGGGCCGCCCTTGCGGGCCGAATCGCGACTTTTCAGCGCCGCGGCGCGGGCGGAATCGACATCGTGGTAGTTCGCGGCTGCCACGGTTGCCTCTGACGGGAGTCCCTCGCCCGGGGCTGCCGCGATGGCGTCGTAATAGTTCTGCTGTGCCCCGGCGAATTCCAGCGCGGTCCGGTCCCGCGCCGTCAGGAAGTCCTGCGCGATCACAGTCACCTCGACCCCGGACGGGTCGAAAAGCTGGGCGCGTGCCGCCTTGCCGTCCAGCGGCTCGGCCGCGCCTGCACCTGCGACAAGCACCATCGCAATCCCCAGACAGACCGCCCGCATCCGCGCATCCGCGCATCCGTGCCTCCGTTCCCAGGCCCATCGACCATCCAGGCGCCAGCAGCCAGGCGCGCCGCGCCGGGCGCGGCCAGCCCTCTGGACAGCGCCCGCACTGCTGTTAGGCTCCGCCCGACCCTGCAAACCCGGAGCCCCCATGACCCTCGACGCCGTGCTGTCCCGAATCGATGCCGACCTGCCGCATGCGCTGGACCGGCTGATGGCGCTGATGCACATCCCCTCGATCTCGACCGACCCGGCCCATGCCGCCGATTGCGCCGCCGCCGCCGACTGGCTGGCCGAGGATCTGCGCGCCATCGGCTTCGACGCCCGGCCCTGCCCCACGCCCGGCCATCCGATGGTGCTGGGCAAGGGCGGCGAGACAGGGCCGCACCTGCTGTTCTACGGCCATTACGATGTCCAGCCGGTCGACCCGCTGGACTTGTGGCACCGCAACCCGTTCGAGCCCGCGATCGAGGACACCCCGCGCGGCCGGGTGATCCGCGGGCGCGGCGCTTCCGACGACAAGGGCCAGCTGATGACCTTTGTCGAGGCCTGCCGGGTCTGGAAGGCCGTTCACGGCAGCCTGCCCGCGCGCATCACGATGTTCTTCGAGGGCGAGGAGGAATCGGGCTCGCCCTCGCTGGTGCCGTTCCTCGAACAGAATGCCGACGCGCTGACGGCCGATATCGCGCTGATCTGCGATACCGGTCTTTTCGCCGAAGGCACGCCCGGCATCGTGACCATGCTGCGCGGGCTGGTCGGCGAGGAGGTCACGATCACGGGCCCCGCGAAGGATCTGCATTCGGGCATGTATGGCGGGGCGGCGATGAACCCGATCCGGGTGCTGGCACGCATCATCGCGGCACTGCACGACGCGGACGGGCGGGTGACGGTGCCGGGCTTCTACGACGGCGTGCCCGAGCTGCCCGCCGAGGTGGCCCGGCAATGGCAGGGCCTGGGCTTCGACGCGGGCGCGTTCCTGGGCGAGGTGGGCCTGTCGCATCCCGCCGGCGAAAAGGGGCGCACACCGCTGGAAATGATCTGGTCGCGCCCGACCTGCGAGGTGAACGGCATCTCGGGCGGCTATGCCGGGTCGGGGTTCAAGACGGTGCTGCCCGCCAGGGCCTCCGCCAAGATCAGCTTCCGCCTTGTCGGCCAGCAGGACCCGCTGGCAATCCGCGAGTCGTTCCGCGCCATGGTGCGCGCGATGCTGCCGCCCGATTGCACGGTCGAGTTCCACGGCCACGGCGCCTCGCCCGCGGCGCAGATGTCGATCGCCGATCCCGCCTTCGAAAAGGCCCGCACCGCACTGTCCGCGGAATGGCCGAACCCGGCCGCCTTCATCGGTTCGGGCGGATCGATCCCGGTGGCCGGCCATTTCAAGGAGATCCTCGGGATGGATTCGATGCTGATCGGCTTTGCCCGCGACGACGACGCGATCCACGCGCCGAACGAGAAATACGACGTGGCCAGTTTCCACAAGGGCATCCGCAGCTGGGCACGCATCCTCGCGGCGCTGGCCGCCTGACGCGCCACCCGGACCGGACGCGACCGCGCCGCGCCTCTGGCGCGGCGCCGGGCCCAACCGCAGGCGGCGGCGCAAGCCGCCAACGGAGGGCGGGAGCCCCCCCGATACCGGCCCTCAGCGCCGCCGCAGCGCCATTCGGCCCAGCTTGGCCAGAAGCAACAGCCAAGGCGCGCCGTGCAGGGCGAGATCAAAGATGTCGATGCCGCGCCGCAACTCGCCCGCGGACAGCATCCTGAGCTTTTCCCACAGGTGCGGTTCGGGCAGGAAGGGGGACAGCCCGACCGTCACGGCCGGCAGCAGCGCCAGCCAGAGCGGGACTGCATCGAGCAGGCGGGCCATAAACGCCCCGTTATCCAGGGGAGAAGTGGCGCGGTTGACGGGGCTCGAACCCGCGACCCCCGGCGTGACAGGCCGGTACTCTAACCAACTGAGCTACAACCGCGCATTTCGCGTGGGCGGATCGGACGGGCGATGGCGCGGTTGACGGGGCTCGAACCCGCGACCCCCGGCGTGACAGGCCGGTACTCTAACCAACTGAGCTACAACCGCAGCGCCGTCCGGGCGCGCCCGGCGTGACGTGCCTTTTAGGCGGCCCTACCGACGGCGTCAAGCGCCTCGCGACGGGAATATCGGGGCGGGTGCATCCCGTCCCGGCTGCCTCAGCCGAGGATCTCGAATCGGTCCACGTCCACCATCCCGCGATCGGTGATCTTCAATGCGGGAATCACCGGCAGGCACAGAAAGGCCAGTTGCAGGAAAGGCTCCTCCAGCGTCACGCCCAGCGACCGCGCCGCCGAGCGCAGATGGTCCAGCCGCGCCTCGACGATCTCGAAGGGTTCAAGGCTCATCAACCCCGCCACCGGCAGCGCCAGTTCGGCAAGGATCGTGCCCTGCCCCGCCACGACGAATCCGCCCTCGATCTCGGCCAGCCGGGTGACGGCGCGGGCCATGTCCGCATCCGAGGCGCCGACCACCACGATGTTGTGGTGGTCGTGACAGACCGTCGAGGCGATGGCGCCCTCCTGCAGCCCGAAGCCGCGGACGAACCCCACCGCGATGTTGCCGTTGATCCCGTGCCGTTCCACGACCGCGATCTTGGCAAGGTCGCGGGACGGATCGGCATGCTTCTCGCCATCGACAGGGCCGAGGTCCTCCACCAGGTGCTCGGTCAGGATCTTGCCCTCGATGATGCCGATCACATGGGTCTCGGTCGCGTTCGCCGCGGCGCGAAAGCTCTCGGGCATCACCGCGGGCGCCCGGACAGAGCCGCGCCCGACCGGCGCGATCTCGTCGCGCGCGTCGAAGGCCGCGTCATCGACCACGCGCCCGCCCGCGATCACCAGGTCCGCCCGGCATTCCGCGACGTCGCCCAACGCAACGATATCGGCCCGCCGTCCCGGCGCAACCAGCCCCCGATCCTTCAGCCCGAAGGCCTCGGCCGCCGACAGCGAGGCCGCGCGATAGACCGCCAGCGGATCGCTGCCCTGCCCGATCATCCAGCGGATCATGTGGTCGAGATGGCCGTATTCGGCGATGTCCAGCGGGTTCCGGTCGTCGGTGCACAGGCACATGAAGGGCGCCGTGCGCTCGGTCAGCAGCGGGCGCAGCGCCGCCATGTCCTTGCTGACCGAGCCTTCGCGGATCAGCACGCGCAGGCCGCGCTGCAACTTCTCGCGCGCTTCCTCGGCGCTGGTCGCCTCGTGCTCGGTGCGGATACCGGCGGCGACATAGCCGTTCAGATCGCGCCCCGACAGAAGCGGCGCGTGCCCGTCGATATGGCGGCCCCGGAACGCCTCGAGCTTGGCCAGAACCTCCGGATCGCCCGCCAGAACACCCGGATAATTCATCATCTCGGCCAGCCCGATCACCCGGGGGTGGTCCATGAGCGGGGCGAGCTCGTCGGCCCCGATCCGCGCGCCCGCCGTCTCCATCTCGGTCGAGGGCACGCAGGAGGACAGGTTCACGCGAATGTCCATCACCGTGCGCGCGGCGGCGTCGAGGAAATAGTCGATCCCCGGCAGGCCGATCACATTTGCGATTTCATGGGGGTCGCAGATCGCGGTGGTCACGCCGCGCGGGCAGACGCAGCGGTCGAACTCGAAGGGGGTGACAAGGCTGCTTTCGATATGCAGATGCGTGTCGATGAAGCCCGGCACCAGCGTCAGGCCTGAAACGTCGATCACCTGCCGCCCCCCATAGGTCGCCCCGATCCCGACGATGGTCTGGCCGCAGATCGCCACATCGCCCGGGATCATGTCGCCGGTCACAAGGTCGAACACGACGCCGCCCTGCAACACCAGATCGGCGGGGACCATGCCCCGACCCCGGGCGATCAGATCGGACAGCGGACGGGTCATGGTGCGTCTCCTTTCGGGCCTGTTGCCCGACCCTCGCAGGGGACGGCGACAGGATCAAGACGCGGTGCCATGGTGGGCGATGAGAGACTCGAACTCCCGACATCCTCGGTGTAAACGAGGCGCTCTACCAACTGAGCTAATCGCCCGCCCCGCAGCCTTTAGACCGGCGCGGCCCGCTGCCGCAAGCCCCCGGCAGCAGAAACCCCGATATCATTCGCCCCGCGTGAACCGCCTGTTAACCAGGTTCGGCATTTCCTTGGGAATGCCCGATTTCCGCCCGAAATCGCGGGAAGGCTGGGACCAAGGAGATCACGTCCATGGCGATTGCATTCGTTCTCGTTTCCATTCTGACCGGCGCCCTGTCCACGGCTCTTGCCGCCCTTGTATGGGAGGCCGGGCTTCTGGGTGCGGTACTGTCCTACTGGCTGGGCGGGATGGCGGGCGCGATGGCGTTGTTCCTGTGGGCGGCCCTGCGCTCCGACGGCGAGACCGACCAGGGCTGCGAGCCCAACCGCATCACCGCCTGACCGACCCCGCCGCCGGTCCGACCCGCCACAGGGTCCGGAGCCAACGCCCCTCTCTATTCCACGACCCTGCTGCTCGCCCACTGCCCGGAAACCGTCGCCAACCGGCACGGCAATGACGGTTCCCTCAGCCTTTCAGGCTTCGTCACGGGGAGCATGGGCACGCGCGTGGCAGGTTTACCCGATCAAGACCGGACAGGGCATCGCCAATCCCCCTCTGCACCACCCGTCTGCACCGATGGAGGCGGCGAAACACCTTCCAGCCCAAGCGCCATGTCAGATCGAGAAGGAAGGATGGTGGGTGATGAGAGATTCGAACTCCCGACATCTTCGATGTGAACGAAGCGCTCTACCACTGAGCTAATCACCCGTGGCGCGCTTGTTAGCCCGTCTCTGACTGGTTCGCAAGGGGGCTATTGGCCTGCAAGGGGGCGCCCGGGATGGGCCAGGGCGGTGCGGTTCCGGAACGGGAAAAGGCGCGCCATGGCGGCGCGCCTCTCCGGAACGGCCCGAGCGGGCTCAGTGCGCGATCTGCCCCGGCGCGTCCTCACCCGTGGACTTGGCCGCGGCCCGGGCTGCGGCCTCTTCGGCGGCCTCGTCCCAGACGATGGGCTCGGGCGCCCGGACCAGCGCGCGTTTCAGCACGTCCCGGACATGGGCGACGGGGATGATCGTCAGCCCCCGCTTCACGTTGTCGGGGATCTCGGGCAGATCCTTTTCGTTTTCCTCGGGGATCAGCACGGTCTTGATGCCGCCCCTCAGCGCCGCCAGCAGCTTTTCCTTGAGCCCGCCGATGGCCAGAACATTCCCGCGCAGCGTCACCTCGCCGGTCATGGCGATGTCCTTGCGCACCGGGATGCCGGTCAGCACCGACACGATGGAGGTCACCATGGCGATGCCCGCGGACGGTCCGTCCTTGGGCGTCGCGCCCTCGGGGACATGGACATGGATGTCCACCTTCTCGAACTGCGGCGGCTTGACCCCGATCTCGGGCGCGATCGAGCGCACGAAGCTCGAGGCGGCGTCGATCGATTCCTTCATCACGTCGCCCAGCTTGCCGGTCGTCTTCATCCGGCCCTTGCCGGGCAGCTTGAGCGCCTCGATCGACAAGAGGTCGCCACCCACCGACGTCCAGGCCAGCCCGGTGACGACGCCCACCTGGTCCTCCTTCTCGGCGAGGCCATAGCGAAACTTCTCGACGCCCAGGAACTCCTCCAGCACGTCCGGGGTGATCGTGACCTTGTCGGTCTCCTTCTTGATCAGCCGGGTCACCGCCTTGCGGCAGAGCTTGGCGATCTCGCGTTCGAGGTTCCGCACGCCCGCCTCGCGGGTATAGCGTCGGATCATCTCGGTCAGCGCCGCCCCGGTCAGCTCGAATTCATTCGGCTTCAACCCGTGGTTCTGCATCTGCTTCGGGATCAGGTGACGCACCGCGATCTCGCGCTTCTCATCCTCGGTATAGCCTGCCAGCGTGATGATCTCCATCCGGTCCAGGAGCGGGCCGGGCATGTTGTAGGAGTTCGCCGTAGTCAGGAACATCACGTTCGAGAGGTCGTATTCCACCTCGAGGTAATGGTCGACGAAGGTCGCGTTCTGTTCGGGGTCCAGAACCTCGAGCATCGCGCTGGCCGGATCGCCGCGGAAGTCCTGGCCCATCTTGTCGATCTCGTCGAGCAGGATCAGCGGGTTGGTGGACCTGGCCTTCTTCATCGCCTGGATGATCTTGCCGGGCATCGAGCCGATATAGGTCCGCCGGTGGCCGCGGATCTCGGATTCGTCGCGCACGCCGCCCAGGCTGATCCGGATGAACTCGCGCCCCGTGGCGCGCGCGACCGACTTGCCGAGCGAGGTCTTGCCCACGCCGGGCGGCCCGACGAGGCACAGGATCGGCCCCTTCAGCTTCTTCGACCGCTGCTGCACGGCGAGGTATTCGACGATGCGCTCCTTGACCTTTTCCAGCCCGAAATGATCCTCGTCCAGCACCGTCTCGGCGCGGGTGAGATCCTTCTTGACCCGGGTCTTCACACCCCAGGGCAGCGCGAGCATCCAGTCGAGATAGTTGCGCACCACCGTCGCCTCGGCCGACATCGGCGACATCGACTTCAGCTTCTTGATCTCAGCCTCGGCCTTTTCGCGCGCCTCTTTCGAGAGCTTCGTGGCGGCCACGCGTTCCTCGAGCTCGGCGATCTCGTTCTGGCCCTCGTCACCATCGCCGAGTTCCCGCTGGATCGCCTTCATCTGTTCGTTGAGATAGTATTCGCGCTGGGTCCGCTCCATCTGTGACTTGACGCGGGTCTTGATCTTCTTCTCGACCTGCAGGACGCTCATCTCGCCCTGCATCAGGCCATAGACCCTCTCCAGCCGCTCGGCGATCACCAGCGTTTCCAGAAGTTCCTGCTTCTGGGCGACCTCGACGCCCAGATGTCCCGCGATCAGATCGGCCAGCTTGTCCGGCGTGCGCGTCTCGGACACGATGGACAGCGCCTCTTCGGGGATGTTCTTCTTGATCTTGGCATAGCGTTCAAATTCGGGACCGACCGAACGCAACAGCGCCTCGACCGTGGACTTGTCGCCCAGATCCTCGGACAGGGGCTCCGCACGGGCCTCGAAGAACGAGTCGTTGTCGAGGAATTCGATGATGCGCACGCGGGTCTTACCCTCGACCAGCACCTTGACGGTGCCATCGGGCAATTTCAGCAGTTGCAGCACGTTCGCAAGGACGCCGGTGCGATAGATACCGTCCGTCGACGGCTCGTCGACCGAAGGATCGATCTGCGCCGAGAGCAGAATCTGCTTGTCGTCCTGCATCACCTCTTCCAGCGCGCGGACGGATTTCTCGCGTCCCACGAAGAGCGGGACGATCATGTGGGGAAAGACCACGATGTCGCGCAACGGAAGGACGGGATAGGATTGGACGGTGAGTTCGGTCATACGTTTTCCCTGGTCTGGCAAGAAGGCACCTGCCCCGCTGGCGGCAGCCACTCGGCCCTCTCCGGTCTGGTCGGACATCTGGGGCTTTTTTTCCGGGGATTCAACCAGACGGCTTCGAGTTACCCCTCAGAATGCCTGTCCGGCCCGCCCGGTGCAAGCACGCATACGCCCTGCCCCGGGCTGCCCGCCATGGCAAAGTCCGCGAAGACCGCGGCGGCGGGTTCGCAAAAGCTTTACGCAAACTTGATCGAACCGTCGCGCAGGCCGCCTAATCCGCCACCCGTGGACGCATTGTTTCCGCATCCCCGAAGGCGTTCCTCACAGGAGACAGGCATGACTCGCATGATCGCGACAGCCGCTGCCCTTGCCGTGGCGATGATCGCTCCGGCCCAGGCGGCCACCGTTTACAATACCCTGTCGGGCGAAGCGCCGCTGGTGATCGCCCATCGCGGCGCCAGCGGCCATCTGCCCGAGCACACGCTGGCGGCCTATGAACTGGCCATCAAGATGGGCGCGCAGGTGGTCGAGCCCGATCTGCAACTGACCGCCGATGGCGTTCTGGTCGCCATCCATGACCCCACGCTGACGCGCAGCACGAATGTCGCCGATCTGTTCGGGCCGCGCAATGGCGGCTACCGGGTGGCCGATTTCACCCTGGCCGAGATCAAGTCCCTGACCGCCCTGCCCACGCGCACCGCCAGCACGTCCTATCCGGACTACACCCCCTCGATGGCGGACCCGTTCAAGGTGCCGACCTTCCAGGAAGTGATGGACCTGGTGAAAGCCCATAATGCGGCGACCGGCGCGCAGATCGGGATCTATCCGGAATCCAAGACCCCCAACCGCTTCTCGTTGAATGCCAAGATCGTCGAGGAGATGAAGGCCAACGGCTTCGACGGATCGGTGCCCAATACCTTCATCCAGACCTTCAGCCATGAGGGCGCGCAGCAACTCGCCGTGATGCAGGACCTTCTGGGGATGACCAACGGCATCGCCGCACTGGGCTATGTACTCAAGACAGGCGATGGCTATGGCGTCTACGACGCGACCACCGGCACGATCTCGTCGCTGGACCATCTCGCGGGCTTCGCAACCGGCCTGGGCGTGAACCTCGGCTACGATCTGGACGCGGGTTTCATTGCGGCGGCCCATGCGCTGGGCCTTGCTGTTCATGGCTGGACCTTCCGGCCGACCACGCTCGAGGCGGCCGAAGACCAGTTCCTGCCGTGGATCGCGGCCGGGATGGACGGGTTCTTCACCGATTATCCCGATCTCGCGGTGGCCGTTCTCGACGGGCTGAACCCGGCGCCGGTGCCGCTGCCGGCGGGCCTGCCGCTGCTGGCCGCGGGGCTTGGCGCGCTTGTCGTCGTCCGCCGCCGCGCCCGCGCCTGAGACGGGCCTCGGCCCGGGGGCGTCCCATTTGGCGGGGCGCCCTCTGCGCATCGGCTCAGAGCGGTTCGATATCGCCCTCGGCCCTGAGCGCATGGAAATCGGCCTGCCAGGCCGCAAAGCGCCCTTCGGAGATGGCCGCGCGCATGCCGGACATGATCTCCTGATAGTAATGCAGATTGTGCCAGGTCAGCAGCATCGAGGCGATGATCTCCTGCGACCGGAAGACATGGTGCAGATAGGCGCGGGAATAGTTGCGGCAGGCCGGACAGGTGCAGGCCTCGTCGATGGGGCGCGGATCGTCCTGGTGGCGCGCGTTCTTGATGTTCAGCACCCCGCGCCGGGTAAAGACCTGCCCCGTCCGCCCCGAGCGCGTGGGCAGCACGCAATCCATCATGTCGATGCCGCGCGCGACCGCGCCGACGATGTCGTCGGGCTTGCCCACCCCCATAAGATAGCGCGGCTTGTCCACGGGCAGGAAGCCCGGCGCATAGTCCAGCACGCCGAACATCGCCTCCTGCCCCTCGCCCACGGCAAGCCCGCCCACCGCGTAGCCGTCGAACCCGATGGCCTTCAGCGCCTCGGCCGATTCCTCGCGCAGCGCGCGGTTCACGCCGCCCTGCATGATCCCGAACAGCGCCTGCCCCGGCCGGTCGCCGAAGGCGACCCTGGACCGTTCCGCCCAGCGCATCGACAGCCGCATCGCGCGCGCCACCTCCTCGTCGGAGGCCGGCAGCGCGGGGCATTCGTCGAAACACATCACGATGTCCGCCCCAAGCACGCGCTGGATCTCCATCGACCGCTCGGGGGTCAGCTCGTGGCGCGAGCCGTCGATATGGCTCTTGAAGGTCACCCCCTGCTCGGTCAGTTTTCTCAGCCCCGCAAGGCTCATCACCTGGAACCCGCCCGAATCCGTCAGGATCGGCCTTTCCCAGTGCATGAAGCGGTGCAGCCCGCCCAGCCGCGCCACCCGCTCGGCGCCGGGGCGCAGCATCAGGTGATAGGTGTTGCCCAGCAGGATGTCCGCCCCCGTCGCCGCCACGCTTTCGGGCAGCATCGCCTTGACGGTGCCGGCGGTGCCGACCGGCATGAAGGCGGGCGTGCGGATCACCCCGCGCGGCGTGGTGATGACGCCGGTTCGCGCTGCACCGTCGGTTGCCGTAAGATCGAAGTTGAACGCCGTCGCCATATCTGGTCTCGCCTCTTGGGGCCGAAGACGCGTTCTCGGGCGATTCTGACAAAATGCCAAGGAGACGCCCACATGAGCACAGGCACCGCTCTTGCCGAACCGCTTTTCCGACTCGGCCGGGAGGGATGGGTCGTCCTGCCCGGGCTTGGCCTGCCCGCATTGAAGGCCAAGGTCGATACCGGCGCGCGCACCTCGGCGCTGCACGCCTTCGACATCGAACCCTTCGGCCCGGCCAGCCGACCCGGGGTGCGGTTCGCCGTCCACCCGATCCCGGGGCGCTAGGATCTGTCGATCCCCTGCTCGGTCGAGATCATCGACCGGCGCGAGGTGACCTCGTCGAACGGCGATTCCGAATGGCGTTATGTCATCCGCTCGGGAATCGAGGTGGGCACGCGCCGCTGGCCGATCGAGTTGACGCTGACGCATCGGGGCGGCATGGCCTGCCGGATGCTGCTTGGTCGGCAGGCGCTGGGCGAGGATGTGGTGGTCAGCCCCGGCGAGAGCTTTTGCCAGCCGCGCCTGTCCCACGATGTCTACCATGCGACGCCACCCGCCCGCGATGGATGACATATAGCCCCGAGCCGAGGATAATCGCCACGCCCAGCCAGGTCAGCGCGTCCGGAAAATCGCCGAACACGAGATAGCCGACCACGGTGGCGCCCACGATCTCGAGATATTGCAGCGGCGCCAGCAGCCCCGCCTCGGCCCGGCGGAACGCCTCGGCGATCAGCACGAAGGCGGTGATCGCCGTCGCCCCGGCCCCGAGGATCGCCGCCCAGTGCCAGCCCGGGGCGCCGACCATGGCAAGCTCGATCCGGCCCGCCGCCCAGAGCCCGGCCAGCACCAGCCCCATCGCCAGCGCCCCGTAGATCGAGGCGCCGAGTTGCACGGTCAACGCCGTGCGGGTGGCCGTCGCGCGCCGCAGAACGATCATGTTCAACGCATAGGCCAGCGCCGCACCCAGCGGGAACAGCGCCGCCGGTCCGAAGGCCGCGAAACCGGGCCGGATCACGATCATCGCGCCGATCAGCCCCACGCCCACCGCCACCAGCCGCCGCGGCCCCAGCCGTTCGCCCAGCAGCGGCACCGCCAGCAGCGTCAAAAGCAGCGGCTCGACGAAGAAGATGGCGATCGCCGTCGCGATCGGCATCGCCGCGAAGGCCGAGATCAGGCTGACCAGCGTGAGCGTCATCAACAGCCCGTTCAGCGCCACGATCGGCGAGAACATCCGCCCCAGAAGCTGCCGACGCAACAGCACCGCCACCGGCACCAGCCACAGCACCTGCGCGGCCAGCCGCCAGAAGGTGACCTCGAGCGGCGCAACCGTGCCGGTCAGCAGCTTGGCCAGCGCATCCCCCACCGGCAGCAGGATCATGGCCGCCGACATCGCCACCATGCCGTCCAGGACCGATCCGGGGGCGTCGGCGCGGATCGGGGCGGGGCGGTTGCTGCGGATCATGGTCCCTCGGTCTGGCGCGCCCATGGCGGGCCTCGGCGCATCGGCCGGGCATAGGGGCCGCCGCGTCCGCCTGTCAATCCGGAGCCTGCGCCCCCTGGGCCTGCGTCATCCGGCGCCGGGTCACCTCGCAGACCTCGGCGGTCATCCGCGCCAGCTTGCCCGCCTCGTCGGTGCAGGCGGCGATCTTGGCGCCGAGATAGCTGGCGGGCAATCCGGCCAGTTGTTCGGGATCGCGGCAGGTGGCCAGCGCGCCCAGCGCCTCGGCATCGCACCGCGCTTCGTCGCGGGCAAAGACGGCCAGTTCGGTCGCTGTGCGCGCCGCGTGGTCCAGCATCGCCGCACCGACCCAGGCCATCAGGCCAAGCCCCTCGGCCTGGGTCTTGAGCACCGCGTCGAAGGACGCGGGAAAGGGGGTATCTGCTTGGGTCGGCATCTGCGGGACCTCCCGGGGCAGGGACATCTCGCGCCGCAAGATAGGCGCGCACGCGCACACCGTCAAAGCCCAAGCACCCGATATCGCGGGACACCCCCCCCCGACAGGTCGCCCCGCGCGCCCGGTTTGTTCAGGCCATCGTCGGCCCGCGCAGCGATATCCGCGGGTGCCCGCGTCAGGATCGCGATCCCCATGCCATGCCGTCGAAAGGATCGCCCGGCCCTGCCGGGACTGCCACATGGCGACGGGGCCCCGCGGCAGGGCCGGGCCGGTCCGGATCGGTGCGATCCGGACCCAGCGGCACGGGATTGGGTCCGTAACGAAAAGGGCAGCATTGGCACGAACCTTACCGGACATGGCGCGATCCTTGATGGAGGGGGCGGTTTGGGGCAGGAGTGGTCGGGTGTGCGGATGTCGACGGGGCGGGGAACACGCAATGGAAGGCTACAAGCGCTACGCGATCTATTTTGCGCCGGAACCCGGTCCGCTGGCAGAGTTCGGCGCGGCGTGGCTGGGCTGGGATCCGCTGGCGGGAACGACACGGACGCCGCTCCGGCTGCCGGGCCTGCCCTGCAAGATCACCGAACTGACCGAAACGCCCCGCCGCTACGGGTTCCATGCCACGATCAAGCCGCCCTTCCGGCTGATCGAGAGCAGCGATATCGCGCTTCTGCACCGTTCGGCCGCGGCGCTGGCGGGACAGTTGAAGCCGGTGCTTCTGGACGGGCTTCGGATCTCGCGTCTGTCGGGCTTTCTGGCACTTACGGTTCGGGGCGACAGCCGCGCGCTGTCGGCGCTGGCGGGCAGCGTGGTCGAGGCGCTGGACGGGTTCCGCGCGCCCCCCCTGCCCGACGAGATCGCGCGCCGCGACCCCGACCGGCTGAGCGTCCGCCAGAGGCGGATCCTGGAACGCTGGGGCTATCCTTACCTGATGGAGGAATTCCGTTTCCACCTGACGCTGACCGGCCCGCTCAAGGACGCGGAGGCCGACCGCACCCGCGCGGTGCTTTCGCCGGTCTTGCAACCGCTGATCGACCGGCCGCTCAGGATCGCAAGCCTGTGCCTGTTCGGCGAGGCCGAGGACGGGCGCTTCTACAACCTGCACCGCTATAGCCTGTCGGGCTGAGGCGCGGCGATCATGGCCGGACTGCCCTGGCCGCGCGCCATGCGGCATCGGCCCCTCGCGGCCGACGAACGCACCAGATCACCGGGGACGGCCAGCGCCGTCAACGATGCGCGGTCCGACATCCGCTTTGTCCGTTGGGCGAGACCGGCGAGGTTGCGGGCGGCGGCTTTGGTCATCGTAATGCCGCATTCGCCGGGAACATGGTGGGTGCA
>Ga0209614_1000993_pt1 | contig 22919 bp, 25 predicted proteins | sample BlaSprsedimmetaG_FD_185484 | JGI IMG/M metagenome (GOLD analysis project Ga0209614, IMG submission 185484) | Hot spring sediment bacterial and archeal communities from California, USA to study Microbial Dark Matter (Phase II) - Blank Spring... ... | reverse complement strand
GTACCGCCCTATAGACTTGCTCGCTCACGCGCTTGAACTCGCGTTTCTTCAAGCGTGAGGAACGAGGACATTTTGAGCCTTTTTGAGCCATATTCTGAGCGCTCTGCATGGGCCGCCAATTGGCCCTGCTTGAATTATCTCAATTGTTGAGGAACATTACCGCTTTTTTGATGGGCATTTTTTATCGTCTTTCCAGATACCTGGCAGTCTGCTAACCTCCCACAGGGTTCAAGCGGTTGATGGCCTTTTCCTGGGTGGGGTTGGGGGTTGGGGTTCATTCTCTTGCCTTGGTCAAGGCCCGTTCTAACAGATCGGCTACCTGCAACGCAGCCGCCCAGCGGCGCAGATAGGCCAGGTCAAGCCGCTCCCCCTGCACCTTGAGCACTCCCAACACGTCCCGCCATTGCCGGTCCGAGACCTCACCGCCCACCCGATACCACTCCAGTTTAGACAGAACGGTGTCCTCCGCGCTGGCTACGTAAGCCGTGCGTTCCGGATCGGTGGCGACGACCTGATCTGTGCGGCGCTCGAACTGGGTTTGATCGAAAGGCCGCTGTTTGCGGACGAAAACGTCCACTTTGAACATTGTCTCCAAGTGAATGACGTTAAAGCTGCTGCGGTGGCGGATGGCGTCTCGGATGGATTCGGCGTCCACGTAAAAAGCGTCAATCAGGGCCTGGGCCAATGGTTCGGCGTGCTCAGGGCGCAGATCGGCCACCAGGTCGGTGTCCGCGGTGGCCCGCGCCACTCCGTGCACCGCGCTGGCCAGCGACCCGCCGATCAGGTACGGCACGTCCAACGCCTCTAATGCCTCAATGACCAACAACGTCACGGCTATGGGTTCAGACAGCATTGGGGGCCTCCTGGCTCTTCTGTTCTGGCAGCGGGCCGTACACCTGGGCGGCCAAGTGGGGGCCGAGCAGCAGGTCGGCCAGGCGGCGGCGCAGCTCCTGGGGGGTGGCCTGGGGATGCCGTTGGCGCAGCCCGCTGAGGGCTAGCGTGCGCACGGTCTGGTTCAGTTGGCCCACCATGTGCAGCTTGCGCCACGGCGGGGCCTGGCGCAGCAGGTTGATCAGCACCGCCTCGGCCTCGGGGCGGGTGTCGGGGGAAAGCGTGTGTTTCTTCATCCGTGGTTATCCTTCAGTGAGGCAAAGTGTTGTTGTCGTTGGGATAAGCACACCTTTGGGGATGGATGAGCACTCTTGCCAGCGCTTGAATGTCCTGTGCTACATCGGGCAGGGCATAGCCGCTGACGTGGTTCTCGTCCACGCCGATGAGTAGGGCATAGCCGTGGGTGAATGTGTGAGACATTGGCACCTCCTGTGGCCTATAAACAAAACGCCCGCACCTCGCTTGACGGTGGCGATCCCACCGTCCTGGTCACAGCCTCGGGCTGGGCTAGAGCCGCGAGGCTTTCATATTCTAGCACACCGCTTCGGCAGTGGCAAATGTGGTGACGGGCTGCGGCTCGCCGAGGCGTGTATTGTCGCCATCACCGCTGCTCGATCACTCCAGCAGGGAGGTGATGGTCTCGCGGACATCCTCGTAGGGCACGAACTGAGGCAGCAGAGGCCGCAGGTCCCGCTCCCGGCCGGCGCGGACTTGCTCCAGGGTCTCCCCTAGCAGGTTGACGTCAATCAGGTACAAGCCAGTGGGAGACTGCATCCAGGCGTGGCTACTCGGCGGCAAAGCTGGATGGGCGCACGGTGTTGCGGGCCCAGTATGCGAGGATGACGTCCTGCAAGGCCGACTCGACGTCGCTGGCGTTGTCGGGGTCGGGGCCGAAGCGGAAGGTGAACCCGTTCACCTCCTCCGTCCAGGGCTCCCAGTAAGGGTCCCAGACCCAGAATGCGTGGTTCATACCGCGTTGCTCGAACAGGGCCATCTGGTCGTCCATGAACTGGGCCGCGCCGGGCACCCAGCGCACCACGCCGAACTCGTTGACCGCCACCGGCACGTCGTGCTCATCCTGGAACTGGTCAATGATGGAAAGGTATTCGTCCAGCCAGGCCCGGTCGAACGAGTCGGACTCACCGTCCCAGTCCAGGTCGAACTCTCCGGGATACGTGTTCTCGGCCGGCGGTTCCTGGTGTGTGTACTCTATCTGCGGCTCGTACTGATGCACCATATAGACCGTGCGCGCGTCGCCGGTAGGCTCCAGGTAGGGCAGCCAGCGTACCGCGCTCCAGCCATTGCCGCCGATCAGGATGGGCGTACTGGGATCCACCTGGCGGATAGCGGCGGTGATGTGCGGGTAGAGCTGGTTCCAATCATAGAGAGTGCCGGCGTAGGCGGGGTAGAACTCGTCCGGCTCCCAGACGTCGAGCAGGGCGCCGGCGCTGTGTGGCTCGCACATCAGGTCGTAGCCGACGACGATGGGGTTGTCGCGGTATCGTTCGGCGGCGGTGCGCCACATCTCCACCCAGCCGTCCTGGGCCTCTTGCTCCTCCCACACCCATTCGATCAGCAGTTCTTCGTCGAACCAGTCGCCAGCACCCTCGCTGTAGAAGGTGAAATCGCTGCGGCCCGGCCCGGTGCGGAAGGTGATGACGGCGAACATGTCGGCCTGACTGATCATCGCCAGCAGGTTGTCCAGGTTAGCCTGCACCTGCTCGTCGAGGGTGTAAGGTGGCCGTTCGGTGAACAGGCCGGGGCCGGAGACGTTGACGTAATTGGCCCCCAGCGCAGCCAGCCGGTCAAAATCAGCCTGGGTGTAGGGCGGCCCCACGTGATCACTCCCCAGGAAATCGGACCCGTCCAGGTCGGGCACGACCACGCGCTGCCAGGTGTTGGCCCCGCGCAGTTGAGTAGGGCCGCTCCACAGCGCCCACTTGTCTCCAGCGGTGACGACCGGGGACGGCGAGGAGATGGTCTCTGGCGCTGCTGCGGTGGGGGCGGGCCGGTGGGTCGGAGCCGGGGATTCATCCTCTGCGTCGTCCCAGCCGTCGCTGGGGAGGTTGCAGGCGAGGGCCGGGCCAAAGGTGAGGACTAAAGTCAGATAAACGATCGGGCGTGAGCGATGCATCCTGTCCTGTTACCGGCCGGATTCTTTGGTAGCGATTCGAGGCATTCCGGCCGAATAAATCGGCGGCATCGTCGACCGCTGCCAGAGGGGCCGTCCAAATAGGGCGGCCTTTTTGCGTGCGCCGCAAAGTCTGGTATGATTCCCCTCATCTCAAGAAAGGGGGGGCCTGGCCCAAAGTCCCTGCCTATCCGCAGCTTTGGGCCAGGCCTGCTACAAAAAAGCATGCCTATTGTAGTCGAATTTCACTGCACTGTCCAGTACTACCACGACCATTTCGAGGAGCTCGACATCCCTCGCCCGCGGGACTGTCCACACTGCCAGGCCAGCGACACGTTCATCGGACACGGCTTCTACTGGCGCAAAGCGCTCGACCGGTGGCAGGATTACCGGATTCGGATCCAGCGCTGGCTGTGCAAGGCCTGCCGCCACACCGTCTCGATCCTGCCCAGCTTCCTGCTGCGCCACCGTCACTACCTGCTGGCGGTGATCCAGGACGTGGTGACCGCCCACTTCGAGGAGGACGCCTCGTGGGGCCAGATCGAGCAGCAGGGGACGACCGAGGCGGATGATGATTGCGTGCCCTCCGAGCGGACGCTCCGGCGTTGGTGCGCATCGTTCGACGAGCAGGCCCCGCGCTGGCTGGCAGCGGTGCAGCAGACGCTGGCCCAACAGGACGCCACGCTGCCCCTGCTCGACCCGCTGGGTGAGGCGACCGCCGTGCGCTCTCCCGCAAGCGCACTGCTGGACGGGGCCACACAGCTCCTGGCCTGGGCCAAGACCGAGTGGGCGGAGCTGGCCGACTACGGCCTGAATGATCGGCTGCGCTTCCTGTGGCACTGGGGGCACGCGCGGGGTCTGGGTCGCCTGATTTGACCCACACACATTGCGTCTATTGACAAACCAATCATTCGTGGTACAATTCATCGTATAAACACGATAAAGAGGGAGGCTATGTCCACATCAATCTGTTGCCCGCCTGCGCCACAAGCCTGCTGTTCGATCGATATCTCTGGCCCGGAGCAAGCACGCATGGTCGCAATGTTCAAGGCGCTCGGCAATCCGCTCCGTTTCGAGATCATCAAGTTTCTGGCTGCCCACCCCGGCTGCATCACGGGCGACATCGTCGAGTATCTGCCGATCGCGCAGGCCACCGTCTCGCAGCATCTCCAGGTGCTGCGGCATGCGGGCTGGGTCGTGGGCACCGTGGATGGACCCGCGCGCTGTTACTGCCTGGACGTGGAGAGCATTGCCTGGTTCCGCGCCCAGATCGAGGCCATGTTCCGAATCGGCAGCGAGGAGCATAGATGACCACCTCGTGCTGTAATCCCAATCCGGCCGTCGATGTCCACGGCGGCACCAGCGCCCCCGAGATCCGTCCGAGCACCGGCCGGCTCACCTCTGCCGATCGCTGGAATCATGTCCTGGCACGTTGGGGCTACCGGCGCGGCGACCATCGCATCATGCCGGGGCTGTGTGCGTTGGGCCGACCGACGGCATCGTCGCCGGTTTTCGTCACCGCCAACTATACACTCAGTTTCGATGCGCTGCGCGCCGCCCTGGACGGGCTGAACGGCTACATCCTGGTGCTGGACACGCTCGGTGTCAACGTCTGGTGCGCGGCGGGCAAGGGCGCGTTCGGCACCGACGAGCTCGTGCGGCAGATCGAGGCTACCAGCTTGCACCAGGTGGTCGACCACCGGCGGCTGATTCTGCCCCAGTTGGGCGCGCCGGGCGTCGCCGCGCACGAGGTCAAGCGGCGCACGGGCTTTGCGGTGGAATACGGCCCCGTGCGCGCCGCCGACCTGCCGGCCTATCTGGAGATGGGTCGCGCCACGCCCGAGATGCGCCGGGTCCGCTTCGACTTGCGCGATCGCCTGGTGCTGATCCCGGTCGAACTGGTGCACGTCTTGTGGCCCGCGCTCGCGGCCGGGCTGATCCTCTACCTGGCGCTCGGGCCGGTGGCAGCGCTGGCGACGGTGGCGGCGATCCTGGCCGGTGCGGCGCTCTTTCCGCTCCTGCTGCCCTGGCTGCCCACGCGCGATTTCAGCAGCAAGGGATTCGTGCTGGGCGGGCTGACGGCGTTGCCGTTCGTACTAGCGGCGCTGGCGGGGCCTGGAGACTGGCCGTTGCGCATCGCGCTTGGATTGGCATTGGCGCTGGCGCTTCCGCCGGTGACGGCGTACCTGGCGCTCAATTTCACCGGCGCGACAACGTTCACCTCCAAGAGCGGGGTCAAGCGCGAGATGGCGAGATACATTCCCGTGATGACCGGGCTCTTTGGCAGCGGCGTGGTGGCGGCGCTCGTCACCGTCGCGCTGCGCTGGCTGAGATGAGGATAGCGATGACGACCTGTTGCGAGATATCGACCTGTACGTGTGCGCCTGCGGCCACGAAGGATTTCGAGCGCGTCAGCGCGCGGAACACGCTGGCGTTCGACGCGGCGGCGTGTATCCACTGTGGGATGTGCAGCGCGGTCTGCCCGCACGCGGTCTTTGTGATGGAGAAACGGCGGATGCGGATCGCGCGTGCGGACGACTGTATGGAATGCGGGGCGTGCGCGCTCAACTGCCCTGTAGGCGCGCTTCAGGTCGACAGTGGCGTGGGCTGCGCCGCGGCTATGATCTATACGGCGCTCACCGGTCGGACGGATCACGCCTGTAGCGAATCACCGTCGAGCTGCTGTTGATCACGATGCCCGGGTTGACCGTGTTTGCGATTCACAGCAACCGATGGCGGACGATCTCTTCCAGCACGGTGAGAAAGCGTGTGATTTCGGCCTCGGTGTTGTACAGATAGGGGCTGACGCGCACCGTCCCACTGACGCCGAGCGCCTGCGCCAGGGGATAGGCGCAGTGGCCACCGGCGCGCACGGCGATCCCCTGGTCGTTCAGTAGTTGGGCGATCCAATGCGGGTCGGCGTCGCCGACCCCAAAGGAGACGATTGGCCCGCGCGGTGCGTCCGCCGGCGGGCCATAGACACGAATGCCTGGAATTGCCGCCAGGCCCACCAGCAACTGGCGCGTGAGCGCCAGTGTATGGGCGTGAATGACGTCCAAGCCGATGGTATCCAGATAATCCACCGCTCCAGTGAGACAGATGTCCCGCGCCCAATCCCGCGCGCCGCCCAGCGCAATCGCCGCCGCCACGTCGGGCGTCCCCGCCTCGAATTTCCACGGCGGCGCGTTCCAGGTGGCGCCCTCCAGCGTGACCCGCTCGATCATCCCTCCGCCAAGCAGAAACGGGGCCATCTGCGCCAGCAGCTCCTCGCGCCCGTAGAGCACGCCACTGCCGAACGGCGCCAGCATCTTGTGACCGGAAAAGACGAGAAAATCACAGCCAAGCGCGGTCACGTCGACCGGCATATGCGGCACCGCCTGCGCACCGTCGATCAGAAAGAGCGCACCGGCCGCCCGCGTCAGCCGGCCGATCTCGTCGACGGGGTTGATAACGCCCAACACGTTAGAGACGTAGGTGCAGCAGACGAGTCGCGTGCGCGCTCCGAGCAATGCGGCGAGTTGCTCCATATCCAGCGTGCCATCGTTGTGGATGCCGGCTACACGCAGCGTCAGGCCAGCCTCGGCGCAGAGCGTCTGCCAGGAGACGAGGTTCGAATGGTGTTCCAACACGGTGACGACGACCTCGTCGCCGGGGCGCAACTGAAGCGGTCCGCTCTCACGGCGCAGCAGGGCCACCGCGACCAGGTTCAACGCCTCGGTGGCGTTGCGCGTGAACACGATCTCGCGTTTGGAGCGCGCGCCGACAAAGCGTGCCACGTTGGCGTGCGCCTGGTCGTAGAGGTCCGTGGCGATCTGCCCCAAGTAGTGCGGCGAGCGGTGGATGTTGGCGTTGTAGCGCGTGTAGAACGTATGCATCGTCTCCAGCACCTGGCGCGGGCGCTGGGTGGTGGCGGCGTTGTCGAGATAGATCAGCGGCCGGCCCCGGACGGGCTCGTGCAGGAGCGGGAAATCGGCGCGCACGACGGCGACGTCCACCTCAGCCTCCCAGGTAACGGGCATACAACGCCCGCGCCACGCCGGGGTCGTCTGTACCGCCGATGATGGCGCGACCGTCGGGAAAGAGCGTCAGCTCGTAGGGATCGACGCGCAGGCGCAGCATGTAGGCGTTGTGGACGACGTCCCCCAGCGGCGCCATCCGTGCCGCCAGCGCCGCGAAATCCGGCGCTGGCGGCACGCGCGGCTGAACCTGGACCGCCGAGCGGCCGCAGAGCGCGGCGCCGGTCGTCCCGTGACGGCCCTCCAGAAACTCGTAGCGGCCCTCGTCGCAGGCCGGGCAGGGCGTCTTTTGCTTGCCGAACCGGACGCGCTGGACTTCGGCGGCCCACACGTCCACCAGGCGCAAGTCGCGGCACAGCGCCTCGGGGTGGCCGGTGAGCCATTTCAGCGCCTCGGTCACCTGAAACGCAGCAATGACCTGCGGGATCGTCCCCAGCACGCCGGCGGTGTCGCAGGTATCGGTCGAGCCGGGTACGGGCAGGTCGGTGAGCATACAGCGGAAGCAGGGGCCGTCACCGGGGATGAAGGGCATCGTCATCCCATACGTCCCGATCACCGCGCCATAGATCCAGGGTCGGCGATGCTTGAGGCAGGCGTCGTTGAGCAACATCCGCAGCTCGAAATTGTCGCCGCCGTCGAGGATCAGGTCGCAGTCAGCGATGAGCGCCTCGACGTTGTCGGGGTTCACGTCGGTCACCACCGGCTCGACCGTCACCTGATCGTTCACGCGGCGCAGTTTGAGCGCGGCGGCCACGGCCTTGGGCAGGTTGGCGGCGATGTCGTCCTGGTCAAAGAGCGCCTGCCGTTGAAGGTTGTGCTCCTCGATGAAATCCCGGTCGACCAGGCGGACGGTCCCCACACCAGCGCGCACGACGCTGGAGGCGAGGGCCGCGCCCAGCGCACCCACGCCCAAGATCGCCACGCGGGCCTCCAACAGTCGCTCTTGTCCACCAACGCCGATGAACGGCAATACCACCTGTCGTGAATATCGGTGGAGCGCGGCGGGTATCGTCTCGGTCATGGCGACAACACCTCATTCATGCTGCCGCTGCGAAATCCTTCCAGATCCAGAGCGATGTAGGTATAGCCCAGCGCTTTCAGAGCGGCCACCAAGCACTGTCGGATCTCTTCATCGAGCAAGCGCGGCAGGTCAGACAACTCTACCTCCAGGCGCGCGATCGTATCGTGATGACGCACGCGTACCTGGCGCAGGCCGAATTCCCGGCGCAGCAGAGCCTCAGCCCGTTCGACCTGTCCCAGTGCTTTTGCTGTGATGGGTGTGTGATAGGGAAACCGCGAGGCCAGGCAGGCCTGGGCCGGCTTGTCCCAGGTGGGCAGATCCAGTTGCCGGGAGAGCGCCCGCACGTCAGCCTTGGTCAACTGCGCCTCGATCAGCGGCGCACGCGCCCCGCATTCTTGAGCGGCGTGCATCCCCGGCCGATAATCACCCAGATCATCCAGAGTGGCGCCATAGACCACGTGGTCCAGTCCGTTCTCCCGAGCGATGACGGTCAATTCCTGGAAGAGGTGTCGCTTGCAGTAATAGCAGCGCTCGGGTGGGTTGTCGGCAAAGTGAGGATCGTCCAGCTCTGCGGTGGCAATGATCCGCTGGCGCGCACCCAGTTGCTGCGCCAGAGCCAGCGCTTCTTCTCGCTCGATCGCTGAATACGTCGGCGAATCTGCCGTGACGGCCAACACTCGCTCTGGCCCGAGCGCTCTCAGACTGGCTGCCAACAGATACGCGCTATCCACTCCCCCCGAATAGGCCACCACGAGGCTACCCAACGTCTCTAGCAGCGCAATCAACCGCTGTCGTTTGATCTCTGGCTCGTCCATCGCACGGGTACTCGGAGCCTAGGCCTCGTCAAAGAGTGGCGTGCTCAGGTAGCGCTCTCCGGTGCTGGGGAGGATGACGACGATGAGTTTGCCCTGGCTTTCGGCTCGCCTGGCGATCTCGACGGCCGCGTGAACCGCCGCGCCAGAGCTGATGCCGGCGAGGATGCCCTCTTCCTTCGCCAGCCGCCGGCCCATCGCCAGCGCTTCGTCGCTGGTGACGTGGAACACTTCGTCGATGACGCCCGTGTTCAGCACGTCGGGCACAAAGCCCGCGCCGATGCCCTGGATTCGGTGCTTGCCCGGCTCGCCGCCGGCCAGCACCGGCGATTCGGCCGGCTCGACGGCGATCGCCTTGAACTCGGGTTTCTTGGCCTTGATGACCTCGGACACACCGGTGATCGTGCCGCCCGTCCCCACGCCCGCCACCAGGATGTCGACTTTGCCGTCGGTGTCGTCCCAGATCTCGAGCGCCGTCGTCTCGCGGTGGATCTGGGGATTGGCCGGGTTCTGGAACTGCTGCGGGATGAACGTGTTGGGCAGCTCCTCGGCCAGTTGCGCCGCCTTGGCGATCGCCCCCTTCATCCCCTCTGCGCCCGGGGTGAGCACCAACTCGGCGCCCAACGCGCGCAGCAGCTTGCGCCGCTCCACGCTCATCGTGTCGGGCATAGTGAGGATCAGCCTGTAGCCGCGTGCCGCGCAGACAAAGGCGAGCGCGATGCCGGTGTTGCCGCTGGTCGGCTCGACGATGAGCGTTTCTGGGCCAATGCGCTCGGCGCGCTCGGCGGCGTCGATCATGCTGACGCCGATGCGATCCTTGACGCTGCCCAGCGGGTTGAAGAACTCGAGCTTGGCGACGACCTCGGCCTGTGCGCCGGCGGTGACGCGACTCAGCCGCACCAGCGGCGTGTTGCCGATCAACTGGGTGATATCTTGTGCAATTCTCATCTGGATGTCCTTTCGTACCTCACTATGTAATGATTCCCCCGCCCATCACCGCCTCACCCCGATAAAAGACGGCGGCCTGGCCCGGCGTGACGTCGCGGATCGGCGCAGACAGATGCACGTTCACGACGCCGTCCGCCAACGGGTCGATCGTGGCAGGAACCTCCCGACCCGTATATCGCACCTTGACCGTCACCTCGGTCGACTCTGTAGGTGGCTGATCACAGATGAAGCGAGTGTCTGCCACGCGGAACGTAGAGCGGCCGAGCTGTGCCGCTGACCCGACGATGAGGGCGTTGCGCGCAATGTCGAGCGCCAGCACGTACAACGGCTCTGGACCGGGGACCTCGATACCGCGTCGCTGGCCGATGGTGTAGAATGGCAAGCCCCGGTGCGTGCCCAACTCGCGCCCGGCAGAATCCAGGATCGGGCCCGGTCGGACGATCTCGGGAGCATAGGTCTGCAGAAAGCGTCGATAGTCCCGGTCACGCACAAAGCACAGATCCTGGCTCTCCTCCTTCTCGGCGACCGGCAGCCCGCGCGCGGCGGTCAGCGCGCGCACCTGGGGTTTCGTGTACTCGCCGACAGGCAAGAGCACGCGGCGCAACTGCTCTTGCCCCAACATGTAGAGCACATAGCTCTGATCCTTGCGCGCGTCTCGTCCGCGCAAGAGCTGAAACGTCCCGCCCTCGTGGCGAACGCGGGCGTAATGTCCGGTGGCGAGAAAATCCGCATCGAATCTGTCCAGGGCGTCCAACATGAATCCAAACTTGATGGCGCGATTGCAGGCGACGCAGGGATTGGGCGTGCGCCCGGCGGCGTACTCGCGGATAAAATAGTCCACCACATATTTGCGAAACTCGCTCTCGCAGTCGAGCAGGTAGAATGGAATGTGCAACATCCAGGCGACGCGTTGAGCATCCCGTGTCGCCTCGAGCGTGCAGCAGCGATTGCTGGCGCCATCACCCGGCTCGCTCCACAACCGCAGCATCACGCCAACGACGTCATATCCCTGCGCCGTCAATAAAGACGCCGCTGCTGAACTGTCTACGCCGCCGCTCAGGGCGACGACCACTCGCTTTCGCGCCGGCATGCTCAACCCTCGATCGTTCCTCTCCGGCCAGGTCACGCGCCTGGGTGCACAGCTCGGCCAGCGTGACCGAGTCCAACAAGTCCATGACGTGCTCCCCCAGGCGCGCCCACAGATGGCGGGTCGCACAGATATCTGCTCGCGGGCAGGCCGTCTCTGGAGTGGGTTCCAGGCAAAAGACTGGCTCCAACCGCTCTTCGACGGCGCGCAGCACGTCGCCGGCGGTGATGTCGGCGGCGCTGCGGGCTAACCGGTACCCGCCGCCCGGTCCCATCACGCTGGCGACGAGCCCGGCCTGTCTCAGCTTGACGAACAGGTGAGCCAGGTAGTGGCTCGAAATGTCCTGCCGCGCGACGATGCGCTGACGTTGCACCGGCCCGTCCTGCTCGTGCAGAGCCAGATCGACCATCGCCCGCAGCGCGTACCGTCCCACCGTAGAAAGTCGCATCGCACCTATTCCTGTCTATCTGGTCTGGCGCGCGCGCAAGCCATAGCCCAGCGCCTCGGCCGTAACGACGATCTGCGCTTCGCTCACCTGGGTCTCGTCATACTCGACCTCTAGCCGTTGGCGGCGGTAACTCGCCGTGATGCGCCGAATGCCCGGCAGTGCGTCCTCGATCCCCTCCAGGCGCATAGCACACACCGGGCAGTGCATGTCGGGAACGTCAAAGACCTGCTTCATCGCGTCACACCTCATGGATCAAAGACGATCTGACCGGTGCTACAGCCCATCGAGCAGCTATAGCGCAGTACCTTGCCCGCCGGCTGCGGCGGAATGTCGAACGTCACCTGGCCGGTGGATGGCAAAAGCTGCTGCACGCGCAAATCGGGAATGACCAGCGCCAGCGAGCAGGCATAGACCTCTTCCGGTGATGAAGGCGATCACGAGTTGGTTCATGTGCACCCCTGCTCCACGTTTCGGTCATTATATAATTGTTGTCGGAATTGGTCAACTATTATCGCTGAGCTCGAGCGGGATCGATCGGAGACTAGACAACACACGAGGCAGCTACCGCCATACCAGCGGCCTGTCGAAGAGAGACCAGATCGTGAGCGTTGTCTCGAGTTTCTCGCCAACAGGCCGCCGGCATCGTCAATGAGGAGATTCCCCTTCGACCATCTGGATGAACTCGCCGTGCCAGGTGTGATACCAGACCTGACCCGTCGAGCTGTGGACGCTGAGCATTCCTTCGATCTCGCCGTCCTTTAGCGTGTGAATGGTATAGTAGCCATAGAATGGGTCCGCGTGCTCCTCCACGGTGACGCCGGGCCGGTTGGCGTCCAGCCAGCGCTGGGCGATCCTCGATGCCTCCTCCGACGTCAGCGCAAGGATCCCACCTGCGCTTCCCATCATCCCGCCGCGGCCGTGCATTCCGTATCTTGCATTCCACATCATGTTTGGCCCCATCTCTGGGCCGACCACGCCGGTATACCTATCCACCAGCAGCTCCATCGCCCCGATGCCAGTGTTGGACTCGCGCACGATGGCGTAAAAGTTGTGCTCGAACTCCATCACCTCGGCGATCTCGAGGCCAGGATAGCCCAGCGCGTCGACGTATCGCTCGACCGCTTCGTAGGCCTCTTCGATCGTGAGCGCGCCCGAAGAGGAAGTGTCACCATACCTCCCAGGGGCGCCCGCGCATCCCCGGTCGGCGATCGAGGCCGTACAAGGCGCATTCCATCCGCGCATCATCCCGGGCCCCATGCCATACCCCCATCCGGTCCACAGGTTGCGGCCCCACAGCGCCCAGCCGGCGGTCAAGCCGACGAGCACCAGGGCCACCACGATCGCAACCCCCAAACTGATCCGTAGAACTGTATTCATCTCACACCTCCATAGTCAGTCTACCACGGCTGAGGTGTGGACGTGAGCGCCATTTGGCGGGGATCGATGGGGGGAAAACGACCTACGTCGCAGGGGCGCGGTCAGGCAGGCGCGCGGTGATACGAGTGCCTGCTCCGGGAGCGGTGTCGACCCGCAGCGTGCCGCCCAGGCGGGTGGCCCGCTCGCGCATACCCAGCAGGCCAAAGTGACCGGAGCGGGTGAGCAGGTCCGGCCTTGGCGGAAGCTCAAAGCTCACGCCATCGTCGACGATGGAGAGAGTCAACCCTTCGGCGTCGCAGCCGACGCGGACGGCAATGTGCTCCGCCTGGGCGTGCTGGACGGCATTGTGCAGCGCCTCCTGGGCGATGCGATAGGCGGCCAGCTCGACCTCGGGCGCAAAGCGGCGCAGCGCGCCTTCCTTCTCCAGCTCGACCTGGGCGGAGGTTCGCTCCGCTGTCTGGCGTGCCAGCATCTCTAGCGCCGGCAGGAACCCCAGGTCCTCCAGATAGACCGGGCGCAGCGCGCCGATGATGCGGCGCAGTCCATCGACGGTTTCGAGTTCGGCCCGGCGTATTTCCTCCAGCAGCGCTCGTGCTCGCCCGGTCTCGTCTTGCTCCACCAGCCGGCGCGCCATCTCGGCCTGCTGGCCCAAGACGATCAGGTCTTGCACCGGCCCATCGTGCAGCTCCTGGGCCAGCCGGGCGCGCTCTGCCTCCTGTCCCTGAGTCGCGGCACTCAAATAGTCCTGCATCCCGGCTTCATAGCCCTGGATGCGCTCCACCATCTCTGTCAGAGCCAGATGCAGGTCTTGCACCTCTTGTACGCCGCCTGTGGGGCGCCTGATGGCAGAATAGTCTCCCCACGAGACCTGCTCGGTGGCCTGGGCCAGTCTTTGCAGCGGACGGACGATGGTGAGCCAGCCAAAGGTGAGCACCAGCAGCGAGACGATGCCGGCGCCCACAGCGACGATCGGGGCCAGGCTGGAGAAACGGAGGATCGGGCCGACGAGATCCTCCACCGGCTCCCACACCAGCACCACCCAGTCGGTTCCGGCGATGGGCGCATAGGCGACCATCATCAACTCGCCGTCGTCGCCGGTCACGACGACAGCGCCCTCGTGCGACGCTCGCGCCATCATCACACCGGGGTCGGCCTGCAGGTCGACGCCGACCTGCAGCCGGTCGGGATGGATCAGGACGACCCCTTCGCCGTCGACCACCATCACGATCCCTGCCTGATCGCCCACCATCTGCGACATCCAGGTATTCAGCCCATTACCGTCGATGCCGACCAGACCGTGGGCCAGGCCATCCTCGACGATCCGCGCGGTCAGGCGGGCCAGCGCCAGGTCTCGCTCGGCCACAAAGTCGCGCATGGCCTGCTGGTGCGCGTATACCCCGGTAAAGGCCAGGGCGATGATGACAAACGTGACCGGCAAGACTGCCCATAGAAAGAGTTGCGCGTGCAAGCTGCGAAGCCAGCGGCTCATTACGACTCTCCTCCGTCAGACGACGATCCAGCCGCGCCGCAGCGCCTCGGTGACCGCCTCGGTGCGGCTGCTGACGTTCAGCTTGCCATAGATGCTCTGCAGGTGCCCCTGCACGGTGCGGTGGCTGATGGACAGCTCGTGCCCGATGGCCCGATTGGTCAGCCCACGCGCGGCCAGGCGCAGGACGTCCAGCTCGCGGTCGGTGAGGTTCTCCACCTGCTCCGAGGCCCCGGCGGGGCGGCCGCTGATTGCCTGCCGTACCACTTTGCTGGCGATCTGGGGGCTGAGGGCCGACTCCCCGCGATGAACCGTGCGCACGGCGCGCACCAGCTCGTCGCCGCTGGCGGTCTTGAGGACGTACCCGTCGGCGCCGGCCTGGAGCAGGGCAAAGACGTACGGGTCATCGTCATAGGAGGTGAGGATGAGGACCCGCACGCCTGGAAAGTGGCCCTTGATGCGCTGCGTCGCCTCGACGCCTGTTACCTCCGGCATACGGATGTCGAGCACTGCCACGTCGGGCCGGTGCGCCTCGATCAGGCGCAGCGCCTCCGCACCATCGTCCGCCTCGGCGATCACGTCGATGTCGCCGGCATCTTCCAGGAACTGCCGGATGCCCCTGCGCACCACGGCGTGGTCGTCGGCCAACAGAACGCGGATCCGATCGTTCATCGCTCCCCCCACATCACGCACCCGACCTATCCCGCCAGGCTTACCCGTCGCAGCAACTGCGCGTTGATGGCGACGATCACCGTGCTCAACGACATCAAGAACGCCCCCACAGCCGGCGAGAGTATGAAGCCCATCCAGGCCAGCGCGCCCGCCGCCAGCGGCAGCGCGACAACGTTGTAACCGGTGGCCCAGATCAGGTTCTGCACCATCTTGCGGTACGTCGCCCGGCTCAGCTCGAATACCTTGACCACGTCCAGCGGGTTGGACCGCACCAGGATGATACCCGCCGATTCGATGGCTACGTCGGTGCCGCTGCCGATCGCGATGCCGACGTCAGCGCGGGCCAGCGCCGGGGCGTCGTTCACGCCGTCGCCCACCATCGCCACCCGCCGGCCCTGACTTTGCAGCTCGGCCACCTTCTGATCCTTGTGCTCCGGCATCACCTCGGCAAAGACGGTGTCGATGCCTAGCTCGTCCGCGACGGCTTGCGCCACGGCCGAGCTATCGCCGGTGAGCATGGCGACCTCGACCCCCATCTCTTGCAGCCGCTTTATCGCCGGCAGGCTCTCGGGCCGGACCACGTCGGCCAGCGCAAAGGCGGCCACAGGCCGTTCTCCATCCACCAGGTAGACGACAGATTGTCCCTTTTCGCCTGCGCTCTTGCTGAAATGAGCCAGTCCGTCGAACGGTTCAGCCTCTAGCATCTCGAGCAGCCGCGGGCCGCCGACGTAGACCGCGCGTCCTTCGTGTGTGGCGCGGACGCCGCGTCCCTTGATGGCCTCAAAGCCGCTGACCTCTGGCGGCGACACATCCTGCTCCTCGGCCTTGCGGCGGATAGCGCGCGCGATCAGGTGCTCCGAGTCGCCCTCGATCGCCGTCGCCAGCGCCAACGCCCGATCGAGGTCCCACCCCTCGACCGCCACCACGTCGACCACGCCGAATTGCCCCTCCGTCAGCGTGCCGGTCTTGTCGAAAATCACCACGTCGATCTCGCGCGCCGCCTCCAGCGCCAACCGGTCGCGCACCAGGATGCCGTTACGCGCCCCCATCGAGGTGCTGATGGCGACGACCAGCGGAATCGCCAGGCCCAGGGCGTGCGGGCAGGCGATCACCAGCACGGTGACGACCCGCTCCAGTACCTCCAACCGGAATCCGACGGCCACGACCCAGGCCACGGCCGTGATCGCCGCGACACCCAGCGCAATGTAGAACAACCACCCGGCGGCCTTGTCCGCCAGGATCTGGGTATTGGATTTGGATTGCTGCGCCTGCTCGACCAGCCGCATGATGCCCGCCAGCGCCGTCTCGTCGCCGGTGGCGGTGACCTCCACTCGCAGGCTGCCATCGCCATTGATCGTGCCGGCGATGACCTGCGCGCCCGGCTCCTTGGCCACCGGTTTCGATTCGCCCGTGACCATCGCTTCGTTGACGTCGGAGCGCCCCTCTTTGACGACCCCGTCGGCGGGGATGCTGGCGCCTGGGCGGATGAGCACTCGATCGCCGTTCCGGAGCGCGCTCACCGGCACCTTCTCTGTCTCGCCGTCAGGGAGCAGTCGCTCGGCGGTGTCGGGCATCAGCCTGGCCAATTCGTCGAGCGCGCCGGAAGCCTGGCGCACGCTGCGCATCTCTATCCAGTGGCCCAGCAGCATGACATCGATCAGCGTCGCCATCTCCCAGAAGAATCCGCTTGCGGATGGAACAAAGACGGCAAAGGCGCTGTACACAAAGGCGATCGAGATCGCCAACGAGATCAGCGTCATCATGCCCGGCCGGCGGTTGCGCAACTCGGGCGCCGCCATCTGGAGAAAGGGCAGGCCGCCGTAGAAAAAGATGACCAGCGCAAAGGCCGGGCCGATCCAACGGCTACCGGGGAACTCGGGCGTGCTGAACCCCAGCCATTCTTGCAGCATTGGGCTAAAGATCAGCACCGGGACGGTCAATATCAGGCTGACCCAGAAACGCTTGCGGAACATTTCCTCGTGGCCGGCATGGTCGACGCCGTGTTCGGATCCGTGCTCGGCCTGGCCCTTGTGCTCCGCGTGCTTTACACTTTCTGCGTGTTGATCGTGCGGCGAGTGTTTCTTCTCCATACCATCATCCCTCCTGCCCGGTCGTTTCCACTCTGTACGAGTGTAGCACATCTTGGCTCAAAAAGCCAAACCGGTTCCACGGGATGGGGGACGACCGGCTGTTACTGCACATCGGCGGTGACGCGCACCTCTACCCACGGCCGGGTGGGGTCGTTGGTGGCGAACCACACCAGACGCAAGGCGAGGCCGTTAGTCGGGTGGTAGTCGGCTCACACAAACCAGATCAGGATGATCGCGCCCACCGCCACCATCGCCAGCCCGCTCGCCAGGCGAACCCAGCGCCGGCTGGACTGTTCTGCCAGCCGGATGTGGTGCATCACGCGCCGGTTGCCGACCCCGGCCAGGATAATGAGCAGCGGCGCGATAAAGGCCAGGTTGTAAAGCCCCAGGTACCCCACGCCCTGGAGGTGCGTCGTCTGCGAGGCCAGCAATCCCACGATGGCCACATAGATGCCACCAGAGCAAGGGAAGGTGCACAGCCCTACCAGGAACCCGCCCACGCCTGCCGCCGGGAAGGTGGCTCGCTTCAGCCAGTCCTGAATCGTCCCGTGGGCGATGGTGGGGATACGCAGGTGAATCGGTAGATTGGGAAAGAAATAGTCTTTGAGGTTGATCGTTCCCAGAACGATGACCAGCCAGGCGCCGATTCTGGCCATCAGGTGGTGGTTGCCGGCAAGGACCACGGCCTGCATCAATCCCAGGCCGATGAGAAAATAGGCCAGGTAGATGGCCGCGATGTAGACCAGTCCCATGGCCCAGACCGTGCCGGAGGTGCGCTGAATGGTAAAGAGAAAGGCGATAAAGAACAGCAGCACGGCAAAGGCGCATGGATTGAGGCCATCGATAAAGCCGGTGACGAACACCAGCGGCAGGAGGTTGCGCTCCGCCTCGACCGGCGCGCCCGGTAACAGATGTTCGCCGTGCTCTTCCAGGTAGGCCAGGTACTCGCCGATGGGCGCGTCGATGGGAAAAGTCTGCGGCTCGCCGCGAAAGGCCCAGGCGACGTATTCGGTTGCGCCGCTCATCCTGTCCTGGTAGACGACGATGCGCTCAAAGGCGTCGGCAGGAGCGGCCAGCAGATCGGCCACCACGTGCTCGGGAACATGCCTTTGGAGAATGAATCGGCCGTTCACAAAGACGGTCAGGTGGGATTGTAGGCCGGGCGGCACGCCCAACGCGTCACTCCGCTCCAGAAGCTCGGTACGGTTGGCCGGCTCGTTGATGTAATCCCTATAGACCGGTTCGGCGTACCCGGCGGCGCGCAGCAATGGAGCGACTACCTCGTCGATATAGTGCAAACAGTCGGCACAGGCACGGTTATAGTAGACAGTGACCGGAGCCGGCGTGGATGCCTGCACGCCGATCGCGTGCAGGATCAGCGCCAGGGAGAGGAGAAGCAGAATGGCAAGTGCTCGTCTCATCATCTAGTTTTCCTGTCAGGGATCGATGACCGTGACCCGAACCGTCAAGCTGGCTTCGGGGGTCCGGGGATCGTCCGACCGGACGTAGACGACGCGCGTGAACCGGCCCGTCTCGCCGCCGTGGGCCTGCGGATCGTAGGTCACCGTCAGAGTGGTCACCTCGCCGGGTTCCAGGCGGGTCCTGTCCACCCTGGCCGTGGTACAGCCGCAGGACGTGCTCACGCCGGTGATTTCTAATGCTCCCTCGCCCGTGTTACGCACCTGGAAGGCCTGGCTCACCGGGGTGGTGTTGGGGATGGCGCCAAAGTCAAATTCGATCTCGTCCAGTTCGATCCGTCCTGGCTGCTCGCCGGGTGTGCAGGCGACGGCCAACATCGCCAGGACGAGCAGCGACATGATGATCCTCGCGTCAGGTTTCATAGCAGCCTCCAAATCCAGTTCTTTTCATCTCTGATGGACCTCCAGGGTTCGTGTCCGGTCACCCATCAGTTTCCGCGCCATGTGCTTGCACTTTGTTGATCGTCACTTGCGCTCGTGCGGGCGTTGCCGGCACAGTCTGCCGTGACCCGCTCGCTCGTGTCGCCAGAAAGACGATGATAAAGTAGGCCCCGTAGCTGATCACTTCGAGCAGCGAGGGGTTGCCATTGTAGCCAAAGAGTGCCTTGAGAAGTGAGCCGACGGCGCCATTCTCGTCGAGGATCGGATTCACGTCCCACACGTGCTCGACGAACGTGGGCAGTAGAGCGGCCTCCTGTAGCTCGTGCACGCCGTGCGCCAGCAGACCGGCGGCAAAGAGAATCAGGATGACGCTCGTCACCTGGAAAAAGACGCGCACGTTCAGACGCTTGCCGGTGGCGAATATCAACCACCCCAGTACCATGGCGATGGTCAGCCCCAACGCGCCGCCGATCAGCGTCTCGGCAGGCGTGGCGCTAAAGGCAGCGGCGGTGAGAAAGAGCGCTGTCTCAATGCCCTCCCGCAAGACGGTCACAAAGGCCAGGCTGAACAATGCCCACGCGTTGCCCGTGCTCGCAGCACGGCGCACGTCTGACTCCAATTCCGCCTGGATCTGCTGTCCCTGGCGTTGCATCCAAAAGATCATCCAGGTCAGTACCCCGGCAGCCAGCAACATCGCTATGCCCTCAAAGATCTGTTCACCTCGTCCTTCAAAAGCCATGCCCAGCGCGTTGAGCGCCAGACCAACGGCGACGCTCACGACGACGGCCGCCGCCGCGCCGACCCACACCGGTTTGCTGCGATCGGTCTGCCCCAGCTTGCGTAGCACGCTTAGCACGATGCCGACGACCAGTGCAGCCTCCAGCCCTTCTCGAAGTGTGATGAACAAGGCAGCGATCATTGTTGCCTCTGTCCGCGGGTCAACTCGTGGCCTGCCGCTTCCCAGGCCTGCATACCCCCGCTCACCTCGTAGACGTTCGTGTAGCCTAGCGCGGCCAGCACTCGAGCTGCCGTGGTGCTCATTGGGCCGGTGCGGCAGTACAACACGATCCTGCCATCTCGGCCCGGCAGCTCGTCCAAGCGATCGGCGATCTCGTTAAAGGGGATGAACAGATCGGTCTGCGGGATCTCTCCCTCGTATGGGATATGTACGTTGACCAGAACAAGATCCTTGTCTTCCAGCATCTCGGCCAGTTGTTCCACGGTTACACGTACGTAGCCTTCGGCATCTCTTGCTGGATCTGTCGATACCGTGGTGGAACAGGCCGCTGCGAACAACGCCAGTACTACGAGTACCGTTGCCAGTGAGCGGTTCCGTGGATTATCCATCGCGCTTGACCTCCTTGCTGCGATCTCATCGTATCACGGGGGATGGACCGCGACCAGGGGAATTTGGCTTGCTCCCATCCCCGCCATTTGGCGGATGGGCGAATTTGGGTGGCTATGCGTGGCGCGACCAGCTGCCCCCGGGCTTTTCGCTGACCCAGGCCAAGCACCGCCTGATGGTGCAGCACGGCCGGCGCGGCCGCCAGGGGTACCAGCGCCGCCCCGTCGACGACCGCGTGCCCGAGATCGTCACCTACTACGACGACCTGCCGCTCCCACCACCCGACTCGCCCCAGGAGTGCCAGCAGCGGCTGATCATCCTGCGCGCCCGAGCCCTCGTTCACCTGCTCTATGCCACCGCCGCCCGCGTGAGTGAGGTCCTCTCCCTGACCCGGCGGCAGGTGCGCGACGGCGCCGCCGATGACCCTATCTGACTTCTCGTCACCCAAGGGTGTGATAAGGTCGGAAGTTCCTGTCAAGTCCATTAAATTCGTACCCCCAGTTGTCCATCGTTAGCGTACCCCCTGGACGCTGAAAGTGGTATAGTCTCTCCTGACACAAGTTGGTTGTGAGAGGAGAGCAAAATGAGCAACAGGAGTCCTTTACCAGTTTCAGAGCGTCAGGCCATCTACGATGGCAAGATGAGCGGCGAACGGTTGAACGACCTGGCCCAAGAACACCATTGCAGCATCAGTTGTGCGCGCAAGTGGTGGCGTGTGGGCCGCACACAAGGTCGGGATGCATTAGGCCGTTCACGCCATTGCGCTGTGATCGGTGCATTGAGCCGCTTCGAGGCCATTGTGGCCGAGCGAGCATTGTACTGGAAACGCTTGCATCCTAAGCGTGGTGCCAGTCACATCCTGGCGGATCTGACAGACGACCCGGTGTTGAGCGGTGTATGCCTGCCCAAACCCAGCGCCCTGGCTCTTTTCTTTCACGAGAAATGTCCAGAGTGCTCACTTACCTCGGTTACTGGGGATCGTGCCATTAGGCGAACTCAATGACATTGTTGAAGCCCACTTTGGTGTGCGTTTGGAAGTGAACAAGGATGATGAATGGGTGGCGATTGACAGCAAGACCTTGCGTGGGACTACCAGTGCCGATGACAAGCAGGGAGAAAGGACACTGTTAGCCGTCACACACACCAAGCGGGACATCTTGGCGCAACGCCCCATGAGCGGCCCGAAAACCAGCGAAATCACCGCCGCGCGAGAACTGTTGCGAGAGACAGGATTGGAGAAGGGTAAGGTCACGCTAGACGCTTTACACATGAACCCGACCACAACCGCGCAGATCAATCTGGCTGGTGGCATCTACATTATCCAGGTGAAGGACAACCAGGAAGAACTGCGAAAGCAGTGCGAGCGGCTGGCTGCTGAAGATGTCTCTCTGGATATCATCACCACCGTGGAGAAAGGGCACGGCCGCCACGAGACCCGGAAAGGCGCTTTCTTTGATATGGAAAAGATCGAGTTTGCTGAACGTTGGTCTGATAGTGGAATCCGAACCTTGATTATGATCGAGCGTCAGACAGTCAAGACAGCCCAGCGGAAAGCGTCTTCAGAAATCTCGTACTACGTGTCCAACCAGGAAGTAAGCCTGGAGCAGCCCAACGTTCAGAGCGAGTTGTTCACTGCTATTCGGCGGCACTGGGGTGTGGAATCGGAAAACTGGATTCGGGATGTTACCTTCAACGAAGACAACGTCAAAACCAAATGTGCCGACCAAGCTCACGTTATGGCATGCCTACGGACATTCGTGGTGAAGCTTTTCCGCAAGGCGAATCTCAAGAACTTCCAAGCTGCGCTTGAGACCTTCTGTGATTGTCCAGACAAGTTTACGGCTTTTCTCTGTCAGACTGGTGTCGTGTAACATATGGATCGAATCAGACTTCTTGGCCACTTTACCTACATCATCTATGCTCACTCAAGTCGCCTATCCGGGATGATGCAGAACTTGCCGCATACACTATTGGCCTGATTTGTTGGCATGTTCGAAACGATCAGCCGTAGCGCGTCGATTTTTTATGAGAAAGCCCTGCCTGAGAGAATGGTCGTTTGAACTCAAGATGATGAGTGAAGCTTCTCAAGCACCCATCCCCTAATCAAAGCAGAATACTCGACGCCTGCGGATTCGGCAATTCGCTTAACTGCTTCGACTTCTTGGGGATTCAGAGGCACGGAAATGGCCTCCATTTCGCGCTGAAATACTGGCTCAGTGACTTCTTCCAACTGGCCTTCAAAATCTGTTAGATCGTGCGCATCCCAGAACCTTGCCAGTTCTTCAATAGAGTCAGTTTTAGGAATCTTTTGGTTCATCTTTTCTTCCACCGGTTAAATCGCTGTCTTTCCTTGCGAGTCATTGATCGAGCCGTGACAGGGTATCCATTGCCATCAGGAAATTGAATCACTACGCAAAACAGATACCGCCCCTCTGCCGTTTGACCCAGAACGTAATAGACGGGATTCTCTCCTTTGGACTTGGCTCGTAGCACCAGGGCTTGGCCAAAGCACACGTCTTCCACTTCTTCAGGGTCTATCCCGTGTGAAGCGATGTGGTCAATCCTGTCCTCTGGCCAGATTATCTGGTGAATCTTCATGCTACCATTATACTTGCATTCCGCACTTTGCGGAAGGGGTTACACACTGGCCAAAGCTACGTCACTGACGTTACAGCCAATCTAACTGCCATACGACTGAACCGCAGCTGCGACCAGTTTCACCTTTCGAGTTACTCT
>Ga0209614_1000991_pt1 | contig 22920 bp, 11 predicted proteins | sample BlaSprsedimmetaG_FD_185484 | JGI IMG/M metagenome (GOLD analysis project Ga0209614, IMG submission 185484) | Hot spring sediment bacterial and archeal communities from California, USA to study Microbial Dark Matter (Phase II) - Blank Spring... ... | reverse complement strand
GGAGCTTCCGATGCCTCCCAGAGCCAGTCCTCGCACAGTAGCGCCAGGTCCAGCATATCCACCACGCCGTCCTGGTTGATGTCTGTCGGCCGTGTCGCCTGCGCAACGGACACCAACAGACACAGCACGAATACCGTGGGAACAAGAAACGCCGCTCGCATATTCAGTCTCCTTCCACCGGTCGCAATGAACACAGACAGCCCACACCGTCGGAGGACCGCTCCTCCACGGCCTGGTCCATTGATGGCTCCCATTATACCACGAAGTGCCTCCGCAACCCACAAGAAAACCCGGCGAATCAATGCCGTCGCACCCCCTTGCCACCGGCGGCCGCCGTGATGCGGAAATCTACGTATTTGCCACATGTCCGGCCCCGAAATCAGCCCAAAACCGCAATTTGGCCCCATTCGGCTGTCCAGACTCACGCCCGTTGGCCACGACATCCGTCCTGAATCCACGGCCGCCTGGGCACAATACAACGTCCACAGCCAGCCACGCCGGCGATTGCCTCGCCGCCAGCCGGTTTCGTCCGCGTCCATCGTCCTTCGTCCGTCATCCCTCGTCCATCCCGCCGCCGGGCCCCAACAGCGGCCGAAACAGCCCAAACGCCGGTTTTTCGCGGTTTATCCTTGCCTTATTCCCCGGCGCGGTGTATACTTACGATTCTTTTTTGTGGTAGCCTCCGGGCGGTCGCCGAAACATCGTGGCCGGCGGGTGCTAAGTCCAGTCCCAAGGCCAACGTAGAGCAATGAACACCGTGTCTATCCGTGGAGAATTGAGCAATATGGATTTCGCCATCGTTGACAAGCGAAAAGAGCAGACCCCGAAGATCAAATCTCTGATCGACCGCAAGGTCATCAGCCTCGACCAGGCCAAAGACTGGCTGCGGACGATCTATGAGATTCGCTATTTTGAGGAGAAGGTGTTCGACCTGCTCGGCGAGAACATCATCAAGGGCGCCTCGCACCTGTACGCCGGCCAGGAGGCCGTCGCCGTCGGGGCCGTCGCCGCCATCGAGCGGGGCGATGTCATTGGTTCGACCCATCGTGGCCACGGCCACTGCGGGGCCATCGGCAACAAGTACGCCGACAGCGAGGCCGACCGCCGGCAGCACTGGAACCAGATGATGGCCGAGCTGATGGGCAAGGAGACCGGCTACTGCAAGGGCCGGGGCGGCTCGATGCACATCGCCGAGGTCGAGAAGTGCAACAACCTGGGCTCCACCGGCATCGTCGGCGGCAACCAGCCCCCGGCCGTGGGCGCCGCCCTGGCCGAGAAGTACCGCAAGACCGGCAAGGTCGTCCTGTCCTTCTTCGGCGACGGCGCCTGCAACACCGGCACCTTCCACGAGTCCATGAACATGGCCTCCACCCTCAAAGTGCCACTGGTGGCCATCATCGAGAACAACCTCTACGGCATGAGCGTGCCGTTCTCCGGCAGCGAGGTCGATGGCACCTTCAAGGCCAGCAACATCACGGACATCGCCGAACGGGCCGTCGCCTACAACGTGCCCGGCATGATTGTCGACGGTCAGGACGTCGTCGCCGTGTTCCTGGCGGTCGGCGAGGCGGCCGCGCGGGCCCGCAAAGAGAACCTGATGACCCTCATCGAGGCCAAGACCTACCGCTGGTACGGCCACAGCCGCAGCGATCCGCGGGCCTACCGCACCAAGGCCGAGGAGAAGGTCTGGCACGACCGCGACCCGATTACGGTCCTGCGCGGCAAGCTGACCTCGGAGGGCCTCTGCACCGAGGAACAGCTCGACAAGATCAAAGATACCGCCTTCAAGACCATCGAAGACGCCACGAAGTTCGCCATGGACAGCCCCTGGCCGAACCCGGCGGACGTGGCCAAGGATGTTTACGTCGCCGAGACGTATCCGGCCGAGATGATCGCCCGCGAGAAGCAGACCGCCGCCCAGGTCATGGAGGCGACGCAGGCCTTCGAAGCGGCCGTGGCGGCGTCCACGGCCCGGACCAAGAAGGACAAGACCGAGGAGGCCCGCGGCGTCATCAAGGGCAAGTACGGCATGGACGTGATGAACATCGCCCAGGCCGTGACGGCCGCACAGGACGAGGAACTCGCCCGCGACCCGAACGTCATCGTCTTCGGCGAGGACGTCGGCCTCTACGGCGGCGCGTACCAGGCCACCCGCGGACTCGTGCAGAAATACGGCGTCGGACGGGTCATCGACACGGCTATCTCGGAGGCCGCCATCGCCGGTGCCGCCGTTGGGGCGGCCCTTCGCGGGCTGCGTCCCGTGGCCGAGATCATGTACGTGGACTTCGTCACCATCGCCATGGATCAACTCGTCCACGTCGGGGCCTACAACCGCTACATGTTCGGCGGCAAGGCCAAGGTGCCGATGGTCCTGCGCACGGAAGGCGGCGTCGGACGCTGCATCGCCGCCCACCACAGCGAGTCGCTCGAGGCCTGGCTCGTCCACGCCCCCGGCCTCTACGTGGTTATGCCCTCGACCCCCTACGACGCCAAGGGCCTGCTCAAGGCGGCCATCCGCAGCGACAATCCGGTCGTGTTCATCGAGCACAAGGCCACCTACGGCCAGCTAGGCCCGGTCCCTGAAGGCGACTACATCATCCCGCTGGGCGTCGCCGACATCAAGCGGCCCGGAACCGACGCCACCATCGTCAGTTACAGCCGGATGGCGATGTGGTGTCTGGACGCCGCGAAGATCCTCGCCGAGAAACACGGCATCAACGCCGAGGTCATCGACGTGCGGACCCTCAAGCCCCTCGATATCGACGCCATTGCCGCTTCCGTGCGAAAGACCGGCAAGCTGATTACCGTCAGCGAGGGCTTCGGCATGTGCGGCGTCGGCCGCGAAATCACCGGCCGCTACATGGAATACGAATTCGAGGACGGCTCCCACGGCTTCGATTACCTCGACGCCGCACCGGTCAACATGGCGGCCCTGGACGTGCCGCCGCCCATGAGCGAACCGCTGGAAAACGCGAGCATCCCAAGCGTCGATAGAATCGTCGAGGCCGTCCGCAAGATCTGCTGAAGCCGCTTAGCGCGAACATGAGGTTCACCGCGGAGCACGCTGAGACCGCGGAGAACTCCTGGTATGAAATTTCTCGGCGATCTCCGCGGTCTCCGCGGTGAAACAATCGGGGTAACACCAGATGGCAAAAGAAGTCAGATTACCGCAGTTGGGCCAGACCATGGAAGAGGGCACCATTGTTGACTGCACCGTCAAGGTGGGTGACAAGGTCAGCAAAGGCGACGTGATATTCGAGATCGAAACCGACAAGGCGACGCTGGAGATGGAGTCCCCGGGCGAGGGCTTCGTCAAGGCCATCCTTGTCGAGGCCGGTCAGACCATTCCCGTGGGCGATCCGGTCATGGTCCTCGGCGACAAGGATGAGACCGTCCCCCAGAGCTTCATCGACAGTCTCAAGGGCGGCGCCCCCAAGGCGGCCGCGGCAGCACCGGCGGCTGCGGCGGCCGCCCAGGCAGTTACCCCTGCCGCCGAGCCGACGGCCGCGACGCCCGGCAAGGTCATTGCCTCGCCCAGGGCCAAGAAACTGGCCGCGGACCTCGGCGTGAATATTGCCACCGTCAAAGGCAGCGGACCCGGCGGCCGAATCACTGAAGAGGACGTCCAGGCCGCATCACGTAGCACGGGCATCCTGCCCGTGGCTGAAGCACGCATCACGGGCGAAGGCGGGATGGCCGGGCAGCGCACGGGCAAGGATGCCCGCGACACGCAGGCCAGACTCGGCTCGACCGTCGCCGTCAATCGCCTCCAGAAGCTCACGGCCGAGCGGATGCTCAAGTCCAAACTCGAGATCCCCTGCTTCTACCTGAACGTCAAGGTCGATATGACCGACCTGGTGGCCCTGCGGACCCGATACAACGAGAGCGGCAAGGGCAAGGTTTCCTTCAATGATTTTCTCATCCGCGCCGTGGCCCTGGGCCTGGACAAGTTTCCGATTATGACCGGCCAACTGGCGGGCGACAAGATCAAGCTGGCCGAGCGGATTCACGTGGGTCTGGCCATCTCGGTGCCGGACGGCCTGGTCGCGCCGCTGATCAAGGACGCCGACAAGAAAGACGTCCCGACCATCGCCAAAGACGCCCTGGCCCTGATCGACCGCGCCCGCGCCGACAAGCTGAGCCTCGACGACCTCGAAGGCGGCTGCATCACGGTCAGCAACCTCGGCGGCTTCGGCATCGAGTCGTTCACACCCATCGTCGTGCCCGGCCAGTGCAGCATCCTGGGCGTCGGCAAGATCACCGATACCTGCGTGCCGGACAACGGCAACATCCTCGTCCGCAAACTGATGAGCCTGACCCTGTCGGTCGACCACAAGGTCGCCAACGGCGCCTACGCCGCCCAGTTCCTCGATTTCGTCAGAAAGCAACTGGAGGACGCCGCGTCATTCGGCCTCTGAACAGAGTTGCGTGATACCGAGGTCAAGGGTCTAATGAATCACTGATCCGATGCAAGAGCCGGATGCAATACGCAATACGAAAAGGAGTCCGTAGGATGGCTAAGAAGATAGAAGCTGTGAAGTTGCCGGGTATTCGCAAAGCCACGCCCAAGGTTCCCGTCATCGGCGTCTTCGCTACCAGTGACCCGCGGATCGACACCGACAGCCGCAAACGCTGCCAGAATATCGCCAGGATGGCGGCCGAGACCATCAGCGGCGCCGTCGTCCTGCCGGACAAGACGCCCGTGCCGGTGGTCTACTCCGACGTTCTCGTCGACAGCGAACCGACGGCCGACATCGTCGCGCAACAGTTCCGCAGGGCCGGCGTCGATATCCTGGTCTGCGTGCCGGATACCTGGGCCTTTCCGCAGTTGACCGGCATCTCGCTATTGCAGCAATTCCCGTCGAACACCCCGCTGAACATCACCTGCGGCAACAGCGGCCCCCGGCCGGGCGTCGTCTACGCCCATGCACTCAGCGGGGCCATCGCCCAGTACGGCCGACTCGTCAGCCTCAACGTCGGCACCTGGCCCGACACGGGCCTCAACCCCCAGATGACCGAGCAGACGGCGAAGAACCTCATCGACTGGTGCTACTCGGCCGTCGCCACGGTTGCCCTTCGCGGCCGTCGCGTCGTCATCCTCGGCCATGATTCGATGGGCATGGAGACCGCCCTGGCCCACGTGCTGCCGACGCGAAACACCTTCGGCATTGAAATCACCCGCCTGGACATGAAACTCCTGGCCGACATGCTCGCCAAGGGCGCCTACGACAAGAAAGAACTCGCAGCCCTGCGGGCCTGGGTCGATAAATATGTCGGCAAGCGTCTCGAACTGCGCGACGAGGCCGACAGCGAGCGGTTCAACCAGTCCCTGGCGATGTACCTGATCGTCCGCGACCTGATGGCCGACCTCAATGCCGTCGGCGGCGGCTTCATGAGCCAGCTCGAATGGGGCAGTGACACACGCGGGGTCCCCCTGCCGGTGGCCGACACCATGGAGTCGCTGTTCAACAGCACCTTCGACCACAACGGCCCCAAGCCCGCCCAGCCCTACGCCACCGAGGCCGATGTTCAGGGCCTGCTGACGATGCTCTTCATGACGTATCTGAGCGGCGGCAACCCCCCGCTGTTCATGGACTTCCGCAAGGTCTGGGAACCATGGGAAATCCAGGCCCTGGCCAAATCGCTCAAGGTCAAGTTCACCGGCAAGGAACTCTGGGCCCAGCGCGGCCTCGTCGATGGCGACAACAGCGGCTCGGCCAGCTTCGACTGGGCCAACAAGCCCGGTTCGAGCGTCAAGGCCGTCATGGACGGCGTCTCCATGCCGCTGGCCGACCCGGGTTACTTCCCCGGCGGCGGCAACAGCGTCACGTTCATGACGCCTCCGGGCATCGAGGGCATCGCGGCGCGACTGGCCTATAGCAGCGTCTGCGGGCTGTTCAGCTTCATCTGGGATGAGGCTGTGACGACCGATGTGCCCGCCGAACTCGGCCGGGCCATGTGCAATCTGACGACGCCCACCTGGCCCCACACATTCGTCGTGCCCAAGTACGCCACGATGGTCGAATACAAGCAGTATCCGCCCGCCAATCACTTCCACATGACCTGGAACCTCCCGGTGGCCCGCGTGCAGCACTGGATGGACCTGACCGGCGTGCTCAGCGTCGCGCCGTGGGCCGCCCGGCCGAAGTTCATCGAGGGCGTGGACAGGCCGCAGCCGCTGGTTCACCTGATCAATGGCGGCCAGGACATGTTCAAGCTGCTGGGCCGGCGCTGAGCACGCCTGTCACGGCCTGACAGGCTGAGCGGAGCCGAGCATCTCTCTACGGCGGGCCCCGCGGTGCTTTCGCATCAGGTCGATGAACTCATTGAACAGGTATGCCGAGTCGTGCGGGCCGGGCGAGGCCTCCGGATGGTACTGGACGGAGAACGCCTTGAGCTTCTTGCACCGCAGCCCCTCCAGCGTGTGGTCGTTAAGGTTGATGTGCGTCAACTCGACGTTCTTCGAGCCAAATGAACCGATATCCACGCAGAAGCCGTGGTTCTGGCTGGTGATCTCGATCTTGCCGGTTCGCAGGTCTTTCACCGGGTGATTGGCCCCGCGATGGCCGAACTTGAGCTTGTAGGTCCGGGCCCCCAGCGCCTGCGCGAGCAACTGATGCCCCAGACAGATGCCGAAGATGGGGACCTTGCCGAGCAGCTCACGGATCATATCGACCGCATACGTCACGGGCGCAGGGTCCCCGGGGCCGTTGCTCAGGAACACGCCGTCCGGCCGGCGGGCCAGGACTTCCTGCGCGGTGGCTTGCGCCGGGACAACGGTCACCCGGCAGCCGTGCGAGCAAAGCAGCCGCAGGATGTTCTGTTTGATGCCGAAATCGAAGGCAACCACGTTGTACGGAGCTCCGGATCGCGGCCGCCGGCCTGTGGACGCATCGGCCTGTCCCGGCGAATCGAGGGCCGGATGTCCTTGATAGGGATCGAAGACGCCCTCGGTCCACTCGTAAGGCTCCCGGCAAGAGACCTTGCCCGCGATATCCCGGCCCACCAGACCCGGGTATTTCTCCAGTTCGGCCGCCAGTGCCGCGATATCCAGTTCCGATGAGGAGATAATCCCCCGCATGGCCCCGGCCGTGCGGATGTGCCGCACCAGCTTCCGCGTGTCGATGCCTTCGAGCCCGACGACACCGCAGGCCTTGAGGTAGTCATCCAGCGAGCCGGTGCTGCGCCAGTTGGACGGATACCGGCAGCTCTCTTTCACGATGAAACCATGCGCGAACACCCGGCGGGACTCGACATCGTCGGCGTTCGTCCCGTAGTTGCCGATCAGCGGATACGTCATCGTCACGATTTGTTCGTAGTACGACGGGTCCGTCAGGATTTCCTGATACCCCGTCATGGCGGTGTTGAAGACGACCTCGCCGCACTTATACCCCGATGCGCCGACGGCCGAGCCTTCGAACACCGTCCCATCTTCGAGCAGCAAAACAGCTTTCACGCCAGTGTTCCTTCCTACCGGTAGTACAGTTGTATGGGCTTGACGGTCATCTTATGGTTCTTCAACGCCGCAATCGCCTTGGTCACCGCCGCGGCCCCGCGGATCGTCGTCGTATACGAGACCTGCCGGTCCAGGGCGGTCCGCCGAATCAGGAACGAATCGACAATGGACTGCTTGCCGACGGTCGAGTTGATGATCAGATCGATCTTGCCGTCGATGACGTAGTCCACGATATTCGGGCGGCCTTCGACCATCTTGAACACGAACTCCGACGGCACGTTGTTGCGGATCAGCTCCATACACGTACCCTTGGTCGCCAGGATCTTGAACCCCATCTGGTGCAGTTGCCGCGCGATTTCCACCGCCCGCGGTTTGTCGGCGTCCCGCACGCAGATCAGGGCGGTCCCCGACGTCGGCAACATGTTGCCGGAGGCGATCTGGCTCTTGGCGAAGGCGATGCCGAAGTCCTCGCTGATGCCCATCACCTCACCGGTCGAGAGCATCTCCGGGCCGAGAATCGTGTCCGTCCCCGGGAACTTCATAAACGGAAAGACCGCTTCCTTGACCGCGTAGTGTTTTCGCACGACCGGCTCGGTGAAACCCAGCTCCTCCAGCGTCATCCCCGCCATGACCTTGGCGGCCAGCTTCGCCAGCGGCACGCCGATGCTCTTGCTCACGAACGGGACCGTCCGCGAGGCCCGAGGGTTGACCTCCAGGATATATAATTCGTCATTCTTGACCGCGTACTGGATGTTGATCAGGCCGCGGACCTTCAACTCCAGGGCCAGCAGCTTTGTTTGACGCTCGATCTGGGCCAGCATCGACGGCCCAATCGTCATCGGCGGCAGGCAGCACGCACTGTCGCCGGAGTGGATGCCGGCCTCTTCGATGTGCTCCATGACCCCGCCGATCACCACGCGATTGCCGTCGCAGATAGCATCGACATCCAGCTCCGTGGCGTCATCAAGGAACTTATCGATCAGGATCGGGTGCTCGCCGGAGACCTCAATGGCGTTGGCGACGCAATTCTTGAGCGATTCCTCGTCGTAGACAATCTCCATCGCCCGTCCGCCCAGCACGAACGAAGGTCGAACCAGCAGGGGGTAATCGAGCCGCCGCGCGATCCGCAGCGCCTCCTCGTAGGTCCGCGCCGTGCCGCTGAAGGGCTGGCGCAGCTTCAATCGGCTGACGAGACGATTGAACCGCTTGCGGTCTTCGGCCCGGTCGATGCTGTCCGGACGGGTGCCGATGATCTTGACACCGGCCTTCTGCAGCGGAACCGCCAGCTTCAGCGGCGTCTGTCCGCCGAACTGCACGATCACGCCGTCGGGCTTCTCCGTCTCGACGATCGACATCACATCCTCGAACGTCAACGGCTCGAAGTACAACCGATCCGACGTGTCATAGTCGGTGCTGACCGTCTCGGGGTTGCAGTTGACCATGATGGACTCGATGCCGATCTCCCGCAGGGCGAACGCCGCATGAACGCAGCAGTAATCGAATTCGATGCCCTGGCCGATGCGGTTGGGCCCGCCGCCGAGGATCATGGCCTTGCGCATCTTCGTCGGATGGGCCTCGCACTCGGTCTCGTAGGTCGAGTACAGATACGGCGTCGTCGCCGCGAACTCGGCCCCGCAGGTATCGACGGTCTTGTAGACCGGCCGGATACCCTGATCCAGCCGCTGCTTGCGAATCGCCGCCTCGCCGGCCCCGGCCAATGCCCCCAGGTGTCGGTCGCTGAAGCCGTATTCCTTGGCCTTGCGCAGCCTGGCGGCGTCCAAGCCCGCCGGTCCGCCGCGGCGGATGTCTTTTTCCATCTCCACGATGTCGCGGATGTTGTCCAGGAACCACGGGTCGATCTTCGTCAGGTCGAACAACTCCGCCGTGGACAGCCCGCGGCGTATGGCCTCGGCCACGTACCACAGTTTATCCCAGCAGTTGGTGCGGAGCTTGTCCTGGATTTGCTGGGTGGACAGGTCCGCCGGGATGTGGCGGCCGTCGAGCGAATAACGGTCGATCTCCAGCGACCGGATGGCCTTCTGCATCGACTCCTTGAACGTCCGCCCGATCGCCATCGCCTCGCCCACGGACTTCATCTGGATCGTCAATTCCGGTCTCGTCCTGGGGAATTTCTCGAACGTGAACCGCGGCCATTTCGTCACGCAGTAATCAATCGTCGGCTCAAAGCACGCCGGCGTCTTCTTCGTGATGTCGTTGGGTATCTCATCGAGCGTGTAACCGACGGCCAGCAGCGAGGCAATCTTGGCGATGGGAAAACCTGTCGCCTTCGACGCCAGGGCCGAGCTGCGCGAGACCCGCGGATTCATCTCGATCACGTAGAGCCTGCCGTTGGCGGGGTTGACGGCGAACTGGATGTTCGAGCCGCCCGTCTCGACGCCGATGGCGCGAATGATCTTCAACGACGCATCCCGCATGACCTGGTATTCCTTGTCGGTCAGGGTCTGCGCCGGGGCCACCGTAATGCTGTCGCCGGTGTGAATCCCCATCGGATCGAGATTCTCAATCGAGCATACGATGACCACGTTGTCCTTGCGGTCGCGCATGACCTCCAGTTCGTACTCCTTCCATCCGATGACCGATTCCTCGACAAGCACCTGGCTTCGCGGACTCAGGTGCAGCCCCCAATGGATGTACTTCTCGTATTCGGCCATGTTGTAGGCGACGTTGCCGCCCGTGCCGCCCAGCGTATAGGACGGCCGGATGATCGCCGGGAACTGAATCTCCTCGATGATCTTGCGGGCCTCGGCCCAGCTATGGGCGTAGCCGCTGCGGGGAACCTCCAGACCACATTGCTCGATGGTCTTCTTGAACCGGTCCCGCTCCTCGGCCCTCTTGATGACGCTGAGCTTGGCCCCCAGAAGCTTGCAGCCGTATTTCTTGAGCACGCCGCTCTCGGCCAGCTCCACGGCGGTATTAAGGCCCGTCTGTCCGCCCAGCGTCGGCAGCAGGTGGTCCGGCCGCTCGCGGGCGATGATCTTCTCCACAATTGCCGGCGTAATCGGCTCGATATACGTGCGGTCGGCCATCTCCGGGTCGGTCATAATCGTCGCCGGATTGCTGTTGACCAGGACAACCTTGAATCCCTCCTGACGCAGCACCTTGCACGCCTGCGCGCCGGAGTAGTCGAACTCGCACGCCTGCCCGATCACAATCGGGCCCGAGCCGATGATGAGAATCTTGCGTATGTCCTTGCGTTTCGGCATGGCGGTTTTCCTTGTGTGCTGTCTGCGCCTGCACTACCTGCGGTTCGGCGTTCGTGAGATTCCTCCGATACATCAGCGCAGCCATCGGTCTATGGCCGCGGCGGCGGATCGCCCACTATCGATAGCCCGTACAACCAGAGAGGCGCCGCTTGCGGCGTCGCCGGCAGCGAAGACCCACGGTTCGCTGGTTTGATACTGGGCCGCCACTATATTGCCCGAGCCGTCAAGTTTCAAGCCCAGATTCTCGACCAGCCCTTCATGGACGACATGAACGAACCCCATCGCCAGCAGGACCAGATCGGCCCGCAGCGAGAAATCGGTTCCGGGCAGCTCCTTGAGCTTCCAGCCGTCGCCCTGGCGGACCCATTCGACCTCGCAGGCGTGCAGCTCCCGCACCTTGCCGGCCGATCCGGTGATGGCCCTGGTCATCACCGACCACCGCCGCTGACAGCCCTCCTCATGGGAGGAACTCGTCCGCATGATGCGGGGCCAGTCGGGCCAGGGGGTATCGCCCGGCCGTCGCTCCGGCGGCTTGGGCAGGATTTCGAGCTGATAGACCTCGCGGGCCCCCTGACGCCGGGCCGTCCCGACGCAATCGCTGCCCGTATCACCCCCGCCGATGACCACAACGACCTTATCTTTCGCCGAGGGCGCCTCAAGATCGCTCGACTGGCCGGAGTTGACCCGGTTCTGCGCCGTCAGGTAGTCCATGGCGAACAGGATATTCGCGTTGTCGCGGCCCTGGACCTTGAGATCGCGCGGCTGGCGGGCCCCCATCGCCAGAAGGATGCAATCGAACATCTTGCGCAGGTATCGGGCGGAGATGTCCTGGCCCACCGTCACCGACGTCTGGAAATCCACCCCCTCGGCCACGAGCTGCTCGATTCGGCGGTCGATAATCCGCTTCTCCAGCTTGAAATCGGGGATTCCGTAGCGAAGCATCCCGCCGACCCGCGCATCCTGCTCGAATACGACGACATCGTGGCCCCGGCGGGCCAACTGCTGTGCCGCCGCCAGGCCCGCCGGTCCGGATCCGATGACCGCCACCTTCTTGCCCGTGCGAGTCTTGGGCTCCAGCGGCGTGATCCAGCCCTCGGCAAACCCCCGCTCCACAATCTGGTACTCAATGTGCCGTATCAGCACCGGCTCATCGTTGACCGCCAGCGTACAGGCCGCCTCGCACGGCGCCGGGCAGACCCGCCCGGTGATCTCGGGGAAGTTGTTGGTCTCATGGAGGACATCGCAGGCCTGACGCCAGCGGCCCTGGTAGACCAGGTCGTTCATCTCGGGAATCGGGTTACCCAGCGGACAGCCCGCTCCGTGGCAGAACGGGATACCGCAGTCCACGCAGCGGGCGGCCTGCGCGCGGATCTGGTCCGGCGTCAGCGACAGCTCCAGTTCGCGATAATCACGAATTCGCTGCTCAACGGGCCGTTTGCCCGCGTTCTGACGTCTGTGTTCGAGGAATCCCTTAACCTGCCCCATAGAATACCTCCTCGGTGGCCGGGGTCGTCTCCGTGTCGCGGTGCTCGGCGGCACGCATATTCTCAAGGGCCTTGAGGTAGTCCAGCGGCATCACCTTGACGAACTTGCCCACCATGTCGGGCCATGCGTCGAGTATCTGGCGGGCCCGCCGACTGCCGGTCCACTGGTAGTGCCGTTCGATGAGGTCGCCGAGCCGGTCGCGGTCGGCTTTCTGCCAGACGCTCTCGAGTTCGACCATATCCAGGTTGCACAGCGTATCGAAAAGCTGCATCTCATCGAGCACGTACGCCACGCCGCCGCTCATGCCCGCGGCGAAGTTGCATCCGGTCTGGCCCAGCACCACGACCACACCGCCGGTCATGTACTCGCAGCCGTGGTCGCCCACGCCTTCCACGACGACCGTCGCGCCGCTGTTACGCACGGCGAATCGCTCGCCCGCCCGGCCGTTGATGAAGACCTCACCGGAGGTGGCCCCGTAGAGCAGGGTATTGCCCGCGATGATATTCTCATGGGCCATGAAGGGTGATTCCGGCGGCGTCTGCACGACGATTCGCCCGCCGGAGAGCCCCTTGCCGAGGTAGTCGTTGCTCTCGCCGATCAACCGCAGGGTGATGCCCGCGGCCAGGAACGCCCCGAAACTCTGCCCGGCTGAGCCCGTGAATTCGACCTCCAGCGTGCCGTCGGGAAGCCCCCGTCGGCCGTACTTGGCGGCTACGTGGTGGCTCAATAGGGCCCCTACCGTGCGGTTCGTATTGCGGATCGGCATTTGAATCTGCGTCTTCGTCCGATTCTCGATGGCCTCGCGGGCCTGCTCCAGGATCTTCCAGTCGAGGTTGTCGTCGATCTTTCGCGGCTGAGCGGTGCACATACGCAGCGGCTTTGTGCCCGATGGGTCGGGATTGGCGAGAATCGCGGACAAATCCAGCCGCCGCGCCTTCCAGTGCTCAATCGCCCGGTTCATATCGAGATGGTCCGCGCGGCCGACCATCTCATCGACGGCGCGAAAGCCCAGTTCCGCCATAATCCGCCGAGCCTCTTCGGCGACAAACAGCATGAACCGCTGAAGGTACTCGGGTTTGCCGGCGAAGCGATTGCGAAGCTCCGGGTCCTGGGTCCCGATCCCGAACGTGCAGGCGCCCTGGTGGCACTTGCGCAGCAGCGTGCAGCCCAGCGTCACCAGCGCCGCCGTGCCGAAGCCGAACCGCTCGGCCCCCAGCAGCGCCGCGACAACGACATCGCGGCCCGTCTTCAACTGCCCGTCGGTCTGAACCCGGATCCGGTCCCGCAGGCCGTTGAGCACGAGCACCTGCTGCGTCTCGGCCAGACCCAGTTCCCAGGGGCAGCCCGTGTGCTTGATCGACGACCAGGGGCTGGCCCCGGTGCCTCCGTCGTGGCCACTGATGAGGACCTCGTCGGCGTTGCCCTTGGCCACGCCCGCCGCGATGGTCCCGACCCCGACCTCGGCGACCAGCTTGACCGACACCCTGGCCCGCGGATTGGCGCATTTGAGGTCGTAGATCAACTGCGCCAGGTCCTCGATCGAGTAGATGTCGTGGTGCGGCGGCGGGGATATGAGCGTCACACCGGGCGTGCTGTACCGCAGCCGGGCGATCTCTTCGGTCACTTTGTGCCCGGGGAGCTGGCCTCCCTCGCCCGGTTTGGCCCCCTGGGCCATCTTGATCTGTATCTCCCTGGCGTGCGCCAGGTAGTGGATGGTCACGCCGAAGCGGGCGCTGGCGATCTGCTTGATGGCGCAATTGCGCGAATCCCCGTTTGCATCGGGCTCGTAACGGCCGGGGTCCTCGCCGCCCTCGCCGGTGTTGCTCATCCCCCCCAGGCGGTTCATCGCAATCGCCAGGCACTCGTGGGCCTCCTTGCTGATGGAACCGTGGCTCATCGCGCCGGTGCAGAAGCGTTTGACAATCTCCGAGGCCGGCTCGACCTCGTCGAGATGCACCGGCTCGCCCGGGACAAACTCGAACAATCCCCGCAGGCTGCACAGCGCCTTGGACTGGTCGTTGGCCGCCCGTGCATATTGCTCATATAGACCGGCGTCGTTCTTCGTCACCGCATGTTGCAGCAGGGAAACCGTCGTGGGATTCCACTGGTGCCGCTGGCCCTTCAATCGGAAATGGTACTCGCCGCCGTAGTCGAGGTCCAGGCTGCCGGGAGCACGGTCCTCAAACGCCGATTCATGCCGCGACAGGGCCTCCTGAGCCACCTCCCGCAGCCCGATGCCCCCGATCCGGGAACTCGTGCCCGTGAAATAGCCGTTCACGAATGCGCGGTCCAGGCCGATGGCCTCGAAAAGCTGGGCCCCGTGGTAGCTCCGCAGCGTGGAGATACCCATCTTGCTCATCGTCTTGAGAATGCCCTTTTTGACCGCGGCGATGTAGTTGTCGGCGATCTGCGTCGGCTCCATGTCGGCGGGCAGGTCGCCCTCGCGCTGAAGATCATCCAGGGCCTCGAACGCCAGGTATGGATTGATCGCGTTGGCCCCGTAGCCGCACAGCAGGCAGAAGTGCATCACCTCGCGCGGCTCGCCGCTCTCGACAATCAACCCCGCCTGCCCGCGAAGCCCGCGCGCCAGCAGTCCGTGATGCACGGCCGCCGTGGCCAGCAGCGACGGGATGGGCACGCACTGCTCGGAAATCCGCCGGTCGCTGATGATCAACAGCGAGGCCCCCTGTCGGATGGCGGCGGCGGCCTGTTCGATCAGGCTGTCCAGGCCGCGGCCGAGGCTGGCTTGTGGATTGCTCTTGTCCGCGCTGAAGACGGCGGAAATCGTCTCCACCTTGAAATCCGCGCGGTTGACCGTGCGCAGCCGCTGGACGTCCTCGTTGGTCAGGATCGGGTGCGGCAGCTTCAGTTGCCGGCAATGCTCGGGCGTCTCGGCCAGGATGTTGCGTTTCCTGCCCGTGAAGACCATCAGGCTCATCACCAGCCCCTCGCGCAGCGGGTCGATCGGCGGGTTGGTAACCTGGGCAAAAAGCTGCTTAAAATAATCGAAGAGCAGTTTCGGCTTGTCCGAGAGCACGGCCAGCGGCGTGTCGTTGCCCATCGAGCCGACCGGTTCCTGGCCGTTGAGACCCATCGGCGTCAGGATCATCCGCAGCTCCTCGGTCGTGTAGCCGAACGCCCGCATCCTCCGCGCGATGGTCAGCGGGTCGCTGCGGACGAGCTTCGGGGCGTCGAACAGGCCCCGCAATTCGATGCGGTTGTCGCCGAGCCAGCGGCGATAGGGTTTCTGGCGCGCGACCTTGCTCTTGATCTCGTTGTCGGTGATAATCCGGCCCTCGACGGTGTCCACAAGGAACATCCGCCCCGGGCGCAGCCGGCTCTTGCGCTGTATCTTGTCCGGCGGGAAGTCGACCACGCCCGCCTCGCTGGCCAGGACCGCCAGACCGTCCGTCGTCACCAGGAAGCGGCACGGCCGAAGCCCGTTTCGGTCGAGCGTGCCGCCAATGATCCGCCCATCCGTGAAGACCATCGCCGCCGGGCCGTCCCATGGCTCCATGATACTGGCGTGATACTCGTAGAACGCCCGTTTGTCGGTGCTGATGTGGTACTTCGGCCCGAAGGCCTCCGGGATCATCATCATCATCGCGTGCGGCATCGACCGCCCGGCCCGCACCAGCAGCTCCATCGTGCTGTCGAAGCACGCCGAGTCGCTGGCCTGCGGGTCGAGGATGGGAAACAGATCCGTCAGGTCCGCCCCCAGCGCCTCGCACGCCATGCTGCGTTCGCGCGCGGCCATCTGGCGGCGGTTTCCGCTGAGCGTGTTGATCTCGCCGTTGTGGGCGATGCACCGAAACGGCTGCGCCAGCCGCCAACTCGGGAAGGTATTCGTGCTGTAACGCTGGTGAACAATCGCCAGGGCCGATTTGGCCCTTTCATCGGCCAGGTCCGGGTAGTATGAGAACAACTGCCGGGCCATGAACATGCCCTTGTAGCAGATCGTCCGGCACGACAGCGATGCGACGTAGAACTCCCGCCCGTAATCACCGAAATTGGCCCGGACCAGCCGCTCGGCCCGCTTGCGGGCCAGGTACAGCCGTCGTTCGAGGTCCTCATCGGCGCACCCGCAGCCGTCCACGAAGATCTGGCGGATGGAAGGCTCCGACTTCAAGGCAATCTCGCCCAGACAGTCGTTTGCCGTCGGTACCTCCCGCCATCCCAGCACGCGCATTCCGTAATGCCGAACCGCCTCCTCCAGCATCTCGTCGCACTGCCGGCGGAGTTGGCCCTCCCTGGAGCCGAAGACCATGCCCGCACCGTATGCTTCGGGCCGCGGCAGGGAAAAGCCCAACCCTTCGCATTCGCCCCCGAGGAACTCGTGCGGTATCTGCAGGAGTATGCCCGCGCCGTCACCGGTGGTTTCATCGGCCCCGGCGGCCCCGCGATGATGCAGATTCACCAGGATCTGCTTGCCGTACTCGATGATGGAATGGTCCGGACGGCCGGCGATGTTGACCACCGCCCCGATCCCACACGCATCATGCTCGTAACGCGGGTCATACAGTCCCTGCCGGCATGTTTCCACGACTGCTCTGACTCCTGAAGGTACTTGTCATCCGTCAATTGCTGCGTTCTTTGGACCGTCTACACCGATCCATGCCGCCATAACCAGATCGATGCGGCTGCCTGGCTCGGTCATAGTATACGCAAGGATGGATGATTTGCCGCCAGGATAATGGTAATATGGCCTATTAGCCTAGATAATAATCAATGCGATTCCTCTAATAGCATGAGTCCCACGGGCGTCAACGTAGCACGGGCATCCTGCCCGTGATTCCCACGGGTGTCTCGCCCGTGGAATAGGGCAAATCGAAGGACCAAGCCTGTCCTGAGCGAAGCGAATGGGATGCTCATGCTACGACAAACCGGCTTCTCATACACCTTCCCGGAGATTGAATCCGGACGTCAGAATCTGTACGTCAGGCCCACACCCGCGAAGAAGTAGTCGCTTGCATCGTCGTAGACGTCGGCGTCCCGGATGTCGTCGCTGAGCAGCGTTACGTAGTTGAGGCTCGGACTGACGCGAACCGGCCCCAGGGAGAACGGGAACGCCACGGAAAAGGACAGGTCCTGCGATTTCCACTGATCGGTCCCCCAGTAGTATTTGTTGTAGGAACCGCTGCCGAGGCCCAGGCCGGCGCCGATCTCACAACCGACCGGGATACTGCCGATCTCGAATAGCTTCTCGATACTGTGGCTGGCCCCAAAGGCGATGTAGGAGCCTTCGGCCTCGTCGAGATCGTGATAGACCGTTACGGTCGGGTTCAGGGGCAGATCGAAGTTCAGACCCCAGTACAACTCGGTCGTGTCCGGGACCTTCGTCCCGGGGAAGCCATAGTAGATCACACCGACCGAGTAGCCGATGCCTTCCAGACCTGGAAACGGGGCCGAGTAGTCCAGGGAGTAGTCCAGTTCGGAGAAATCGCCGCTGTTGCCGTTGATCGTCGTCGTGTCCATGTTCCCCCAGAGGCCGAACGTGAAGTTGCCGTAAGCGGCCGTGACGCCGGTCTGAAACACCGGGTCATCGCTGAGGTTCTGCCCGCGCCAGATGTATTTGCCGAAGAAATCGGCCGTCACCTCAAAGTCAATGGGACCTGCCGCACCCGCCGTCCCGACCAGACCGGACAGCATCACCACCCACGCAACCCACACCCCATTCAGCTTTCTCATCTTACGCAAACTCCTTGGCAAACAAGATACTGGATGCTCACCGGCACACCACGGCGCACACGCTTGCCGGGTTCGGCGACAAGTCATACATTTCGCAAAGGGCGTGCCAGGGTGGCCCCCTCGGGCTGGAATTTGCTGTAAGCTATTTCAAATTAAGCACTTACGGACTTTCGGCGCACCATATCAAGGAAGGCAGACTGCATACAATAATGTAGAGTCCATGCCGAAACCGCACAAAAGCGTAGAGGCTGTGTTGAGATCAGATGTACTTGGGATGGATGCCGTACTTCTTGATTTTGTAGCCCAGGATGCGCTCGGTAATGCCGAGTTCCCTGGCTGCCTGGCGCTGCTTGCCGGAGCATTTCTTGAGGGCATCGACGATCAACTCCTTCTCCGTGTTTTCGATGACCGCCGTCAGCGTGCGTTTGGCGACCCCCGCATCGTCCCGCTTGATCATCTGGAGCGAGGGGGGCAGGTGCTCCGACCGGATGACATCGTCGTCGCAGAGCAACACCGCCCTCTCCATGCAGTTCTCCAACTCGCGGACGTTTCCGGGCCAGTGGTAGCGCGTCAGCATCTCAATGGCGGGCGTGGAGATGCGGGAAATATCCTTGTTGTTCTCGGCCGCGAACTTGCCGAGAAAATGGTCCGCCAGGAGCATGATGTCGTCCTTGCGCTCGCGCAGAGGCGGCAGGTAGATGGGAAATACGTTGATCCGGTAGTACAGGTCGTGCCGGAACAGATCCTGAATCATGAGTTCTTCCAGGTTCTTGTGCGTGGCCACGATGATCCGCACGTTGGCCTCGATTGTCTGGAGGCCCCCGACCCGCTCGAATTCCTTGAACTGAATGATCCGCAGCAGTTTCACCTGGAGGTGCGGCGGGAAGTCCCCGATCTCATCGAGGAAGATCGTGCCGCCCTGGGCCAGTTCAAACCGGCCGATTTTGCGATCCGTCGCCCCCGTGAACGCTCCCTTCTCATGGCCGAAAAGCTCGCTTTCGAGCAGCGTATCGGGCAGCGCCGTGCAGTTGACCTTGACGAACGGCTTGTCGGCGCGAGGGCTGTTGTAGTGAATGGCGTGGGCGACCAGGTCCTTGCCGGTGCCGCTCTCGCCACGAATGAGCACGGTGGTATTGCTGTCGGCGACCTGCTCGATCAGGCGGTAGACCTCGCGCATGGCATTGCTGCTGCCGGTCATGTTGTGCACGCGGAAGCGGTCCTTCAGTTCCTGCCGCAGCCGGACGTTCTCGTCCGCAAGCCGCTGCCGATCCGACTCGACGAGATTGCGGAGCTTGACCGCTTGGGCGACCATGGTGGCGATGATATTGAGCAATTGCACATCGGCCTCGAAGTCCGTGGTTCGCGACGCCCGTCTGTCCACGCTCAGGGCTCCTATCGTTCGGTTTTCGAGCTTGATAGGAACGCAGAAGAATGCGATGCGCTCGCCTTTGCGTGAGCCGCGATCGCCGGTCTTGTGCAGAAAGCGCGGATCCTTCGCGATATCCGGCACAACGATATCCCGGCCGGTCTGGACGACCTTGCCGGTGATGCCCTCTCCGATACGATACTCGCCCAGTCGCCTGGATTCCTCGCTCAGGCCGTGCGCGACTCGGATTCGGATGGTCTCGGTCATGGGATCGAGAAGCGTAATCGTGCCCCGCCGCAGCTTGAAGTGCGTGTCGAGCGACATAAGGATCGACTTGAGCGTGCTTTCAAGGTCCAGCGACTCGGCCAGGGCCTGAGCGATATCACTGAGAATCAGCACTTCAGTCGTAGGTTTTGTGGGCATATTCGAAGCTCCATGAGGCTTTTTTACCTAGAATAACAAAATTGTAGGCCTTCCGCAAGGAAATACATTTTTGTGCAATTACGCCCAAGCCCACACGCTCCTCGGCCACCAGTCTGTCCAACAATCATCACTGGGGCCAGATGGATTCGAGTTCGTTCACGACAAGAGAGTGAACCACCGTCTCGCCGGGTTTCGTGAAGACCTCAAGACGGCGGTTGCCCTCGGGCAGGATGCCGCCCATCGGCATATAGATACGCCCGTCATTGGCGAATATCTCGATGATGGTGCGGTCCACGAGGATTTCCAGTCGGATACGGCCGTCCACAGGGGCCAGATCGGCGGTCTTATCACGGCATTGGAGTTGCCGCTTCTGCGTGTCGTAGGTAATAGCCGTGCCGCGGACCACGAGGCCAAATTGCTCGGCCGCCCCTGTGGTGAATTCCGCCACGATATGGAACAGCTCGCCTTCGACCTTATCGAGCAGATTCTGTCCCGGCCGGATCGCAACTTCTCCCCAGGTATACCCGCCGGCGTCGAGCCTGCGCAATTCCCGCACGGGCTGGGCGAACATCCGTACCCCCTGCTCCGTCGTCCGCAGTGTCAGTTCCACCGGGAACGTCATCGACTGATTGAACGGCATCCCCGGCGTATCGACCCGGGCCCAGCCGATCTGAATCCGACGTCCATCCGACGGCGGGATGTCGCTGAAGGTCTGCGACGCATAGAAACAGTTGCCGTAACTGAACTTAATGGCCTGTGTCCGCGGGGTGAACTGCCGGCCGTCGAAGTCCCCCAGCAGGTAGTCGCCGCTGGCCCCGTAGAGCACCCACAGACGGTTGGCCTCATTCCCATCGACGGGCAACTCAAACAACTCCGGACACTCATGGAAGCACTTGAGCCTGCTCGTCATTTCCCATTGCTTGAGGTCCGCGGACGTAAAGAACCCCATCTCGTGGTCGTCCAGATAGAGCACCATCACCCAACGCGACGTCGGCTCATGCCATAGGACCTTCGGGTCTCTGTTGCCGCCGTGGATATGGCCAATGACGGGATTGCCCGGGTACTTGGTGAAGGTCCGCCCCCGGTCGTTGCTGTAGGCTATCGACTGCGTATACGGGTGGCCCCTGGAGGCCCGATTCTCCCCGCCGGCGGACGTGTAGAAGCACACCAGCGGCTTCTCGTCGCCTGTCTGAAAGCCCGATGTGTTGTTCCAGTCGATGACCGCCGAGCCGGAGTAGATCGTCCCCAAGTGGTCCGGATGGAGCGCATCGCCCAGTTCCTCCCAGTGCACCAGGTCCCGGCTGACGGCGTGGCCCCACGTCATATTGCCCCACGCCCAGCCGTAGGGATTATGCTGGTAAAACAGGTGGTACTCGCCTTTGTAGAAGACCATCCCGTTGGAGTCATTGTTCCAGCCCCGCCGCGAGGTGAAATGAAACTGCGGCCGGTGCTTCTCCCGGTAGAGCCCCTCGAGGCCCCTGATCCGGTCGTCGAGCGTGATGACTTTCAGCAGATTCGGATCCATCCCGAACGAATCGTGCAGCTTGAGCGTCGCCGTCCTGCCCGTGAATTGGGCCATATCGAGAAAGACCCAGAACTGCGGCTCGTTGACGGCCAGCTCGACGTCGAAATCCCGCACGATCCGCCCGTCGATCACCACGTCCAGATACACCTTCGGCGCCCCGGTCCGCACCGGCAGGTTCATGTACCGCTTGTCCAGCAGGATCTCCCGCGTCAGGTCCACCGGCTCGATCTTACGGTCGCTCTGGAAGATGTGGTCGATGTTGATATGCCCCCAGCCGCCGGTTCGCTCATCGACGATCTGAATCCGCGCCTCCTCGCCCATCAGCTCCGATACATCCCAACAGCTCCAACTCAGACGCTCCGACCCGCCCGGCCGATCGTTGGGACCGGTGGCCGTGCGAACCACCTGATCGGCGACCAGCAGGTTGATGCACGCCTGCTCCGGGTGCATCCCGCCGCCGATCAGGAAGTTGATGTAACGCCGCTGGATCGTGAACAGCGGCGACGTCAGCGTGCCGGTCGTGTCGTCGCCTTTGTAGTACGTATTGACCAGCCCCCTGCCCAGATAGCCGGAGACCTCCATCTGGTTGGGCAGCGTCCCGCGCGCCGGCCCCGGCCCGAACGCCTCGCCCGCAGCAACCCATCCGCCGTAGTCGTCGCCCTCGAAGTCCGCAATCAAAATGTCATCGGGCCCGAAAGCAGCCGCAACCGCCGACACACCCAGCAACAGAACAACCACCCATATCTTCACAATCGTCTCCTCTTACGGTTACGCTGACCGAAACTGGCTGGGCCAATGCCGCTCTTGCCCACCCGGTCGTATCGAAATCCGAAATCCGAAACAAATCCAAAGCACGAAACCCCAATGGCCAAGACGCTGCCGCCCATCGAACGGACCCCGAGCCCGACAGACAGGCTCCAGTATGAGACCCATCAATCCGCCCGGCAAGCCAAATCCAGCCCTTCGGCCCCCGCCGAACCCCACGGATATTCCAAACAGTCCGTCGCCCGCGAGAAGAAGATCGGCTCCTCACGCAAATCGGCGCAGGTGCTTCAGGGCAAAGTTGATGTAAGTGTTTTTGTGTCCCGGGCCGGCCTGGGGCGGCCAGATTACCCTTGAGTGTATCTAACCCCGTCATTAACATAACCCTTTGCCGGATCGCAGGCTTGGGTGCTGCTGGTTGCCCAAAAACGTGAAAAACGCCGCTTTGGCCTATGCAACGAGGCGCGGATTCTTGTGAGAAGCCAGGAATAAGACCGTGTGAATCAATGACCTATACCTACCACGACATCGCCAAGATGATCGACCACTCGCTCCTGAACCCCACGCTGACCGTCGCGGACCTTGAGGCCGGCTGCCGGGTGGCCGTCGAGTACGACGTCGCCAGCGTCTGCATCATGCCGTATTACCTCAGACGCTGCGCCGAACGGCTCGCCGGCAGCACCGTCGTCCCCAGCACCACCATCGGCTTTCCGCACGGCGGTCACGCCACCCGGATCAAGGCCGCCGAGGCGCAGCAGGCCCTTGACGACGGCGGCCGCGAACTCGACATGGTCGTCAACATCAGCAAGGTCCTCAGCGGCGACTGGGATTACGTCCGCGAGGACATCCGGGCCGTCATCGAACCGGTCCACGCCCGCGGCCAGAAGGTCAAGGTCATCTTCGAGAACTGCTACCTGGCCGATGAGCACAAGATCCGCCTGTGCGAAATCTGCGGCGAGCTGGCGGCCGACTGGGTCAAGACGAGCACCGG